>ERZ808240.1573-NODE-1573-length-27693-cov-32.826724_pt1 | contig 27693 bp, 18 predicted proteins | sample MGYA00521084_ERZ808240 | MGnify/ENA primary metagenome ERZ808240 (study PRJEB31516, sample SAMN03275571) | gut metagenome | biome: mammalia-associated habitat; material: feces | host: Papio cynocephalus | place: Kenya | collected 2012-08-06 ... | reverse complement strand
CGGAGGAATCATTGTAGCGGAAGAAGGCGTAGGTGTTGTCTCGGGTGATGAAATGGAGAGTACGGCCCGTGTGGATGACCTCGGCGGTCCTTCTCCAGTTGAACAGACGGCTCACATAGTCGAACAGTTCGGCTGCCTGCCCCGGATAGACCGGCCTGCCGTCGGTGTTCAGGCGCTGAGCCTCCCTGCCCGCATGGGTAAACAGGTTCACCTTATCGCCCGGCCAGCCTCCCGGGAAATCGACACGGAGTCCGCCGTGCCCCTGCGAGCGGTCGGCGGAGACCATCATCAGCTCGTCTCCTGCAAAGACCTGCGGGATTCCGCGCATGGTCGCCATCAGGGTCATCGCCAGTTTGAGTTTCTTGGGATTCTTCCCGACTACGTCGCCGATGCGGTCGGTGTCGTGGTTGCCGGCGAAAATCAGCAGGTTGTTCACGTCGGCATAGAGGAAGTCGTGGGAAAGCACCTCGTAAATCCTTGTCATTCCGCAGCCCCAGCCCGCGCCCTCGTTCAGCCCCATGCGCAGGGCGTCGTGCAACGGAAAGTCCATCACCGCCGGAAGGTTGGAATTGAACCTTTTCGATAAGTCGAGAGCAGAGCCAAGCTCGCTTGTGCTATGCCGAGACGAGAAAAGTGGCGCGTCAGCGAACCCGTCTCTGTTCGGAGCGTCCTTCTGCCAGTAGGCCAGCTGCGGGATTGAGGAAGTCCAGCACTCGCCCACTATGTTGAAATTAGGATATTCATCCGTAATCGCCTTGCACCAGCGGGACATCGGCTCCTTCTCGTTGTAAGGGTAGGTATCCACGCGGAATCCGTCAAGCCCGGAATATTCCGCCCACCATACAGCCCACTGAATGAAGTAGTTGAGCACAAACGGGTTGTCAAGGTTCATGTCCGGCATCGACGGAACGAACCAGCCGCTCTCCTGAATCTCAAGGTCTTTTCCGGAAGCGTTCGGATCCATATTCGTGGAGAAGCAGACATTGGTCCCGGTGTATTCCGGGAACTGATGAATCCAGTCCGCAAACGGCAGGTCGGCCATCCACCAGTGAGACGTTCCGCAGTGGTTCGTAACGATGTCCATGAGTACTTTCAGCCCCTTTCCGTGCGCCTTGGAGACAAATTCGCGGTAGAGTTCGTTGCTTCCGAAACGCGGGTCTATGCGGTAGTAGTCCGACGCGGCATAGCCATGGTAGGACTCCTGCGGCGCGTTGTCCTCCAAAAGCGGAGTCGGCCATATTGCCGTCGCTCCGAGTTCGCTGATGTAGTCAAGATGGTCTATGATGCCCTGAATGTCACCGCCGTGCCGTCCGTAAAGTTCGCTGCGGTCAGACTTTTCCGTGGTGTCCGGAGTGGAGTCATTCGACGGGTCGCCGTTTGCAAAGCGGTCGGGCATAATGAGATATATCATGTCCGCGCTCGAAAAACTCCCGCGCTGTGCGGAGCCTTCCCTCCTCTCCCCTATTTCGTAGGCGCGTTTGAAACTTTCGCCTTCCTTAGAGAAAATGAGATAATATGTGCCCGCCTTCGCGTTCGGGGATATGGCGACGTCGATGAAAAGATAGTTCGGGCTGTCGGCCTCATGTACCCCGTGAATCCTCACGCCTTCAGCGCCTTCGAGCGCGACATCATATTCAGAAATCCCGTCCCCGTGCACCATCAGCTGGAGCGGGGTGTTCATCCCGACCCACCACGAGAGCGGTTCGACCCTGCTCACCTGCGCATCGGAAGCGTCCGCCACCGACTCCGGCACAAACTTTCCGTTTCCCGCACACGAACTCAGCATAATCGCCGTCATAATCCAAAATATTCTTTTCATTCCTTTGCAAAATTAAAACAATCATTGAGAAATTTTCAAAAAAAGCTCGGAGGTTGATGTCAAATAAAAAGATGGAGTGCAAGGCTTGCGACGAAGACAAAACCGCAGCAACCTGATGGTTGTGAGGATTTTGACAAGGAGCGTAACGCAGCAATCCGCTTTTTATTGGGCATCAACACTCCAGGACCATGGGGCACGAAGCTGCGCGGTCACTGTCACCGTATCATTCGGCAGGACGCGCCTGAAAACCAGCGTGCTGTCCTCAGTGGAAACCACCTCGAACCGTCCGCCCTTTTCGCCCGCACGGAGAGCCGGATGGTCGTGACGGAAGCGTATCAGGTTCTGATAGAACGCAGTGTAGTCATTCTCCTCCCACGCCGGAATCGGGTCTTTTTCAAAGAACTGGAAACGGTGGTTCCAGCCCATCTCCTGACCCGTGTAAATCAGAGGCTGCCCGTTCGGAAGCGTGAAGGTCAGCACGGCCATCACCTCGGCGGCCTCGCCCATGCGCTCGAACTCGGTGCCCGCCCATGAGTTCTCGTCATGGTTGGAGGTGAACATCAGGCGGAAAGCCTCCGGAGGATAGTTCTGAGCGTCCCGCTCGATGTAGTCGAGAAGTTCGGGGATGTTCTTGTGCCCCTGCGCGATGTCGTTCAGCAGGTGATGCAGTTCCCACGCATATGACGCGTCGAATCCGGAGCGGTGAAGCTGCGGGTCCTCCCCCTCGGCAAGCATATACATCTGAGGCCAGTCGGCGCGGAGGGATGAAATCGTCTTGGTCCAGAACTCGAAAGGCACCTCGCAGGCCATGTCGCAGCGGAAGCCGTCGATGCCCTTCTCCATCCAGAACCGCATCGCCTTTTCCTGCGCGTCCCACACGGCGGGGTTGCCATAGTTCAGTGCGGCTATGTCGGTCCAGTCATACTGCACGACGGTGTTGCCGAGCGAATCCCTCTCGTACCAGTCCGCAGGCTCGCTGTCTATCCACACGGCATCCGGGGAAGTGTGGTTGGCCACCCAGTCGAGAATGACTCTGAAGCCGCGTGCCTTGGCGGCGGCAAGGAAAGACTCGAAGTCCTCCATCGTTCCGAACTCCGGGTTCACCGCGCAGTAGTCCTTCACCGCGTAGTAGGAACCGAGCGTACCCTTGCGCTCCTTCTCGCCTATGGGGTAAATCGGCATAAGCCAGATGATGTCAACCCCGAGCCTTTCAAGACGCGGGAGCTGAGCCTGCGCGGCGGCGAAAGTGCCCTCCGGAGTGTATTGGCGGATGTTCATTTCATAGACGACGGTGTCGTAGGTCCACCGTGCGTGCGGCGCTTTCTCCGCGCAGGAGACCGCGAGCAGCAGGGCTGCGATTGCAACATATATCTTTTTCATCTTCAATAAATTATCATCCAGATTTAAAAATTCCTCGACTCCACTCCGTTCCGCTCGACGCCCTACTTAAAGTTTGTCAGAAGCCTGAACTCGCCGGCTGCAAGAGGGGTGACGAGAACATTGTCGGAGCCGGTCGTCAGCTGCGTGCCGCCGAAACGGTCGTACCATGTGCCTCCGGACGGGAGCTGGACATCGGTTGAGGCAACATCCGTGACCCCGAAGTTGCCGACAACCGCAAAGGAGCGCGAGTCCGCCGCCGTGCAGGTCATCGTCCGCACCGCCGCGCCGCTGCCGACAGACCAGCTGAACTTGGCGTCGGAGTCAAAAAATCGCGGATCGTCACGTCTGAACGCGAGCAGGGCGGCATAGACGTCGTGCAGGGCCTTGCGCTCCGGAACGTCGAGATAGTCCCAGTGCAGGGGCTTCGCTCCGGTGCGGCCGTTCTCCTCGATGGAAATGTCGTAGCCGAGCTCCTCGAACTGCCAGAGCATCTTCGGTCCGGGAACGAGAAGGGAAAAGGCCGCATTGAGTTCTTCCCGCTTCATCCTCGCCGCAAGGTCGGAAGTGATTCCGTTACCCCATTTGAGAGACTTGTACGCCGTCCTTTCCTCGTCGTGGCTCTCCATGAAGCCGACAAGCGAGCCGAACGGCATCGCCGCATTTCCCGTCCACATCCCGGAGAGGTCGTCTCCGTCCCTGAGCCAGCCCATCGCCGTCTGACAATAGGCTCCGTTCATGTTCCGCCAGAGCTTCACTCCGGCTTCGGCCAGTTCCCTTTCCTCGCGGATGTCACAGAAATGCTCGAAAATCACGACGGCATTCGGGTTTGCCGCGAACACCGCCGAGGCATAGTCCTTCAGAATTGCCACACGCGAAGCGTCATAGTTCGCCGCAGTCGCTTCCGTGCTCTTTCTCTGGGTGAAGCCTTTTGTGAGGTCGAAGCGGAAACCGTCGAACCTGTACTCAGAAAGAAGGTAGCGCAGGCTGCGCTTGACGTGTTCCCTCACCTGAGGATTCTCATGGTTCCAGTCATGAAATACAGAATATGGATGCGGGGCATCGACATTGAACCACGGATTGTTCGGCGCAGTCTTGTTGGCGGCGGAGTCCCAGTACATCTTCGCCATCGGGTGAGCTCCCGTCGCGTGATTATACACGACGTCAAGAATCACCGCCATCCCCCGGCCGTGGCACTCGTCGATGAACTCTTTGTAGCGTTCGCGTGTCCCGTATGCCTTGTCAAGGGCGAAATATGAACATGGATTATATCCCCAGCTGTCGTTTCCGTCAAACTCCTGAACCGGCATCAGTTCGATTGCGTTCACCCCGAGTTCCTTGAGATAGTCAAGCCTCAGCTCGGCGCCGGAAAGGTCATGGGTGGCGCTGAAATCCCTGAGATGAAGCTCGTATATCACAAGGTCGTCCCTGTCCTCAACCTCATAGTCCGTGACCTTCCATTCATACTCCGGCCGCGAAGTGCAGAACGCCGACACGAGACCCGAAGCCCCATAAGGATAGGACGGGAGGTCGGGATATGTCGAGGAGGAAATCCATTTGTCGTCGCTGCTGTAGATGATTTCGGAATATGGGTCCGAGAGGCGGAGAGCTTCGCCCTCCGAGTCAATGAGATGGTACTGGAAGCGGTACTCCTTGCCCGGAGTCAATCCGTCGAGAGTAAACCACCAGCATCCCGTCGACTCGTCCCGCTTCATCTGCCAGTCGTTGGAAAGCTTCCAGCCGCTGAAATCACCGACAATGAAACTGTGGGCATGATGCTCCCCGTCCCTGTCCCGGTCATAGAGCACAAGCGTGACAGTGCTCCCGTCCGATATGTTAATCCCCAGCTGCACACCGGAAGGCAGGGCCGCCTCCGTCACGGCCGCCGGAACGAATCCCTTGCCGCTGTCGGTGACCTTGCAGAAAAGGTCGGCGGTCTGTTTCGAGCCGTCCGCGCTGCGCACCACGACTCCGATTTTCGTCACGGCCTCGTCGTCCCCGGCGCCGAACCACTCGCGCACCGAAGGCTCAAGCGGAAGCTTCCACACGTTCTCGACCCCGGTCTTCTGCCAGCGGCACTTTTCCGTGTTCACAGCCCACTCCGCCTGAACGTGCTCCCATTCGAGGTTCACAATCCCTATGTGAGCGTAGAGCTCTCCGGTGTAACCCGCAAACGGAAAGCTGCCTCCCGCCTTGTAGTAGAGCGTGCAGGCCTCGTCGGCCGACGGGGTCAGCGGGTCTGAGGACAGTCCCGGCTGAAGCTTTTCGATGTCAAACGACGGAGTCTCAGGCTCCTGTGACGGACTCTCCGGCGGAGTGCAGGAAAAGAGCAGGGCGAGCGTGGCCGCCACGGAGAAAAGGATGTTCTTGTTCATTCTTCCGAGTTTTTCGAGAGCCGTTCCGCCGCAGTTTCCGCATCGGGAAGCGACGGCGCACCGCCTCTCACATTTGCAGCCGGCGGCCCGATCAGGAGCCGCCGGCCGATGATAATTTGCTGAACAGTCAGACTATTTGATTGAGCCTGTTCCGGCGTTGAAATCGAGGGTGACGGTCTGTCCGGCAGCCACCTCTACAGCGGCCTGCTCTCCACCTGCGGCACGGTACTCAATCTTACCGTCATAGATATTGAACTCACGGTGCCACCAGTTTCCTGTAGCCGCCGCAAAGGTTGACTTCGCATACATACGGAGAGCACCGGCATTGGCCGCAGTCACGGTGAATGTCTGACCGGCAACCTCAAACGCATTCGCGCCTTCATCCCAACTACCGCCGAACACGGCGCCCATTCCATAGACCTCTGCCTTTGAAACGGTAACCACATTGTTCTTGTAGTCAACCTCCAGCATATAGAGGCCAGATTCCGCAACGAAGCAGTTGCCGCCATCGACAGTGTAGCCGGTGTCAGTTCCGAGCCCGGTGAAGTCTTTGCCCCAGTCAGTGTTAATCTGAGAGAACTTGAAGCCCTTGCCGGCCTCAATGTAGCGGATTGCCCAGAATGCACCCGGCTCAGAGTGAGCAGGAATCATTGCGACTGCGTCTCCAGGGAAATTCCAGCCCTTGATGCCCTCGCCGATGAGGTAGCATGCCTCAGGGAGGCTTGACTCCTGAGTAAGAGTAATGCTGTAGGAGAATGAATCAGCGACCGCGCCTGCGGAAGGCTTGTAATTGAGGACGAGCTTGTAGAGACCGGCCTTCTCGCCTACGGAAATGTTGCCTCCCGTGTTTGAGAGCTTGCCGTCAGTGACTCCGAGGCTGATTTCCGCCTTCACGATTCCTTCCTCATCAAGATTGATTTTCCAGCCGTGGCATGAAGCGAACTTAAACTCGCCTTTCGCCGGGAAGTCCATGTCATTCCAAGTGAATGTGATTGTTCCGTCGTTGCCGACAGTCTGCTCACCTGCGGTGAATCCCCATCCGTTGCATCCGCCGCGAACGCCGAAGTCAGCCTTCTGGACGATAATCTGAGCGCCCTGAGCAAGGTCACCGTTCTTGTTATTGTCAAGCACGATGTGGTAGAGACCCGTTTCCTTTACCTGCATCTTAGGAGCACTCTCGCCGATGATGAGCTGACCCTGAAGAATCATCATGTTAGGGTTGTTGTCGTAGTTCTTGCAGTTCGGGTCGTTCTCGTCATAACCATAGTTCACTTCAGTGAGGTTTGCGCCGTAGAACTTCTTGTTTCCGGCACTGTTCTCGATGAGAGCGAAATCCTTTCCGCCCTGAAGGTAGATGTACTTCTCGAACATACCCGAACGTGCGGTCTTGTCAACCTCGTTCGAGCCTGCGGCCATGGAGTTCTTGGACTCGACCTTGTCGGAGCCAGTGGCATCGCCATAGACATAGAATCCGTCAAGGACTACATCGTCGAGGTTGAGCCCGCCCTTGTCCTTGTTGCAGGAAGCGGCAGTCACGAGCAGTGACATGGCTGCGATTGCATAGAAAAATCTTTTCATAATCCTGTGTGTTAAAATGTGTTATTAAAATTTGTATATTGAATTATTGTATTCTCATAATGCTACAGGTTCTCATATCCCGGGGTCTGCGTCCAGATTTTCTGACCGGTAGTCTCATCCACCAGAGACTTTTCAAGAACGGAATACGGAATCGGGAACCATTTGCGCACCTCTTCCTTGGCGGTGACATACTGGATGTCGTTGTACTTGCCGTAGCGGATGAGGTCGCGCCTGCGGACCATCTCCCATGTGAACTCGCGCCCGCGCTCCGCAAGGACATCGTCGAGCGTCCATGAATCCACGTCGCCGTAAGCGTCCCTGAATGCCTGTTCCGGATTCGGGTCATAGGCGAAGCTCCTTGCCATGAGGGTCTTGAAATCAGCGCTTGACGTCACCGAAGAAACCGAGCCCGCGCCTCCCCGGAGCACCGCCTCAATCTTCATCCAGAGCACGTCGGCATAGCGGAAGACGTGGAAATCGTTCTCGCAGTACTTGTAGGTTCCGGTCTTGTCCAGTTCCCACTTGTTCAGACGCGCACCGTCGAAGTTGTGGGCGTTGGTGAGGCTCGACACGCCGACATGAAGCACGGTCGGCGTACCCTTAGGATTATCAGCGTCAACCACGTCCTCGTCCAGATAGAGTTCGGTGGCAGAGCCCTTCTTGTTGACCTGCCCGACGAACCAGCCCCAGTTCTTCGTGTTGGAAGTGCCCTGAAGCTCTGTGCCCGGGCCGCGGAGGTCAGAGTTGTAGTAGCCCTTCATCTTCGAGTTGTCGAAAAGGTCGCTCTCGCTCACGGCGGGGGCGGTCTTCGACTTGAAGAGGTCGAGGAAGGACGGGCGGGCGCAGAAGCCGTTCCATGTGTCGAGCACGGTGCCGTAGTAGTACTGGATGCCGTAGTGATGTGTGTTGTACGGAATGCGCAGCTTGTTCTTGACCTTGCTGTAGTCATGCTCGTCGTCGGTGAGTCCGTTCTCGACAATAGAGAATATCGCCTCTTTGCTGTCCTCGTTGAAAAGGGCGAAATTGTGGAAATAGTCCTTCTCAATTGAATATGAACCCGAATTTATGACGGCGTCGCAGCAGCGCACGCAGTTGTCGTAGAACGAGCCGCTGAACTGCTCGGGCTTCTCCACATTCTTGAACACATTGTCCATCGTGCATCCGAAGCCCTCGGCGTTGAGGTAAAGACGGGCGAGAAGGGCATACGCGAAGCCCTGGGTCGTGCGCCCGTAGTTAGCCGCACGGTTGGCGTCATTCACGACGGCCATGTTCGGGGCGTTCCTCTCAAGCGTGGCGACAAGATGCGACCACACGTCCTGAGGGTCCTGAAGCGGGCCGGTGGCCTCCTCGAACTTCTCTGTATAAGGAATGCGGCCGAAGCAGTCGAAGAGCTGGTAGAAATAGTAGCTGCGCATGACCTCGACCTCGCCGAGATACTGGGCATAGACCGCCTCGCTCATGGAGGACTTGTAGTTGTTCAGAGTGCTGATAATCTGGTTGCAGAGCACGGCCCCGTTGACGGTTATGTTCCAGACCTCCTTGATGGCGTCACCCCTGTGGTCCCACGCATGAGTGTTCTGCCTGAGCCAGTAGCCGCCGTCGTTCCAGTCGTTTCCGCCGTTTCTCGGAACGCAGAGTCCCTCGTCGGCAGTGGTCGTGACAAGTCCCCAGTAGCCCCAGTGGTCATGGGTGTATTTCACATTGGCATAAATCTGTCCGACGAGCATCACGACGTTTTCCTCGTTGGTCATCATGTCCTCCACGGTAGGATTGCCGTAGTTCACCTCATCGAGCATATTGCAGGACGAGAGGGCGAGGAGTGCCGCTGCAAGTGAATATATAATCTTTTTCATCTTCCGTTACTATTTGAATGATATGTTAACTCCGAGGAGCACCGTGGCCACGGTCGGATAGAAATCGCAGTAGTCGATGCCGGAACTCCACACGCTCGTGGTGTTCACCTCCGGATCCTGTCCGCTGTAGGCGGTGAGCGTCGCGAGGTTCTGCCCGGTGACATAGACGCGCAGGTTGTCAATGAGGCTCGTTTCCCTGAACTTGAAGCTGTAGCCTATCGTGAGGTTGTCAATCTTGAGGTAGGAACCGTTCTCAAGGTAGTAGTCGGAGAACTGCTCCTTGTTGGCATAGACGACCCCGTCCTTTGCCTTCACGTCCTTCATGAAGATGTTGTCGGCGGCCATCGCCCTCGGGCCGTAAGCCCAGCGGGTGAGGTTGAGTATCTTGTTGCCGACCACGCCGCGAAGAAACAGGGTGAAGTCGAAGTTCTTGTATCTCACGGAGTTGTTCCACCCGAAGGTGAACCACGGCTGGGCATTCCCGATTACCTGACGGTAGCCCTCGGCGGCTCCGGCCCCATCGACGACTCCGCCTGCCGGAGTTGAATAGTACCATGTCCCGTCCTTGATTCCGAGGAACTTGTAGCCGTAGAACGCGCCCACGGACTGACCCTCGACGAGAATCTGCGTGTTGGTGTTCATGATTCCGTTCTCGCCGACACTGCCGGAGGTAGTCTCCTTATAGTTGAAGCCCTTCGACGGGTCGGAAAGCCTGGTGATGACATTGTGGTTCCACGAAACCGTAGGCGTGGTGGTCCATGTCCAGTCCTTTGTCTTTACAGGAACGCCGCTTATCGCGAGCTCGACGCCGTAGCTGTCCATCTGTCCGGCATTGGCGAGGAGGGTGTGGTACTGATACGGAGGAGTAGGCACCTCATAGTCCCAGAGAAGGTCGCGGGTCTGACGGAAATAGGCGTCGAGGCTTCCGTAGAGACGGTTGTCGAGGAAGGCGAAGTCAAGGCCGAGGTTGTACTCGTATTTCTTCTCCCAGCGCAGGTCAGCGTTCACGTTCTGCGCGATGCCGTAGGTATAGACATACTTGCCGTTGTACCAGAATGTTCCGTTGTTGGAGAGCATGGCCACCGAGCGGAGGTCTGAGCCGAGGTTGTTGCCGGTGACGCCGAATCCGAGACGGAGCTTCAGGTCGTTGACTCCCTTCACGCCCTGCATGAAGTCCTCTCCGGTGATGCGCCAGCCGAGGCTCACGGCCGGGAACCATCCCCACTTGTTGTTCGCGCCGAAGCGTGAGGAACCCTCGCGGCGGATTGAAACTGAGGCGAGATACTTGTCGGAGTAGTTGTAGTTCGCCCTTGCGAAGAAGGCGGCGAGAGTGTTGGAGTTGCGGGACGAGTTCGCCTTGAGGTAGGTCTTGGTCGCGTCGCCGTTGCCGATCTGATAGTACTTCATGGCCTCTGTCGGGAAGCCCTTGTTCTCCACCGACATCTCGTCATAGAGGAAATTCTGATAGGAGAATCCGGCCACTGCCGCGATGTTGTGCCGTCCGAAGCTGTGGGCATAGTCCGCAGTCACCTCGAAGAGCTTGTTGAAGTTCCTGTCCGTGCCCCTTCCAGCCTTTCCGGAAGCATCCACGTCTGTGGTTATCTGCTTGTTGGACCAATAGTTCGCGTTGTCGCCCTCCTCGAAGGCACCGAAAGCGTTAATCTTGAGCCCCTCGACAGGAAGGATGTTAAGAGTGGCCTTGAGGGAGCCTCGGAAATAGTTTCCGGTCTGGTAGGACTCCTTCTGGTTCATGTTCTCGACAGGATTGCTCACGCCGGTGCCCTGCGGCTTGTAGTAGCCAGAGACCGTGGTCGGGTCATAAATCGGGATGGTCGGGTTGAGAATCGCCGCCTGCTTGAAGTCGCCGCAGAAGTAGTCGTTGCGGTAGTGCATATAGGAGAAGTCGTAGTTGAGGTCGAGCCATCCCCTGAGAGCCTTCTGCGAAGCGGCAATCTTGGCGATGATTTCATTCCTCTCGTTGTTGCGGGCGATTCCCTGGGCATCCTTGTAGTTCACGGAAGCACGGTAGCTGAACTTGCTCGACGATCCGGTGACCGCAAGGTTATGATTATGCGTGAACGCCGCCTTTCTAGTGATTTCAGCCATCCAGTCTGTCTGATACGGGTTGCCGTTCTCGTCGGTGAGGACGGTCGGTGTAATCTTGCCGCCTGAAATCTCCGAAAGGTTCACAAACTCCTCAGGAGTGGCCATTCCGGTCTTGCCATTGCGCATTGAGACAGAAGCATATCCGGAATACTCGACCTTTGTCTGCGGAACATCAGTAAAGTTGTCGCCGCGTTTTGTCGTGATGATAATCACTCCGTTCGTACCTCGGGTTCCATAGATTGCGGCGGCCGAGCCGTCCTTCAGCACATCCATTGACGCTATCTCATCATTCGAGATGTTGTCAATGTTGCTTACAGGAACACCGTCAACAATGAACAGAGGACTTGTTCCGGCACCCTTGTCGAGAGTGGAGAAGCCACGAATCTGGATGCTGTAACCGGTTGAAGTCGGGTCTGAGGTGGTCTTGATGATGTTGAGCCCGGCGACCTTGCCCTGGAGAAGTCCGATAGGGCTGGTCTTCACGCCGGCGTTGAAGTCCTCGGCCTTGACTGAAGCCACGGAACCGGTGACCTCCTTCTTCTTCTGTGAGCCGTAGCCGATTGCGACGGCCTCGTCGAGGAAGACGCTGTCCTCCTTCAGGACGACCTTCGCCGGCACCTCTGAAGCCTTGAAGGTCACGGTGGTGTAGCCCATGCAGCTGAATTCGACGACGGTCTCCGCAGATGCGACGGTGAGCGCGTAGTCTCCGTCAACTCCGGTGGAAACGCCGTTGGAAGTGCCCTGCTCGATGACAGTGGCGCCTATGACAGGACCGGTCGCGTCGGTCACGACGCCCTTCACCTCAAAGCCCGTCTGAGCCGAGAGCGAGAGCGCGGACACGAGGCCTGCCAAAACCATGATTATACGTTTCATTGTATCTGTTTTTATGATTAGTTCCTATCTGACTCCCCACCGTCGCGCCTGTCCCTGATGAACGCCACGCTGACGGCCGCGCAGAGCATCAGCGCTCCGGCGAGGGCGAGCATGGCGACGGCATTGCCGCCGAAGACGTACTTGACTATGACCCCGCCGAGAAGTCCCATGCAAATCTGCGGGATGACAATCGTGAAGTTGAAGATTCCCATATATGCCCCGGCGCTGTTCGCGTCAATGGCGCGGGAGAGGATTGAATAAGGCATCGCGAGTATGCCGGCCCACGCGATTCCGATGCCGACCATAGGGAGCATCAGGAGATACTGGTTATGGAGCAGCGAAAGTCCGAGGAAGCCGAGCGCTCCGCAGGCGAGTGTGGCCGCATAGACGGTCTTGTTGCCGTAGCGGCTGGCTATCCGCGTCATGAAAAGGGCTATGATGCAGGCAGGGACGGGATAGACGGCGTTGAGGACGCCGACCCATGTGGCCGTGGCGCCTTCGGCGAGAACCGCCCCGGAATTGTCCGTGACGACTCCGGTGATGGCCGGCTTGAGGTAGTTCCACATGAGGAACAGCGCCGCCCATGAGAAGAACTGCGTCACGCCGAGCTGGAGCATCACCTTCGGAGTGCCCTTGAGAAGCTGTATGAAACCGGGCTTCGGCGCGGCGGCCTTGGCGTCCGCCTGAATGTTCGCCGGGATGCCCGCCCGGTCGTTGGAAGTCCCGTTATAGAGAGCGAACTCCTTGGGAGGATATTCCTTGACCTTAAAGGATGTTACAAGGACGGAGGCCAGCAGTATTGCCCCCCCCAAGTAGTATGAGTACGCAATGTGGTCGGAGACATGACCTTCCCTGGCCGTGTCGCTGACCCCGCACCATGTCATGACAAGAGGGAGAAGCGCCCCTACGACGGCTCCGAGGTTAATCAGAAGTGTCTGGACCACAAAGCCTTCTGTCTTCTGACTGTCATCGAGCATATCCGTGACGAGCGCCCTGAAAGGCTGCATCGTGACGTTGAACGAGAGATCCATGAAGAGGAAGATGAGCGCACCCATCGCAAGCGGGGCGAAGGCAAGAAGCTTCGGGCAGTTCGGCATGAGCACGAGGGCGAGCGCCGAGATTATCGCACCCGCGAGGATGAACGGGATACGCCTGCCAAGCCTCGTCCATGTCTTGTCGGAAAACATTCCGACTATCGGCTGCACGATGAGACCGGCAATCGGTGCGGCGAGCCAGAAATAGCTGAGCGAGCCGAGGTCCGCGCCGAAGGACTGGAGTATGGTCGAGGTGTTGGAGTTCTGAAGCGAATATCCTATCTGGACACCCATGAAGCCGAAGCTGAGGTTCCAGATTTGCCAAAAGGACAATTTTGGTTTGGACGATTTCATTCCGTGGTCAGTTTATGTATTACAATCGTTAAGCGATTGGGCGTTTCCGCCGTTCAAATGTTATTAACTGACGCGAATATATGAATTTTATAAATATATTATGGTATATCCCATGACGAACGGGCGATATATGCGGACGAACGGCAAGTTTTCGGAGACGAATGAAACGATATTCACGGATTTTTCCTAACTTGCAGGCATTAAGGCAATCGCGGAAACATTTACCAAGCATTCGCGGAAACGCCTGCTGACCACAATGAAACTGTCATCTCGAACGGAGTGAGAGATCTTTAAACAAAAATGAAGAAAGACACTAAGATAAACGGACTGATTGTCACGGTATTTGCACTTGCGCACGCCGCAGTGGCCTGTATGCTCGGAATTTTCGGAGTCAGCGACGAGCTCATGCTGACCCTGCTCACCATGGCGATGACCGTGGTGCTGTGCCTGCGCCGCAGCCTCAACATCGAAATCACTGCCGCCTGCGTGATTGTCGTGAACGTCGCGGGGTTTCTCATCGGAACAGAAGGAGGCGTGCTGCTGGGAAAGGCGCTTCATGACCCGGTGGCGGTGAGCTCGCTCGTCACTTTCCTCACGACGATGATACTCGGATGGGGCACGGCTGCGCTCACGAAGGCCTTTCCGCACGGAGATGCCGAAAGACACGGAATTCCCGGCACTCAGACACGCATACTCGTGTTCGCCTTCGCGTTCATATTTCTCCTCCGTCTTCTGATTTTCGTGTTTTCGTCGTCCGGCAGGAACCCGTGGAGCACGCTCGAAATCCTGTCCATGATTCTGTCAAACTCTGCGGTAATCATCACGCTCATCTGCGTCAACATCATATTCATACGCTTCCGCAGGCGGATAATCGACGGAGTGGGGAAGAAATGCTTCTGGTTCATATTCGTTCTATTTCTCCTCATCACGTCGCAGATGGTCGCGTACATCGTCTGCCTCTCGCCGGACTGCGTGATTCAGCCGGACACATCGACGGACTTCATCCAGCTCTGCGTGCTGTGCCTCGTCACGGACATCTCGGCCTACTGCATAATCTATCTCGCGAACCATTCCATCGAGGTTCAGCAGGCAATGCGGACGGAAAAGGAAAAGCGGCACTACGCGCAGTTCCGCTACGAGAAGCTCAAGCAGCAGGTGAATCCGCATTTCCTGTTCAATTCCCTCAACGTGCTCGACTCCCTTGTGCTTGACGGGCAGACTGAGGAGGCAAGCGAGTTCATCCACAAATTAGCCGGGCTGTATCGCTATATGATTCGCAACGAGGAGGAGAGGCTCGTGCCGCTGAGCAGCGAGCTGGAGTTCGTCGATGCCTTCATCGACCTGATGAGGACGCGGTTTCCAAGGGGATTTGAGGTGACGGAAGAGGTCAGCGGGGATGACATGAAGAAGACGGTGCCGCCGTGCGCGGTGCAGATGCTCGTGGAAAATGCGTTCAAGCACAATGCGGTGTCGGAGGCTCGGCCGCTGAAAATCGTGCTGCGTTCGGTTTCGGGAGGACTCGAAGTGCGCAACGAGCTGATTCCACGGGCGTCGAAGTCCCCGTCGACAGGGGTGGGACTGAAATACATACGGCAGCAGTACAGCGACCTCGACGGCGGGGAGGTCTTTGTCGAGAAGACGGAGACGGAATACATAGTGAGGCTGCCGCTGATATAAGGTTCAGGCAGATGCCGTTCCGGAGGGCGTGGCATCGGGGCATGAGTGTTTGACTTGAAAAGAATTACGATAATATGAATGTACTGATAGTTGAGGACGAGGTGATGGCGCGGAAGGCGCTGGCGAGGACACTTGAGAGCAGGTATCCGCAGATGAGAGTCGTCGGATGCACGGGCTCCGTGGCGGAGACGGTGCAGTGGCTGAACGAGCATTCGGCGAACGGGGCCGGGATGCACGGCGGATGGGTGCAGGACAACGGGGCGGACGTGATTTTCATGGACGTTGAGCTTTCCGACGGCAACTGCTTCGAGATTTTCAGGCAGGTGCAGATTACGGCGAAGGTCATCATGACCACGGCCTACGACAGTTATGCCATCAAGGCCTTCGAGGCCGGCTCGCTCGACTATCTCCTCAAGCCGGTCAGTCCCGCCGACCTTGACCGTGCCGTGAGCAGGGTCCTCAGGAGCGGAGGCGTTCAGGCCGACTTCGGTTCGGTGCTGAAGGCGGTAGATGAGGGGAGGCACAGGGAGCGGTTCATCGTGAGGATCAACGACCGCATCGTCCCCGTGAAGGTGGAGGACATCGCCTACTTCTGCTCGGAGGAGAAGAGCAATTTCCTCTACACCTTCGACGGGAAGAAATATGTTATGGACTCGTCGCTGGACATCATCGCGGACGAGCTGCCGGAAAAGGGATTCTTCCGCATATCGCGCAGCTGCATCGTCTCGGTGAAGGCGATTCAGAGCATCGTAAAGCAGGCCAGCGGGCGGCTCCTCATAATTTCAGAACCGCCCGCCGGCTTCGAGATGACCGTGTCACGGGCACGGGTTGATGACTTCATGACCTGGCTATCCCAATGACGGGGCGATTACAATATCATATCATTCAATATCTCCTGCCGATTTCCTGACAGCCAGACCGATTGCCTTGCCGAGGAGAGGCGGCACGGCATTCCCTATCTGAACCAACTGTTTGTTCTTTGGCCCCTCAAAAATGAAATCGTCAGGAAATGACTGAAGCCGGGCCATTTCTCTTGCAGTCAAAACACGGGGTAACTTAGGGTGAACATTCACGCCTCCATGATTCTCCTTAATAGTGCAGGAAGGCTCATTCCAAGGACATTTCTTCCACGCATCGGAATATCCCTTATACAAACTATGCCCCTCGGGACAAGCCAGCATTCTCGCTGCCATCTCAGGTTTATGCTTTGTCGGGACATGATTGAATGCCTTATCCTCCGGATGAGACATCAGGTCAGCTATGGCCTCCCCCGTAGTCTTATACCTATCGGGGGTAAGCAATGGCTTGGGATGAAAATTCTCCCTGCCCAAACGGTTGCCTATGAATATGACTCGTTCCCTTTTCTGCGGAACTTCATAATCGGCGGCGCACAGTGTCGTGACATTCATTTCATAGCCTATAGCCCGAAAGTCAGAAATAATTTTCTGTTCTACCTGTCCTCCCAACATTGAACGAAGGCCTTTCACATTTTCGCAAATAACAAAGTCCGGCTTCAATTGCCCTACAATTTCCAACAACTCCTTGTACAATGAATTTCTGGGATCGTCCACAATCCTGTTGCCAGCCATGCTGAAACCTTGGCACGGAAAACCGCCTGCAACAATATTGAGATGTCTTCCCTTGAGTTTATCCGCAACGACGGAATAAAACCTCCGCTTTACTTCAGGAGATGTAATGTCACCATTGATAAATGGATGAGCAAAATTCCTTTCATAGGTCATCCCGGCCTCCTTGAACCAATCCAAGCCGCAGATACCTTCCAGCCCCGACAGTTCAAGCCCCTTTGACAACCCGCCTGCACCGCAAAAGCAGTCAACAAATGTCATCTCGGATTTTGACGGATTTCTCCAACAATTCTCAATGTCAAACCAATTGACATCATCCGTCTTAGGAGAATTACATACTTTATAGTCATCGACAACATTTCCCCAAAGGTCATAATTCAATGGCTTGGCCGCATTGGACTGATTATTTATGAAATCAGCCAATGCTCCCTGTGGTATCCGGTACATTGAGCCAATCTTTGTAGCCCCGAGCTGTCCCCCGGCAATGTACCGTCTGACTGATTTCTGAGAGATGCCCAATTTCTCCGCAACCTCACATATAGAATAGAATTCTTTTTTTTCCATATCGCATTATTCGTTTGTCCCCATTTGTCCAATTGCTATGCAAATATAGTCATTATCATCCTATTCTTTATTATTGTAGCAAAAGATTTCCGATATTATCGTTTTTGTATTACTGTAAGAAACTCGTTCGGATGTAAGTCTATGCTTTCGCCTGAACGCTGACGATATCCTTAACCTGCCATTGTTCAGATTGTTGCCGCCGACACTCCAATTTCTATGGTCTTGTGAGAACCCGCCGGCATCGGCCACAAGTTCAATTTCCTCCAAACAATATGCGTCAACTCCTGTCACTTCTATGCAACGCTGATATTGCCCATCTGAAATCTCGACTTCAGATATCTTATATTTCGCCTTGATAACGATATATGATTTCTCGACATCCGGTTCTGATTCGCAATAGTCATTATACAGCTGCTTAATGGCCGCAACCGCATCATTTGAACCACCTTCTTTCTCGGCTTTAACATTTACCAAGAATCTGACAGCATCATTCTCAAACCAGCAATCATAGCTATCCTTTGTTGTGGCACCGCTACGCCTCTTTACCTTAAAGGGTTCACAATCTGAAGCACGGCAGCCACCGACCAAATGAGAAACGATATACTCTTCAATCACATACCCGATTACAGTCGAAGTCGCGATACAGTTATCCGCATCCTCCAACAGATTGTAGTCCTGCAGACTTAACAGAAGTTTATAATTGCTCTTTTTAAACAATTCATCGACTCTTTTCGCCAATGCATCCCTGCTCCTGATAATTGATTGATAATAATCTTCCATATGTTTACTCCAATATTTTCATCTATCTGCCCGAATTGCTTATTAAAGTGGCTACATTGGTGTTGAAGGCCTGCTGATTGAGGAGGCTTTCAAGGGTGAGGTGCATACGGTAGCGCCAGTAGTGGCGGCTGACGGCGGGGATGTTGATGCGCTCGGCGTCAGGATCCGGAAGGCGGAGTGTGCCGTCGATTGAGAGCCAGTCCTGAAGCGGAAGGATGGTGAGCATCGCCGGAGAGTCGAGATGCTCGCCGACAATGCGGCGGCAGAGCCACGGCTCGCAGAAATATGGCGGTTCGCCGCCGAAGTGCAGATGATAGAACCGGGCGGAGACCTCCCTGTCCTCCTCCCACCATGCCCGGATAGGGTTCATGTCATGGGTGGAGGTGGTGCAGACGCAGAGGTACGGGTAGTGCTTAGGGTCGCCGAACTCCACGCTCGTGCTCTTCGGCATTCTCTGGATTTCAAGCGAGAGAATCTTCAGCTCCGACATCACGGAGGCCACGCAGTCCGGGATCATCCCGAGGTCCTCGCCGCAGGCAAGCATATCGGTGGCATGAAGCAGGGACGGGAGCTTGCGCATGGCGGACTCGCGCCAGAAATCGTTGTGGCGACGGTAGAAGAAGTCGTCGTGCAGGCGGTTGAACGTCCGCTGTAGATGCGGGTCGAGTCTGCGGTAGGAGGCGGTGTTCTGCGCCCCGATTCTCGGATGCCAGTAGCCCTTCATCACAGGGTCCTCGACGAAGAGGACATCTGTAGGGTCATCGGCCGGAGCCGTCACGAACGCCCCTGAAGCCACGTCAAAGCCGTCAAAGGCAAGTTCCTCGGCAGGATACGGAAGCGCCGGGTAGAAATGTCCGAGCAGGCCGCTGCTGTATTTGAGAGGAATCTCCCAGATGCGGAAGAATCCGAGTATGTGGTCAATCCTGAAGGCGTCGAAATATTCCGACATCTTCCTGAGCCTCGCCTTCCACCACGCGAAGCCGTCCTTCGCCATCTCGTCCCAGTTGTAGGTCGGGAAGCCCCAGTTCTGCCCGTCGGCCGCAAATGCGTCAGGCGGTGCCCCGGCGGACTCGTCCATATTGAACAGCTGTGGGTACTGCCATGCGTCGGCGCTGGTGCGGGAAATGCCTATCGGAAGGTCGCCCTTGAGCACGACACCCTTCGAGTGGGCATATTCGCGGACCTCGGTGAGCTGTCTGTCGAGGTGGAACTGGACGAAGCAGTGGAAATCCACTTCGGTGCGGTGTTCGCTGCAGTATTTTTCTATCTTTGATACGGAATATTTCGCATAGCCTTTCCATCTGCTGAAATCGGCAGTCCCGAAGCAGTCGCGCAGGGCGCAGAAAGCGGCGTATGGCTCAAGCCAGTCGCGGTTTGCGGCAATGAATGCCTTGTAGGCAGCCGTCTTGGAAAGCTTCGTGAAAGTCTTTGAGTACGCCTCGCGGAGAAGGCGGGTCTTCTCGTTGTTCACCCTCTCGTAATCCACCTGCGTCAGGACGTTAAGTTCGGCCTGCAATGCCCTGTATTCCGGAGTCTCCTTGACCCCGGCGGCCTTGAGGCTTATGAACTGCGGATGCAGGGCGAAAGTGGAGTTGGCGTTGTAGGGATATGAGTCCTGCCATGTCCCGGTCATCGTGGTGTCGTTAATCGGAAGGAGCTGGAGTATGCACTGGCCGGTCTCCGCCGCCCAATCCACCATTTTCTTCAGGTCGAGGAACTCGCCCACTCCGAAGTCGTCCTCGCTGCGGAGCGAAAAGACCGGAATCGCCGTGCCTGCCCCGCGCCAGCGGCGCAGTCCGAAACGGTGGCTAAGGTCGGCAAGTATGGTGAACTTGTCCTCGGCCGCCGTGCAGATGCGGTTCCCGCCGCTTTCCCATTCCTTTATCGCGAGCGTCCTGCGGTCGGCGATGACAAACTTGTATTCAAAGTCCTCTTCAGTGCTGACGGCAAGCTTCCACTGAGGGAAGTTACTGTCGTCCAGCGGGATGAGCCTCTTCCAGTCGTCCATGTCCTCGCCGTTGCCGGCGATGCAGAGAACCTCGTCGCGGCTGACTACCGGGACATTGACGGTGATTAGAGTGGTCTTTGCCGGTTTTGAAACCGCAGAGGCTTTACCGCGCAAAGATTCCTCGGCTTCGATTATGTTCTCCCTTGAAAATATGCCCTTGGTGAAGGCCGACGAATAGAACGGAGCGTCCTCGGGCGCGTCCTGCCAGCGGTCACGGATGACGATTGAGGTCGAGGCCGCCGCCCCTGCAAGATTCAGGGAGTGATGCCTCCATTCGTGCCGCTGCGTGCCGTCGCGACGGACAAGCTTGAAGCCGTAGTGACTGAGAGCCTCGGAGGAAACCCTTGCAACCTTGGCGGACCATTTTCCCATACCGTCGCTGACCATCGGAATTTCCCTGCCGCCGAGGCACAGCACGATGGAGTCTCCCCACACCGTGTTGTATTCAATTGAAATCAAGATATTCATATCTTATTATGTGTTATTATATGTGTTATCAATCATTTGCGCACCCGCCTCATGTAGTCCAGGCATCATGTCCGATGCGCCCTACGAACGGCGTTTCATCTTGTTCCAGTTCAGAACCGGCAGCAAAGTTGCCAAAAAAGCGGCAACAATCCAAAAAATTGACACGGCGGTGAAGTCGCTTCCGTTCTCCTGAATGAGATAGCCGCTCGCGATGTCCTGAACGGCGGCGGCAATATAGCTCGAAACGCCGACTACTCCGAGTGCCGCTCCGGTGGCCTTGCGCGGCACGATGTCTATGGCCATAAGCCCGGCCACGATGCAGTAGAGCTCGCCCATCGCGAAGTTGAAGACCGCGACATAGACCGTGTTCAGCACGAACCCGCCCCCCGTGAAGAGGAAAAGCGACAGCATCACGATTCCGAGAAGTCCCGAAAGCAGAGCCGGACGCAGTCTGTCCCCCTTGAACAGCCTGTCCGAAATCCATCCTGCTGAAACTGTCCCGACCAGTCCGCCGACCAGAGCCGCGACGGCGATGATGCTCGAAGCCTTCTCCAGCGAAAACAGCTTGGCCTTCTGGAGGAACAGCACGCCCCAGCCCGTGATGGCATATTTCGTTATGTATATGAATGCTGACGACGCGGCGATAATCCATATCCCCGGATGTCTCAGCACCCTTTTCTGGAGGCTCAGCGTCCTCATCGAATCCTCGGGTTTCATCTCTTCGCCCGAGAGTTCTTGAACGGAAGGAAGCCCGCAGCTCTCCGGCGTGTCCCTGACTGTCAGGAAGATGAGCAGCGATCCGGCAAAGCCGATGAGCGCCGCGAGGAGGAAACCCCATTCCCAGCCCCATGCGGAGACGACGGCCGCGATGAGCACGAATGATATAAATTCGCCGATGTACGGACTCGTGCAGAATATGCTGTAGAAAGTTCCCCTCCGGGACTGGGGAAACCAGCGGGAAAGGCTTATGACTCCGGGGGCGGGTCCCATGGACTGGAACCAGCCGTTAAGTCCCCAGAAAATGACGGCGGAGAAGAAAAGCGTCGCGTGAGACACCCCGAACGATGTCACGCCGATTCCGAGCAGGGCGATGACGAGGTTCACCACCGACGAGAGCAGCAGCCCCATTCCCATGAAGCGGCGGATGTTGCAGTAGTCGGCGATGAAGCCGTTGATGAACTTGCCGAAGGCGTAAATCAGCAGCAGTCCGGAGCCGATAAGTCCGAGTTCCCCCGCCGTCAGCACTCCCCCGTCAATCAGCGGCTGCTTCACCACGCTGAGGCTCATGCGGCAGACATAGTAGAGACTGTAGCCGATTGTCACGCCGAGGAATGTGCTGCGGCGCACCTTTTTGTAGGTCGGTTCAATCTCCCCTTCCGGCGCCTGTGAGGCCGCCGGCCGGCTTATTCTGAAAAAGCTATAGATACTCATCGCTCTCTGTCTTTACAAATTTCAGGATTCTACAAGATTTCATGAAACCTCATTCCGCACTGCCGCAGCCCCATTGACAGTAAGGACGTTTCGTCAGTGAAGAGTTATAGTAGCGCCTGTCTCCCGTCACTTCCCGTCCGAGCCAACCCGGACGCTCGAACTCCTCGTCCTCGCTGCCGAGTTCGACTTCGGCCACGACAAGCCCCTCATTGTCACCGAAGAACTCATCCACCTCGAAGACATGACTCCCCGCATTCACGAGCCATCTGGCCTTGTCTATGATGCCAGGCTCGCACAGCGGCATGAGCTGAAGCGCCTCATCGACAGATATTTCCTTCTCCCACTCAAGCCGTGACATACCCGACGCGGAACCGCCGCCCTTTATCGTCAGATAGCCCCTGTCACCGCGAATCCTCACCCGGACAGTCCTGCCCGGAGAACGGCTGATGTACCCCTGAATAATGTGTGTGGAGTCATACGCCTCCGCCTTGTATTCATCGCCGACGACGAGAAACTTTCTCTCTATTTCCTGATGTATCCCCGTATCTTCCTGTGCCATATTAGTCTATATATCAAGGTATTATACCATCAAAACATTACTCTTTATCACTATCTTCCAAGCCCGCGGCCATTTCCGATGAAACCCGTGAAAGCACAGTGCGACGGTAGTCGAAGGTCAGGGCTACGGAGCGGACGACAAGGTGCGCGAAATAGGCCGCCAGAAGAAGATGCACGGCCATGGCCCCGTCCGGACGGAACACTGCGGCAAGTATGAAGTAGGAGGCGAGAAAAGACGCCGTGGAAAGCAGCATGACATTGCGTATGGGACGGGCCGCCGTCGCGCCGATGTATATCCCGTCCCATGTGAAGGCGACGCAGCCGAACGCCGGCATCACCATGAGCCAGAACATATAGGGTGCGCAGCCGTCGATGACTTCACGGTCGTTGGTCATGACTTCGAGCATCCACTCTCCGCCGAAGTAGTAGAACACCATAAACAGCAGACACACGAGACCGGACCAGATGAATGTGTAGCGGACAGTGAGCCGCAGTCCGGCACGATGCCCCGCTCCGATGTACTTTCCGCTCATCGCCTCCCCGGCATAGGCGAAGCCGTCGGTGAAATAGGAGAACAGGAGCAGGACCTGAAGCATTATCGAGCTGACGGCCAGGGTCATGTCCCCGAAATGCGCGGCGATGACTGAGAAGCTGACATAGATGCCGATGAAGCTGAGCGAGCGGACGACGAGGTCGGCGTTCATCGTGAAGTAGCGGCGGGTCTCCCCTCCCCTGAACGCGGCCTTCACGTCCTTCCGGCCGTAGCCGGAGAACACCCTGCGGCGGAATTTGCCTAGCACGATTGCCACTGCGGTGACAAGTCCGCAGTACTGCGCGGCGACGGTTCCCCACGCGATGCCGCTGAAGCCCACGCCCTCAAACGTGAAGGAGCCGAGGGTGAATCCCAGCGAAAGGTATATGCTGACGGCGATGTTCACGCCGTTCACCACAAGGTCGGTAATCATCGGGCTCACCCCATCCTGCATCCCGATGAACCAGCCCTTGAACGCCATGAGACTGAGGGTCGCGGGAGCGGCGATGATTCTGATGTAGAAATATCTGGTGGCGAGTTCACGAACCTCTGGGGTGCAGTCAATGCAAAGGAACGCGAACTGGACAAAGACCCATTGCAGAATCCAGAACAGGACCGCGACGCCGAAGGAGATGCCGATTCCTCGGGTGAGTATGTTGGCACACTCCCGCGTGTCGCCCCTGCCGTAGGCCTGCGCCGTCATGCCGCCGGTCCCGACCCTGAGGAACGAGAAGTTCCAGTATAGCAGGTCGAAGAGCATCGAGCCGATGGAAGCGCCGCCGATGAACGTGGCCGCAGAAAGCCCTCCGGCAGGCTGATGCCCGGCAACGGCGATATCGACCATTCCGACAATCGGCACGGTGATGTTCGCCAATATGCTCGGCAAGGCGAGCGTGAATATTTCCTTGTTTATGCCCCTTGCTGATATTCCGTTCATATTTTTCAACATCTTAACCAATTATCTCACAGGCATTTCAGGATATTTAGCATTCATTTCCGGTACTTCGTGTATTCCTCCAGCATCCCGAGGTAGGAGGCATACCGCTCCGGGCTTATCGTCCCCTCATCGACGGCGGACTTCACAGCGCAGCCCGGCTCATGCGTATGGGTGCACGGGGTGAAGCGGCAGTCCTCCGAAGCCTTCAGCATTTCCGGGAAATATAGGGATATTTCCTCGGGAGCGAGATCGACGAGTCCGAATCCCCGTATGCCGGGAGTGTCGATTATCCCGCCCTTGCCCCCGCAGAGAGGGTACATCTCATAGAATGTCGTGGTGTGCCGCCCCTGAAGGTGAGCCTCGGAGATGAGTCCCGTCTTGGGATTGAGCGACGGGTCCATCGCCTTGATAAGCGAAGACTTGCCCACGCCGGAAACTCCCGAGAAGAGGGATATGCCGGGAGTCCCGTCCCCGGACTTTTCGAGGCACAGCGCACGGAGCTCATCAACTCCGGCTCCGGTCTTCGCGGAGACTTCGAGTATGCGGTAGCCGGCGCTTTCATATATCCGGCGGAAATTCGCGCGCGCTTCCGCAAACTCGTCGCGGAACTCCTCGACGATGTCGCTCTTGTTCAGCACGATGACCGGCTTCACGCCATAGACCTCGCAGGTGACGAGCAGCCGGTCGATGAACGGGAGCTTGACCTCCGGGAAGGCGAGGGTGACGACGATGAACGCGCGGTCTACATTGGCGGCGATGATATGCGCCTGCCGGCTGAGGTTCACGGACTTGCGGATGATGTAGTTGCGGCGCGGAAGTATGGCCGTGATCGCGGCCGGAGCCGTCTCGGTGGCAGGGACGCCCCCGTCGGAGAGGCAGTCGCCGTCAGCATGGAACTCGACCCTGTCGCCCACCGCCACGGGATTGGTCGCGGAACTTCCCTTCAGCCGCACCTTTCCGCGCAGCACCGCAGGGAACAGCCTCCACGAGGGAAGCTGCGCCAAAAGATAATGGCTGCCCGTATGTTTGACGACCGTCGCTGTTCCTTCCATAATTTCCCGCCCGGCACTCTTTTTTCGCCGAAAGCGGTGCAAAGATACAAAATCTTTAGAATCAGAACAGCGTTGTCTGACGCGGAACAATATGTGATTTCAGAAAATCTCTATATTTATCAAGATCATATCCTTCAAACTCGGATAAAGGTATTTTATCCAATGCCTTCAGCAAATCAATTCTCATCAGCAAATCCTTGTTTATCACCCTTTTGGCATCAAGAAAAATCAGAGAATCCAAGAAAGTTCTGACAATCTCGGAATTAAGAACCCGTCGTGTAATCTCCGCATATTCCAGAGAATCAAAGCCCAATAAATAGCAGGTGTCATCGACCATTACCGGTTTATTCTCTATCTTGCCGACAACCGCGAAGTTCGGGCATTTGTACAGGCCGGAAACAACTACTTTATATGGCATGAAAGAATAATCCCCAATCCCGAAAATGCTGAAACGAGGCTTACCTCTATAAATCCGGCTACTGCGTCCGTCCATATAGTCAGAATGCCCCGACAAATATCTGAAAGCCTTGGGATACCCCTGCTCTATGTAATCCGTTGAAGAGGACATAGAATGTTGAGTCACTATCACATATTTACGGACAGAAGATATTCCATAACCTTTAATATCAGAACTTTTCAGCAAAGGATAGAGCATATCATCCTCGATATCAACCATTTCACCGAATCCATTACGATATATTCCATTCTCACGGGTTAATTCCATAACCTTAGCACAATCGTGCTTCAGACCGGACCACCAAATCATCGAAGACACTCCATCCACATCACTACATTTCTGATATTCAGCAATATTTGAGACAAAGCAATCATTCAGCCAACCGTATTCAGTAATTTTTTCTCCCGAATAAAAATCATATACGGAACAATGCCGAGAACAATCAGTACCAGCGGAAAGTGACAGCAGTGACGCAGCGACAGAAACGCCAAACTCCTTTGCAGCATCAATATTGTATTGATATATGTCGGCTACCGGCGTCGGGGAGTCTTTCTGACTATAGATGATATTCTTAACGACAGAATTCTTCAGCAATAAGGCAAGAGAAGCATTTTCACCAAGCATCAAATCCATCATTTCACGACAAATATACTCGGCAACATCAAAATTACTCTTTCCGGTAATGGCATCCATTCCTTTCAACTTCCGGAAGTTATGCTTATGCGGGACATTACCGCTTCTCATGCCGCCGAGTTGACTGTTTGTCACCCACGGAGGGTTTCCCAACACCAAGACAGTCCTGCCAGCCAGCAAATGCTTTATTTCACGAAAGTCAAACTCGAATATGTCTTCGTTGTACAAATGAATCCCTACACCATCTGCAATTTCATTATGAAGAAGCCGATTCCGAAGCTCATCAAGGTAGGGTTTGTGTATGTCAATACCATAAATATCCTCAACAGAGTCAAATACCTGTAACGCGGCCATGATGAAATTCCCCACGCCACAAGTCGGCTCAATTATAACTTGAGGGTTAATGTTTCTGGACTCAAGCAACCTGCAGACAGACAACGCAAGGGACATATTCGTCTGCCAATCCCCGAATTCCTCGCGAACGGAATGAATGTCGCGGTTCAACTCGATATAACCGCTATTCACCACCATATTTCACAATAGACGTGATTCCTTCAACATCTTCATTCAAAGACACGATTCTGCCATACTGCAACCGCCATTGCAAAGCATTGGAAATAGTAAGATAACCGACCTTCGGCGGGTTCTTCAATATTTCTTCAGCCATATTTGCTAATGTAACTTCATCTGCGGGAATTTTGTGGTCGGATAAAAAGGCAAAAATGTCATCCGCATTACCATTATTCTCAATGATTCCAAGCAAGCCTGTCGTCGTCTGATAATCAGCCGTTCGCGCAGCTTCAACGAATGTACATGACAAATGCTCCAATTTACCGGCTCTTCGTATTTCGTCATCATCTTTCCGATAGACAAAAACAATCAGATTATACCCAAGCCCATATATTTTTTGCCTGCTGTCGCGATAAGGACAACTCGACTGCGGCTGACGAATTGACGTGACTTTAATATCCGTATTGACTGACGGCAAATCCAAACCGGCTGCGGAATTGCCGATTTGCAGTTCATATCGTTCTGAAAGATATGACTTGAAAAGATGTTCCACAAAAGTCCCGACAGCCTTACCATCTGTTACACCAAACAATTCAGGCCTGAATACGCCGCTTTCTTCCGAGCAAAACCCCTTCGCACAGTCAATCAAGGCCGGTATTGTCAATTTCTTTTTCATCATCTGCATATTCTTTTGCGGAATAGTCGCAAAAACATACAAAGATACAAAATCTTTATATACCTTTGCCGCCCGAAAATTTACTAAAAAGGAGATTGCCGCGTTACGCTTCGACGTCAAAATCCTCACAACCGTCAGGTCGCTGCGGTTTTGCCCTCTTCGCAAGCCTTGCACTCACTCTTTTTCTTGAAATTTTCGCCAAGTTTTTTCAAAAGAATTTTATTATGAACAACGACAAGGCGCATGAGCGCCGTGCGGAGAACAGCGAAGCGAGAGCCCTGTGCGATGGTGCGCACGAAGCACAACTTCCCCTTCGAGGGGACGGGAGGGGTCGAAACAAGGCGCTTGAGCGCCGTGCGGAGAACAGCGAAGCGAGAGCCCTGTGCGATGGTGCGCACGAAGCACAACTTCCCCTTCGAGGGGACGGGAGGGGTCGAAACAAGGCGCTTGAGCGC
>ERZ808240.1572-NODE-1572-length-27727-cov-33.102306_pt1 | contig 27727 bp, 19 predicted proteins | sample MGYA00521084_ERZ808240 | MGnify/ENA primary metagenome ERZ808240 (study PRJEB31516, sample SAMN03275571) | gut metagenome | biome: mammalia-associated habitat; material: feces | host: Papio cynocephalus | place: Kenya | collected 2012-08-06 ... | reverse complement strand
ATATCCGACGCTGATTGATGCCGCGGCGCGGTGACGACCGAGAAGGGCACTGTGATGGAAGCCCCGGGTCAGCCGGGCGGAGGCGTCGAGGAAGAGGCCGAAGCGGAAATTGTAGCGGAGAGAACCCGCGACGGTGAGCCGGTGCGCGGTCTCGTGCGTCATGCAGGCGGCGTACCAGCTGCCCTGAACGCCAAGGTCGTCAAGCCGTTCGGGAGCGGCGGAGACGGCTACCGAAGCGTCGGTGTCGTCAAGGCTGTCCGCCCAGAGGCCTCCGCGATACGAGAGTCCCGCCCCGATGTCGAATCCCCTGATGCGGTACAGCCCCGAGAGGTAGGCCTCTCCTGTGAACTTGGAGACTTTCCCGACATAAGGATATACGGTGCGCGAGGTTTCGTCCGAGAAGTCGAGGCTGACCCCGGCGCTGCCGCGGAAGCGCTCGGAGAGAATCCGGTACTCGGGCCTGACGCTCCAGAGAGCGCTGCCATAGACATTCCGCGTGCCGTAGTTCACTGTGGTGGTGACACCGTTTTCGGTGACTTTGTCGAGTATGTCCTCGCCGGTGTTCATGCGGTCGGCGGAAAGCCGCAGGGTCGCGCGGTGGATGCCTGAAGTCCAGCCGACAAGCATGGAGAGACCGTCGCTGCGGAAGCGGTACCACTGAACATCCTTCTCGCCGGCCTTGCCGCTGCCGAGGGTGCCCGAAAGTTCGGCGATGAAGCCGCCGGACTCGAACTGAACCGCCGCGCCGTGGATGTTGCGCCTAAGGGGAAAGCCGCTCACGCCGGATTCCTTGAGGTGGGTCGAACCGCCTGTCCAGACGTCGTAGATGCCGTACATCATGCCCTTGTCGAGAAAGGCGTAGTAGGACTCGGAGGATATGCCGAGCTCTTCAGCGGATATGCTTTCGGAGAGACGGCGGTAGCTGTAGCTCAGGCCGAGGGAAATCCGCCGTCCGAGATGCAGGAGCAGGGACGGAGAGACCGTCATGTCAAGGGAGTAGTCGGTGTAGCGCAGGTCCTTGCGCTTGGCGCGGTTCGACGCCTCGTACTCAATCTTGCCTCCGACGGTGACAGTGCGGGAGAGTTCGGCCGCGATGCCGCCGTCCACGGTGTAGGTCTGTCGTGTCTTGCGGCCGGGAGTGAATTCGAGTATGTCGATGGGGTATGCGCCGTGGCGGGACAGCATGGAGCCGCAGGCGTCGTAGGCCTCCTCGTTGTCGAAGGCGAACCTGCCGGTCATGGAAATACGGCGGAAGTGCGAGACGGTCTCGGCGAAGGCTCCGGCGTTCCAATGGCGCGGAGCGTCGGAGAGCTCGCGGAATCCGCCGTCAGTGTAGCGTCCGTAAAGCTGTGCTTGAGAGATGCTTACGGAGTCCGCACGAACGCCGCAGACATTGGAGGTCATGTTCCACAGATTGCGTTCCACGACATTTTCATAACGCCGCTGCGCAGCCGCCGGCAGGCATTGGACCGCGAAGAGCGCGAGCGACGCAAGGAGCGAGACGGCCGCGGGGTGCACTGGACGACGGATGCTGAAATGCATTTTTCCTTTATATTTCATATTCTCTGTCAAATTCCTTCAAATTTCGGTTTTTATTTTCGCAAGACGCCGGCCCTTTCATTGATTTTTCCTCAGCGACTGGCCGTTTCTTTCGCTCTCGTAGAAGTCGGCGGAGGAATTGTTGGTGTCGAGAAGTACCTCGTAGCCGCGTCTGAGGGTCTCGGACTCGTTCTCGCGGCGGTAGAGGACACGTCCCTGCCAGCTTTCGGAGAGACGGACATAGCCGGCGTCGAGTTGGGGATTCAGACGCTTGGTGCTTCCGTTGACGTTGTTCATGAAGACCTCCACTGCATCTTCCACCCAGTCGAGGGGAATCTTGACGATACGGTCGGAGAAGCCCGGTTTCTGAACGATGTTGTCCGTGTCGTCGAGAAATTCCTCAATCGTCGTGCCCTCGGGAGCGCGGAAAATCACTGACGCGGGAGAGTTATACGAGAAAGTGTAGGCTTTGGCCTGCCCCATCTTTATGACAAGGTTCATGATGTGGTTCTGTTGTATTCTGTCTCCGGGAGCCGGATGGTAGGATGTATTGGGGAACGCTACCTGATTGTAACAGACGAAGTTGGCAGCGGCGTTCAGGTTCACGGACAGAGGGTACTCTGTGGTGTGGTCAATCGCGCCGCCGATGACAAGGACGGCATCCTCGCCCGGCTTCAGCGGATGGTCGTGTCCGTTTCCGGGGAACTGCCAGACGGCCTGGACGACTGGAACAAAATCGGGCAGGACGGCCTGACCCGTCTGCAGGTCACGCGAAATCCAGACATTCGTGGAGTTGGAGTTGTAGGGGTCGGCGGTGCCGAAGCAGAGACCGTCGAGGTACTGGGTCAGACCGGAGTTGTTGTGCAGGACGACATACTTGTCTGCAAAGTAATTACCCTCCTTGGGGTATCTCTGGCAGCCGCCGCAGTAAATTTCCCTGAAGACAATCTTTCCGGGAACGCTTTTGGTCAGGCTGACGGTCAGCATCATGTCGGAGTCGGTGAGCATGACCTTTTCCTGTGCGCCGTTGAAGACATATTCCTCGCCGGCCTCGGCATCGACGGCGATGTCGCTTATGCGGACACTGTAGTTGCCGTTCACAAGGCGTATGCGGGCGACTCCCGAGCCGTCGGTCAGAGCCGTGTAGTCCGTTCCATTCAGGGCATCCTCCACTGTGACCTCCACGCCTTCCCGGCGCCACATCTCGGAGCCTTCGGGATAGGCTGCGGCAATGCTCAGTTCATGGAGCTGCCCGGAATAGTCCGAGGCGGGCGCACATGACCATGCCAAAAGCACAAGTAAAACGGCCGAAATGACACTTTTTTCAAGAAAGTGACACTTTTCCTTTGTGGAACATTTTACGGTATGTTCTACACTTTTCATATATCCCTAATTTTCAATAAATTACTTACGAAACTTAAATCAGGTTCAAAATGGCAATGTGACACTGTCTATCCGAACATGACATATCAGAATTTCAGCCTGCAGGTCAGGCCGTAGTAAAAACCCGGCGTAAAGACCGTGCTTACACCCGTCGCACGGGACTTGACAGCCATGCGGGAATTGGTGAAGTTGTTCGCGAAAAACGACAGGCTCACATGATCCCCGATTTCCTTCGTGACGCTCAGGTTCGCGCTGAGATAGGTTCCGTAGCCGTCCCATGCGAAGGTGTAGGCGTTGCCCGAGCGCAGGATGAGGTTGGCGAACTCCGGCCTCGACGCTTCCTCGGCCGTGAAGTCATGCTCTATACCGTTGAGGTCCATATATTTCAGCGGCCAGACCTCGGTGTAGCCGTTGCCGTCGTAGATGCTGCCCTCGCCGCCGTCCGCAAGACGCGCGTACTCGGTCCCGTTGTAGTCGGAAAGGTTGCGCTCGCGGGAGAAGAGGGACATCTCAAGCTTGCAGGTGATGATGATGCGTGCCTGGGGGATGTGCGTGGTGGAGGTGAGGTTGAGGTCGGAGGAATGGCTGACCTTGCCGTTTGCCGTGCCGGAGGAGGTGCCGGAATAGACGCCGACGTACTGGTAGGAGCGGTTGGGCAAGGATGTGTGCGACCAGCCGGTGTGATAGACATAGTAGAGGCTGCGGTCGATGTAGCGCGTGTAGGCGTAGTTGGCGTCGAGACGGAAGCGCGTGCGTATGGGTCTGATTTCAGGGAAATCGACTATGAGTTCGGCACCCGCCCGCGTCACGGCGGCGCCGTTGCCCGGAGTCTTGTTCTCGGCGAAAGTCCGGTCGCGGACCTGCTCCACTGTCTTGATTGTGCCTTCCGAGGTGGCTATCGACACCACGCCGGTCTCAGAATCGACCGTGATGCCGCTGACCGTCTTTCCGGAAAGGCTCACGCCGTCGGGGAGCTTCTGGACGCTGTAGGCGAACGGGGTGTAGCTGTTGTTGTAGCGGTATGGGTCGGTGGTGCGGTTGCAGAACCCCACCGCCGAGACCTTGACTCCGAGAAAGTTGGCGTCAATGCCAAGCTCGGAGTTGGAGCTGCGCTGCCACTTCAGGTCAGGGTTGTAGTTCATGCGGTACGGCTCGGTGTAATAGACATACGCCGCAGTGTTCCCGTAGGATGCGCCGAAGGTCCGGATGTCGCGGTACTGCTGCTCCGGGAAGAGGATGTAGAACGAGGGCAGTTTCTCGGAGACGCCCCAGCCTCCTCGCAGCGAGACGGCGTCAGTCAGCTTCCATTTGAGGTTGAACCTCGGCGAGAGGCTGCTCACGTCCTTGTACTGAGTGCCCTTCACAAAAATGTTTTCCAGCCTCAGACCCGCCGAGAGCCGGAGCGAGGTCCTGCCCACGGGAACAGTGAGATTGTCTTCGAGATAGGCCGCGACATTGTGGAGGAATGGATAGCCGGAGTAGGGTCTCGGGCGGTAGCCGTCCGCTGCGAGGGCCGGATCCTCATAGTACTCCCCCTGTCCGGCGTTTCCGTTGGCCTTCCACTGCACTCCGGCCTTGACATGATTCTTCACCCCGCCCCGGCGCCTGAACCATTCATACTTCAGGGACGCGGCGAAGTCAAGCTCCTTCGAGTCCACAATCCTGTCCGTCATGTAGGAGCTCGGCAGCATGGTCGCGAGAAAGTAGCCCGTCCCGGTCGCGTGCACCGCCGGCTGTCCCGTGGCTACGGAGGAGATGAAAGCGTGGTCGTGCGTGAGATTATCGTTGTAGCTGACGCTGCCATCAATCTTGAGATTGGTTATCCAAGGGAGGTTGAGCAGCCATGTGAGCGAGGTGTTCGCCCTCAGGACATTGTCCCTGCCCTTCGACCAAGAGCCGGAGTAGGCGTCAGGGTCGTCCTTGGAGTTCATCCCGCCGAGATTCCCGGTGACTCCGGCCTCGAAGCGCAGGACCTTCGCGAAGGTGTTGGAGTAGCTGAGCGAGAGCCCGCGCCTGGTGTAGCTTTCATAAGGGGAGGTGAGTTTCTTCGTCGCCCGTGTCCATTCCCCGCTGGCGTTTATCACTCCCCTGTCACCCCCGAGGTCGAAGCCCTTGGAGGCCGACAGCTGATATGTCCTTGGATTCACGGCCATGGTGACGTTCCACGGCGTGCGGCCCTTTCTAGTGTTGATTTTCACCATTCCGCTGTTGAGGTCGCCGTATTCCGCCGAAGGCACGCCTGTTATCACCTCTATTGACTCTATGTTCTCGACCGAGATGTTCCTCGTCCCGCTTCCCGCAGGCTGGGCGAACGAGGCGTTGTTCCCGACGCGCACCCCATCGACTTCGAGGGCTGTTCCGAACGCAGCGTTGCCCACAGCCGAGCCCCCGTCGCGCAGGGAGAGGACATTGTTGGTCGTGAGGTCCGGATTTACGGTCTTTCCGCCGGGCAGAAGAGTGCTCACGTCGGTGATGTTCGACATCTGGAGGTGTTCGAGCGCATGGGTTCCGAACGACATCACCGTGTTCATGTCGTCCTTTTTCCTTTCGGCGGACACCACGACCCCGTCAAGAGCCAAGGTATTAAGCGGCAACGCAACATTCAGCCCGGTGATGTCCTTATCCAGTTTCACTTCAAGGCTTTTCTCCGCATATCCGAGGCACGACACCTTTATAATATACTCCCCCGCCTGAACCTTCTCGAACAGATAGTTCCCGTCCGTGTCCGAAAGAGTCCAAAGTCCTGTCCCGTCTATGTTGAATATGACTCCGGCTATAGGCTCACCGCTCTGAGCGTCAGTGACTCTGCCGGAAATCGAAAAATTATGCGGCGCAGCATATGCAAGCGATGAAACCATCAGCGCAACAAATATTATCAGACACCTCTTCATATTGAGTTTTCATCGTTTTTCAAAATCCACAAGACGCAAATATAATTATTTTTGCATAAATTTGTAAGATTCGGGCATCACTGTCATCTCGAACGGCAAGGGGGGGGAACGACAAAACGGATTCATTGAAAATGAAAGAAAATATTTGAAACACATGAACATAAGGAAAACTTTATTTTGCGGAGTCATGTCTCTGACGGCGATGATTTCGATTGAGGGATATGCGTGCAGCAACATTCTCGTGACAAAGGGAGCGAGCACCGACGGGTCGTGCATGATTTCGTATGCCGCTGATTCACACCAGCTTTACGGCGAGCTCTACTACCTGAAGGGCGGCTTCTGGGACAAGGGAGCGACGAGGGACGTGACGGATTGGGACACGGGGAAGTTCCTCGGACGGATTCCGCAGGCGTCCGTGACCTACCAGAGGGTCGGGAACATGAACGAACACCAGCTGATTGTGGCTGAGACGACCTACGGCGGACGCTCGGAACTCTGGGATTCCACAGGTGTAATGGATTATGGTTCATTGATATACATCGCCCTCGAACGGGCGACGACGGCGCGGGAGGCGATTGACGTGATTGTGTCCCTCGCCAACGAATACGGCTATTACTCCGAAGGCGAGTCGTTCTCGATTGCCGACCCGGATGAGGTCTGGGTGATGGATCTCATCGGAAAGGGAACGAAGATGGAGGACGGCAGGAATGTCCGCAAGGGAATAGTATGGGTGGCGCGCAGGGTGCCGGACGGCTACATCTGCGCCCATGCCAATCAGGCACGAATCAGCACCTTCCCTCTCAATGACCCGGAGAACTGTCTCTACGCCCCGGACGTGATTTCGTTCGCCCGCGAGATGGGCTGGTTCGACGGCAAGGACAGCGAGTTCAGCTTCTGCGACACCTACGCCCCGCTGGATTTCAGCGGGATGAGAGCCTGCGAGGCGCGCGCATGGTCGGCGTTCAACATTCTCTGCAAGGGAAAGTTCACCCTCGAGGACGAAAATGGCAGGGAGGTCACCCGCGACGCTTCGGACTATCTCGACTACGCGATGGGCTACGACAAGACAAAGCGCTTCCCGCTGTTCGTGAAGCCTGCGGAGAAGGTCTCCGTGAAGGACGTTGCGGACGCGATGCGCGACCATTTCGAGGGCACGCCCATGGACATGACTCAGGACATCGGGGCCGGCGGCAACGCGCTGCCCTACAGATGGAGGCCGATGAGCTTCGAGGTCGATGGGAAGACCTACATAAACGAGAGGGCAATGGCGACCCAGCAGACAGGGTTCTGGTTCGTGGGACAGAGCAGAGGGTGGCTGCCGGATGCCGTGGGCGGCGTGATATGGTTCGGCTGCGACGATGCCGCAACATCCTGGCTCACCCCGATTTACACGAACACGCAGGAGGTTCCGGAGTGCTTCCGCGAGGGCAACGGCGACATTCTGCACTACTCCGCGACCTCAGCTTTCTGGATGTGCAACCGCGTGGCGAACGCCTGCTACAAGGCCTACAACATAATGGCTCCGACGGTGCGTGAGGCCATCGACGAATGGGAGACGACGCAGATTGCAAGGCTCGCCGAGAATGACGCGAAGGCGATGGAAATATATAACCTCGAGATCCAGAAGAAACGGAAAATTGTCAAGAGGAACGACAGGAGGCCGAAGGTCATCGACCCCATTCCGCAGACAAAGGAGTTCGTGACTGAGTTTTCCGTGAACACGGCGCAGGAAATTTTCGGCAAGTGGGTCGCCATGGAGGAATTCCTTTTAGTCAAGTTCCTCGACGGCAACGTGAAGGCGCAGAACCCCGACGGCAGCTGGGTCACGAACGGCTGGTCGGACAAGATTCCCGACAAAATCAGCTGGCCGGGCTACACCGAAACCTGGAAACGGACGGTCGCGCGCGACCACGGCTCCGTAATCGAGGCGAAATAAACTCTCCAGCATTCTTTTGCCTCACCCTCTCAAGGAATCTGAAATTATAATCGCAAATTATATTCAACTGGTATAAAATGGCCAAGAAGAATCAGTCAGGCAGACTGACAGAACAACAGAAGGAGTCCCATGGCGTCGTGGGAATATTTGGAGAAGAAGCCAAACTGCATGACATTACTGTCGGAAGAATTTCTCATTTTGTCATCAAACAACTTGAGAAGGATTTTCCTAAGCTCACATTTCGTTACAGAGCCAGCGTAAAGAAAGAAGAAATCAATGAAGCATTAAAGGCAATAGACCCCGAATTAGGGCAGACTCTTTTCGTAGAAAATTCCAGCATCATTCCTGACGGAGGAATCATAGAAGTAAAAGATGATGTCGGAAAATGGAGAATTGTACTGGTGTCAGAAGCTAAGCATCAGGGCAAAGACATAGAAAACATAAGAAAAGGAGTCCTCGTCGGCAAGAACAACGATCAGGATTTAATGGCTGCCGGCAATGCCATAGAAAGGTCGCATAAAAACATTTCGGAAATTGCCAATCTAATGCTTTCTGAATCATATTTCCCATATGTCTTATTTCTGGAGGGCTCGAATTTCTTGACTGAGACAGTTTCGATTGCAAGACCTGACGGCAGAATTGTTACATTAGAATATAATTCAGGAATGCTTAACAGACTTGACAGGCTGACTTCCGCAAATTATGGAATGCCAATCAACACCAATTTATGCAAGAATAAGTTTGTCAAGCACAAGGATAAGACCATAATGCTTCAGGCGACATCCATATACACCCAAGGCAATGGAAAAAGATGGAATGCGAAAGAAATGTTCGGCATAATGCTCGACATCGCGAAAACATCTCTTCAGGTATTAGGCAGCGACATTTTCAATCAATTAACTCAAAAAGCTGATTAGATATGGGACGAAATGCCACAAATGAATTGCTGCAGAAGGCAAAGAGGCTGAAAAGCGATGAGTTCTACACACAGCTTTCAGATATAGAAAGGGAGCTGCAATACTACAGAGAGCATTTTCGGAACAAAGTCGTCTATTGTAATTGCGACGACCCGAAAACGAGTAATTTTGTCAAGTATTTTCTGCTGAATTTCAAAGAACTTGGTCTGAAGAAGCTAATCGCATCCTGCTATAAGGAACAAGCGAACGATTTGTTCAGCACAGAAACGGGATGCAGCGGTTTTTTTTATGAATATAACGGAGAGGTCGGCAATAAGCCGAATCCATCCACTATTACTTATTTCCATGGTGACGGGGATTTCCGTAGCCAAGAGAGTATTCGTTTGCTGCAACAATCCGACATTGTTGTAACCAATCCTCCGTTCTCTCTATTCAGAGAGTTTGTGGCTCAGTTGGTTAAATATGACAAAAAATTCTTGATTATCGGGAATATCAACGCCATAACATATAAGGAGATATTCAACCTAATCAAAGAGAATAAGGCTTGGCTTGGAATCAATCTCGGCAGAGGCATTTCCGGCTTTATAGTTCCGGAACATTATGAGCTCTATGGCACTGAGGCGCGGATTGACGATTCCGGAAACAGAATCATATCACCGAACAACTGCCTATGGCTGACGAATTTGGAAACATCGCGGCGGCACGAGGACATTAGATTGACAAAAAAGTACACCGGACATGAAAATGAGTATCCTAAATACGATAATTGCAATGGTATAAATGTAAACAAGACACAAGATATACCGGTGGACTATGCCGGATTTATTGGCGTTCCTATTACATTCCTGCACAAATTTAATCCGAGTCAATTTGAGATAATCAAATTCAGGAAAGGTGATGACGGGAAAGACTTATCCGTTAACGGCAAATGTCCGTATTTCAGAATACTAATAAAGAACAAACGGCTGCAAGTAGTTTGATTACAAATAAATCTGATATAAAATGGCTACAAAATCAAGATTCTTAAGGAACTGGTCCAAGCATCTGCTTCAGTGGGGCGTGCTGGCCTTGCTTATTCTCGTGCTGACGGGCGTGGTGAAATTCGGGACTGAGAAGCCCGACCCGGAGGCGTGGTGTCCTATGGGCGGACTCCAGGCGCTCACGACCTACCTTGCAAACAGCACGCTCCCCTGCTCGATGTCTTCTGTGCAGGTGATGATGGGCATCGTGCTCGCCGTGGCCGCGATGCTTTTCGCGAAGCTCTTCTGCGGCTACCTCTGCCCGCTCGGGACGGTGGAGGACTTCCTGACGGGACTCCGCAAGGGCATGGGATGGAAGAAGGGAATCGCCGTCCGCAACGGAAGCGCAGGCGACAAGATTCTGCGCATCGTGAAATATGCCCTGCTCTTCGTCATCTTCTACTCGACGGCAACGGCAAGCGAGCTCTTCTGCAAGAACCTTGACCCCTACTATGCGGTGGCGACCGGGTTCAAGGGAGAAATAACTCTCTGGATGTCAATCACATCCTTAGTGCTCGTTTGCCTCGGAGGATTTCTCGTCGACCGTTTCTGGTGCCGCTATGTCTGCCCGCTCGGAGCCTTTTCCGACACGCTGAAGTACTGGGCGTGGGTGGCCGTGCTCTTCGGAACGGTGCTGGTTCTCGGCCTGTGCAAGGTTCATGTGAACTGGGTGGCAGTGCTCGCGACCTTCTGCGCTGTTGGCTACCTGCTTGAGGTTCTCGTCCCGAACGCGGCATATCAGAGCCTCGCGGTCATCAAGGACGAGAGTCTGTGCAACCGCTGCAAGGCCTGCACGAGACACTGCCCTTACCACATCGCCATCGACAAGTGCCGCAGTCGTGTCAGCAATGTCGACTGCACCCTCTGCGGAGAGTGCACGGCGGCCTGCCGGACCGGAGCGCTCCAGATTGGAATGGGACAGAGGGCAAAGGGAGGCTTCTGGAAATATGTTCCGGCACTCCTGACCGTCGTTCTCACAGCGGCCGGCATCTGGGCAGGAACGAAGTTCGAGCTGCCTACTGTCAACTTCAGATGGGGCATCGAGCAGGTAGATTCCACCGGAGCAGTTGTCGCGCAGCTCGTCCCGTCCGAGAATCTTGAGACGGTGCATCTCGACGGTCTGCGCTCGGTGAAATGCTACGGAAGTTCAATGGCGTTCAAGGCGAAGCTTCAGCGGATTCAGGGCGTGCACGGCGTGAAGACATACGTCCATCACCACACGGCGGACGTACTCATAGACAAGACCAGGCTGGACGAAGAGAAACTCAAGGAGGCAATCTTCACTCCGTCCATGTTCCGCATCTGGACTCCGGACCCGGCGAAGCTCGACTCTCTGAAAATCGTCACCATACGCACGGAAAAGATGTACGACAAGGTCGATCTCAACTACCTCGGCCTTCAGATTCGCAACACCGGCAAGAGCATCTTCGGCCTTGAATCCGAGTTCGCCTGCCCGCTGATTGTGCGCGTCTATATGAGTCCGGAAGAGACGGTCGATGAGCAGTGGTTCAAGGAGGTCGTGGAGCTCAAGACTCTCAAGATGCCCGTTCACGGCGGCGGCACGAAGGACACTCCGGTCGATTACAAGTTCGTGAGGATGGAGCCTGGATTCGGGATGATCGGCATAAGCGACTATCTCCACCGTATGTTCAAAAACACTTCTGCGTTCACGGCTGAGTTCCCGACCCGCGTAGCCGAGTACGAGGGTCAGCCGCAGTTCATCTACGAAATCACGGACCGCAACTACGAGAAGCCGATTGTCAAAAGGTCTATGCCGTATGTGAGCAACCACCTTTCCCTGAACGATGGCATCATCGGAGTCTATACCCGCCTGAACAAGGATCTGATTCCTGCCATTCAGATTCGCTACGCTGCCCCGATGACCGCCGACCGCATCTGGGAGCTCCTCAACGAGGAGAAGTGGACCATCACCTACTCCAAGGACGACGTCCGCGAGGTGGACGCGAAGATGAAGTTCCACGAGAAGGGCACGGTGCACCGGTACGTTCCCGGCGAAACAGAGTTGAAATAAGCGAAGAAAAAGCGGTCTGCATCCCATCTTTTTCTTCATCTTATTTCTTTCAGATATTCAATAAGATACATTGTTATGAAACATTTTACGAGTTAAGTCTAATAAAATTATTAGGTTTATCTAATAAAATTATTAACTTCGCCGTGGATATAGTGTAAGGCACTATAATACAGAGATTATGATTCAGAGAGAATACATCAGAACCATCGCTGAAAGAATGGATGAGCCTCGAAAGTTCATTCAAGTTCTATATGGGCCGCGGCAGGTTGGAAAGACGACAATGGTGGAGCAGTACCTTGCCGCCACCGCCCATAATCATCTGTTTGTCACGGCCGATGACACTGTGCAGGCGGAAGGGAGCTGGATTCGCGGACAATGGGACAAGGCGCGTCTGCTGCTGAAACAGAGCGGGAGCGCGGACTTCATACTGGTGATAGATGAGGTTCAGAAGATTTCCAACTGGAGCGAAACAGTGAAGAAGGAATGGGATTCAGACTCTCGGGAGAATATCCCCATAAAAGTCATACTCCTCGGTTCATCGTCGCTGCTCATTCAGCAAGGGCTCACAGAATCTCTCGCCGGCAGGTTTGAAAGCATATTCATTCCACATTGGACATATTCGGAGATGAAGGATGCCTTCGGGTGGAGTCTGGACAAATATATCTGGTTCGGCGGCTATCCCGGAAGCGAGGAGCTGGCGGGCAATGAGACGAGATGGAAGAGGTATATTAAAAGCTCACTTATTGAGACAAGCATATCAAAGGACATCCTCATGCTCACAAGGGTGAACAAGCCTGCGCTGCTGCATAAGCTTTTCGACATAGGATGTTCATATTCCGCTCAAATACTGTCTCTTACAAAAGTGCAGGCCGACCTGATGGAAAAAGGAAATCTGACGACCCTAAGCGACTATCTTGCGCTTCTTGACGCGGCAGGGCTGCTGTGCGGACTTGAAAAATACGCCGGAGACATAATCCGGAAACGGGCTTCAAAACCGAAGTTTCAAGTCTATAACAACGCTCTTCTGAGTGCGCAAAGCGAATTTACATTCGATGAAATCAGAGACAACGCAAAAGAATGGGGACGCATCGTAGAATCAGCCGTTGGCAGCCACCTGCTGAACAAGGCAAGAGAGGGATATTTCGACCTGTATTATTGGAACGAGAACAGCCGGAAGGTAGATTTTGTCCTCCAGAAAGGCAGCAAAGTCATTGCCGTTGAAGTCAAAAGCGGCAAGGACTCCAGCAATGAGGGGATGACTCTGTTCGATTCCAAGTTCCACCCGCATCGACTCTACACTGTCGGCACGGACGGCATCCCCCTCGAAACGTTCCTCACCGCCAATCCGGAGGAGTTGTTCTGACGGGAGGACGAGTATGAGCAACCGAGGTCTATCGAAATACAGAGTATTTGATTATATATTTGCGTCATTATGGACTTTATTGATTTGTTCGCCGGCATAGGAGGTATTCGCCTTCCGTTTGATGAGTTGGGGCATCATTGTGTATTCTCCTCGGAATGGGACAAGGCCGCAGCTATTACATACAAAGCAAACTTTGGTGAGGAACCATGCGGAGACATAACAAAGATTCCGGCTGAGTTCATTCCACACCATGATTTGCTTTTGGCGGGTTTCCCGTGTCAGGCGTTTTCCATCATGGGAAAACGCGAAGGCTTTGCAGATACGAGGGGCACAATGTTCTTTGAGATTGAACGAATCCTGCAATACCATCGCCCTCCGGTTATTATGTTGGAGAATGTCAAGCAACTCGTTACTCACGATAAAGGAAACACATTTTCTGTGATACGGCAAAAACTGAACGCATTAGGCTATCATTTGAAATGGAAAGTTCTCAACGCTCTGGATTTTGGATTACCACAGAAGCGCGAACGCGTCATCATCGTTGGCTTTTTATCAGAGGCACGGTCTGAAGCATTCAATTTCGATTTTCCCATCAAACCCTTTAACCTCGCAGACATTATTGAGCCCGACGAGAATGTGGACAAGTCGCTTTATGCCTCTGAACATATTTTGGAGAAACGAAAAGAAAGCACAAAAGGGAAAGATATTTTCTATCCTTCTGTCTGGCATGAGAACAAAGCCGGCGATGTATCCATTCATCCATATGCCTGCGCTTTAAGAACGGGAGCCTCCTATAATTATCAACTGATAAATGGGATAAGGCGGCCGACATCCAGAGAACTATTGCGTTTACAGGGATTTCCGGATTCATTTGTCATCGCTGTCAGCCATCAGGAAATAAGGCGGCAAACAGGGAATTCCGTTGCAGTGCCAATGATTCGAGCCATAGCTGAACGTATTACAGACATTGTAAATAATATCCAATAATATGCCTTACAATATTGACGAAACACATACACCACGTCTTAGAGACGGCCGTAGAGCACCATACGGAGAAAAATATCCATTAAACGAAATCCCTGACTCCATTATCAAGAAAATAGGCGGCTATCTGGTTTATCTTCTCTACATCGGACGAAAAGACATCTCCGGTGAAGATTGGGGCGATGCTTTTGCAGACGCAATCGGAGGGAATCACCTCGACTCTCCTGTAGGAATAGCGGATGTCGTTGTTAATGGTATGGCATATTCCATGAAAACCGTGAAACATCAGAATCCATTCGGATGCGATAAAGTCCGCCTTATAAGCGGAAGATGCTCGCCTGATTATTCTTATGGAATCTCAGACCCACACACAGATATACAGAAAACAGGACGAGCCGTCCTTGAGATTTGGAATGAAAGGGTAAATATTGCCCATGAAGAATTCAATCCTGTACGGACATCTATTCTTGTACGCTCATATGATTTGCTGTCTTATGTTCTCTTTGAAGAAGACACCAACAGATATAGGGTCTCTGACTACATATGGAAAACAAATCCCAACGGAAATCTTATCGGCATACATAAAGACACAAAAGAGCAGTGCTTTACTTGGCAACCACATGGTTCACAATTCACTATCCATACAAAAGTGCCGGACGATGCGGTCAAGTTTACTATTCGCCGTCCACCTGTAATTACCAAAGAATCAGTTCTAGAAAACATAAACTTCGGAGAGGATTGGGTTGAGGTTATCAGATAAATTATGTCTTCCATGGAAAACAAAGACAACAACATACTCATATATCAGGACGACGACGGAACTACCAAAGTCAATGTGCGGTTCGCTGATGAAGATGTCTGGCTCACGCAGGCTCAACTGGCGGAAATATATGACACCACACAACAGAATATAGCTCTTCATATAAAGAACATCTATACCAATGGAGAGTTGCAAGAAGAAGCAACTCACAAGGATTTCTTGTTAGTTCGTCAAGAAGGGAGACGTAGTGTACGGCGTAACATCGACCACTATAACTTGGATGTCATCATCGCACTTGGCTATCGTGTTCAATCTCAAGTTGCTACAAGGTTCAGACGATGGGCGACCCAACGGCTTCATGAGTATATCCAGAAAGGGTTTACATTGGATGATGAGCGTTTGAAACAAGGAGGCAACAGATATTTCAGAGAACTCCTCCAACGCATACGGGATATCAGGTCTTCGGAACGTAATTTCTATCAGCAAGTCACGGACATTTATGCCACATCCGTCGATTACGACCCACGTTGTGACATGACGAGAGAATTTTTCGCAACGGTTCAGAACAAGCTTCACTACGCCGTACATGAACATACGGCTGCCGAAGTGATTTATGAACGGGTTGACAGCGACAAACCGCTTGTAGGAATGACAAACTTCAAAGGGGACTACATCACCAAGGAGGATGTAAAAATAGCAAAGAACTATTTGACAGAGAATGAGCTGAAACGCTTAAACCTGCTGGTTTCCCAATTCTTGGATTATGCGGAGTTTCAGGCGCTGGAAATGCAGGAAATGCGAATGACGGATTGGATTGCAGCGCTCGACAACCAGATTGTCTCATTGAAACGCAAACTATTAGAGGGAAAAGGTAACATCTCTCACAAACAGGCCATGGAGAAAGCCGAGAAAGAATTTCTCATATATCGTCAGCGTGAAATGGCTGCATTGGAGAGCGACTTCGACAAAATGATGAAACTGATTCAAGAGAAAAAGGCTGCGAACAAGTAAAATACATGACAATGAAAAAGATAGTTTTAGTTTTTGCGGTTATGGCTTCCTCGGTGCTGGCGGCGTCGGCGGACGAGGGGATGTGGATGATTAACGCGATTGACAGGGCTCTGGAGAAGAACATGAAGGCGCGGGGGCTGAAGATGGGGGCGCGGGAGATTTACGATGCGGACGCTAAGGGGACGACGCTGAGCGATGCCGTTGTGGCACTGGATTTTGGCTGCACCGGAAGCATCATTTCGGACGAGGGGCTTCTGATTACGAACCACCACTGTGCCTACGCGGACATCCACAGCATCAGCACGCCGCAGCGGAACTATCTTGAAGACGGATTCTGGGCGCTCAGGAGCGAGGACGAGCGGTATATTCCCGGGAAGAATGTGTTCTTTCTGAAGAGGGTTCTCGACGTCACGGATGAGGTGAACGCTCTTGAGGCGAAGCTCCGCGAAGAGGGGAAAAACTTCGGAATGAGAAAAGTGAGCTATATCCTCGAAAAAGAGTACAAGAAGCAATATCCTGAGTATGAGGCATATCTGAGTTCGATGTGGACCGGGGAGAAATATTATATGGCGCTGTACCTTGTGTATAACGACATTCGTCTCGTGGCTGCGCCTCCCGTGTCCATTGCGGCCTTCGGCGGTGACGTCGACAACTGGGAATGGCCTCAGCACAAGTGCGACTTCGCCATGTATCGGGTCTATGCCGGGGCGGACGGGAAACCTGCGGCACATTCTGCGGAGAATGTTCCTCTGAAACCGGAGAGGAAGCTCATGATCTCGACTAAGGGGTATAAGCCCGGCGACTTCAATATGGTGATAGGGTTCCCGGGCCGCACGGACCGCTGGTCAAGCTCGTTCAAGTTAGAGGAGCAGAAGGACGTGACGCTGCCGGTGTCGAACAAGGTGCGGGGCGAGCAGATGGCGATTGCGGAGAAATGGATGAACGCCGATCCGGAGGTACGGCTTAAATATTCCAACTGGTATTTCGGGCTGAGTAATGTGCAGGAGTTGAACGAGGGCGAGGTGCTGTGCTACAACAGGTTCAATGTCGTTGCCGACAAGCGGACGCAGGAGTCAGAACTTGCGGAATGGATTGCGGCGGCTCCGGAGCGGACGGCGAAGTGGGGCTCGCTGCTTTCGGAATTGTCCGCGAAATACAAGGCCGTGGAGGATGTGGAACGCAATCGCATGTGGTTTCGCGAGACCCTCGTGCGCGGAAGCCGGATGTCGCTGATTACGGCACGGCTGAAGAACTCCCGCAACGGCATCAAGGCCGTGATTCCTGTCTATAAGGAGATTGACATGAGGGTTGAGAAGGAACTTTTTGCATCCTCGGCGGAGATGTTCCTGCGCAATGTTGACCGGGAATACTGGTCGGATTTCCAGAAAGAACTCGTGGAACATTTCACAGACCGTTCCACGGGAGCGGTGGACTACCTTGCGCTGACAGATTCCATCTGGAACGGAAGCTGCCTCACGAAGGGTCTGCCGTCCTGCCCCGACAGACCGGGACACAGACGTGGGCACGGCGGACTTATTGGAGAAAAGGAGACGGAGAACGGGCCGGAAGAAGATGATGGCAAGGGCAGGGAACGCTACTCGGACGACCCGCTGTTCCGCTTCCTTCAGGACGTTAAGATTACGGTGTTCAACGACCGTCTCAAGGCGCTCGAAGGCCATCCGAGCATCCTTGAGCTTGACCGGGAATACACTCACGCCCTCTATGAGATGCGCCTCGACAGGGGCACGCCGGTCTATCCGAACGCCAATTCGACGATGCGCATCACCTACGGAACGGTGGGAGACCTGCGCCCCCGCGACGCCGTCCGCTGCAACTGGCAAAGCACCGTGGCCGGTGTCCTCGAAAAGCACAACCCGGACTCCTACGATTTCAGCCTCAAGGACGACTGGAAGAGGCTTCTTGAAAGCGGCGACTTCGGCCGCTGGAGCAGCACCATCAAAGCCGCCGGCAAGGCGGCCTCACAAGGCAACGGCAAAGTGGCCTCAAAAACGACCGGTAAAGCGAAAGCCTCAGACAACGGACAGGCGTATGCCACGGCATCCTTCCCTGTGAACTTCATCAACGACTGTGACATAACCGGCGGCAACTCCGGCTCCCCTGTCCTCAACGCCCGAGGCGAACTCATAGGCCTCGCCTTCGACGGCAATAAGGAGTCCCTCGCGAGCGACGCCAGCTACACTCCGGGCTACAACAAGTGCGTCTGCGTTGACATCCGCTACATCCTCCTCACCCTCGACCGCTGCGCCCACCTCGACCGCATCCTCACCGAGCTGGGACTTTAGCACGAAAACACCGCTCAAAATACCACGAAAACACCGCTCAAAACACCACGAAAACACCGATTAGGAAACAGCGTCCCACATTTTTAGTTCGACTTTTTGTGGTATTTCACACTTTTAAGGACGACTTTTTGTAAAGCAGCACATTTTTTTGCCCGACTTTTGCGCATGATCACATAAGAAATATTACCTTTGTAACATAAAATCAGAGGATTATGAAGAGGAATGCCATCAGTGAACTATACAAATGGAAAGACAGCAGCGACAGAAAGCCGCTGATTATGCTCGGAGCGCGTCAGGTCGGCAAGACCTGGCTGATGCGGGAGTTCGCACGGGAAGCTTACAAAAACAGCGTGTATGTAAACTTCGAGGACAATGAAATTCTCAAGGAACTGTTCGTGAATGATTTCGACATTCAGCGCATTGTCGGTGCAATCCAATGGAGCACGGGAGTCACGGTCGATGAAAACACCCTAATCATCCTTGATGAGATTCAGGAGGCTCCGAGAGGAATAACTGCCTTGAAATATTTTGCGGAAAATGCACCGCAGTACCATATCATCGCCGCCGGCTCCCTGCTTGGAATAGCCATGCACCATAATGATTCATTCCCTGTCGGCAAGGTTGATTTCATGCACTTGTATCCGCTTTCCTTTTTTGAGTTTCTGGACGCAGTCGGAGAGAGTCGCATGGTGGATCTGCTCCGAGCCAAGGACTGGGAATTGATTACGGCGTTCCGCACCAAGTTTGAAGAACGCCTGCGACAGTACTATTTCGTAGGAGGAATGCCTGCCGTAGTCTCCTCATTTGTGGGCGACAGGAACCCGGAGAAAGTCAGGACAATTCAGAAAAATATCATCGAAGCGTATGAGCGCGACTTTTCCAAGCACGCCCCGGCAATCGAGGTTCCGCGCATCAGAATGGTCTGGAACTCCATCCCGTCGCAACTGGCAAAAGAAAACAAGAAGTTCATCTATGGCGCCGTCAAAGAAGGGGCAAGGGCAAAGGACTTCGAACTCGCCATCGAATGGCTGAAGGATGCAGGACTTGTCCATAAGGTGAACCGCTGCAAAAAAGCGCAGCTGCCGCTAAAGGCATACGAGGATTTCTCCGCTTTCAAGATGTTCCTGTCCGACATAGGACTTATGGGGGCGATGAGCAATGTCCCGGCGCAGAGCATTATGGACGGCAACGCGCTGTTCTCGGATTTCAAGGGCGCACTGACGGAGCAATATGTTCTGCAGCAGCTGATAACTGACTCATCTTTGTCCATATACTACTGGTCCGCCGACAATTCAAGAGGCGAAATCGACTTCCTGCTGCAGGACAAGGAGAAGATTATCCCCGTTGAAGTCAAGGCGGAGGAAAACCTTCAGGCAAAGAGCCTGAAAGCGTTTGTGGAAAGAAATCCGGGACTGAAAGGAGTGCGCCTTTCCATGTCCCCCTACCGCAAGCAGGACTGGCTGACCAATTATCCGCTCTATTCAGTGGAGGCAGTGCTGAATGACGACGGAGAGTAAAGATCATCGAATACAGACGACAAAATTGTAATATTTATAGTTTTTATCGACTATACTCGATAAAAAGGTCCCCGACGGAAACCCGTCAGGGACCTTGTCTATTTTCTCAAGAGCTGCAGTTTCAGCCTTCAAAAGAAATCTGAAACTGCCCCGAAATCAGGAGGCGAAGAAGTGGGTAGATGCAAGGCGCAGGGCGAAGATGAAACCGCAGCAACCTGATGGTTGTGAGGATTTCAGCAAGCGCTGCAACGCGGCAGATGCCCGCTTATGCGTCTCCGTTAGTTGAACTGAGCGAACTCAATATCGTTCGCAGCACGCTTAGCAAGGCACTCGCACTTCTTGGCCTTCTCAAGGTTGGTCTTCACGCCTTCCTTGTCACCCTTGCGCGCGGCGATGATGGCCTTGAGGTATGCGTTCTTAGGGCAGTCGCACTTGCAGAAAGCAGCCTCGGCAGCGGCGTAATTACCGGTGAGGACATTAGCGAGAGCGGCGGTGAAGCCCTTCTTGCCTGCGAGTTTGGAAGCGGCAGCCTTGTAGTTACCCTTGAGAATTTCTACGGTTGCGGCATTCTCGACAGCGGTCTCGGTTGCAGATGCCGCGAAGTACTTTGCAGCCTCGTCAAGCTTGTTCTCGCGGAGGGCGAGCACGCCGAGGACATTCTTCACGTCAGCGTCGTTGGCGTCGCACTTTGCGATGGCAGCCTTGCAGTCAGCGTCCTTGCCTGCGTTCGCATAAACGACAGCGAGGTTGTACTGAGCTACGGCGCTTGAATACTTCTCGATGGCCTTCTTGTAGAGGGCAACCTTGTCAGCATCCTTCTCAACGAGAGTTGCGGCGTGGAGGAGCGCAGGCTCGTCAAGGACGTCGATGTTCTCATCAACAAGCTTGAGAAGTTCCTCGCTTGAGTAGTTGGTGAACTCTACGTTAGCGATGAAGCGGGCGCGGCGGAGCTCAGGAAGAACCTCCTTTGCAAGAGTCGTATAGACTGCGGACATATTCTTGATTTCCTGCTCGCGGACAGCCGGGTCGCTGTACATTGAAAGAACGCGGAGAATAAGTTCCTTGTCCTCGATGTTGGAGTTGTTAACGAGCTCCTGGAAGCCTTCCCAGTCCTCGCCTACTGACTTCACGTTAACCGGAGCGTCGATAGGAGCCTTCTTAGTCACCTTCTCGAACGCCTTCTCGGCTGAAGTTGAACGGTTGTCTGAAAGCTTGTTGTTGAGTTTCTCAGGACCGTCAGGTGAAGCGTATGCGACGATGTCGGTGCTTACGATGGTCTTGCGCTCATTGGCCTTTGCAGCCTCTACAGCAGCAAGGAAATCCTTGACTGACTGACCCTTGAGCTCTGAGTTCTTAACATTTGAGCTGTTGATTGAGTAGAGAATCTGACCTTCCTCCGGCATTTCGATTACAGCCTGATAGCCGTCAGCCTTGAGGTCAACCTTACCTTTCTTGCAGGCAAGCATGTAAGTGGTGTTGGCGCCGTCGGCTGCCTTCTTTGTAGGGAGGTCAATAGTCTTGTTCTTGTAGCTTACTACGCCACGAAGCTCAAGATAGCATTTCTCCATGCCCTTCTCATAAGTGAAGTGAACCTTCTTGGTCACCGTTGAGCCGGCTGAAGGAACTACCTCATAGTTGTCCTTAACCTTCTCGCCCTGGAACTTGAACGGCTCCATAGCCTGCTCTCCGCCGTCGAAGACGATTACCGGGGTGACAGTGAGAATTGCCTTAGGGTGGAAATAATCCTTAGGGTAGGTTACCGTAACTGTGGCGTCGATGTTACCGGCCACAACCTCAAGAACGGCAGGATCGCACTTCACGATCACATTCTCTGCCTGTTCCGCCATTTTCTCCGGTGAGCTGCAGGCAACTGCGGCAAGACCGAGAGCGATAGCCAAGAATTTGATGCTCTTTTTCATTTTATTTGTTTTTAATAAGGTTTATAATATTCACATTTTTCAACAGCCCCGTCGTCCGGAGCCAATTTGGCGCAAATATAGCCAATTTTCATAACAAAATGACATACACGCGCCGATGAGACCACATTATATACAAAAATGATGCTCAAAGCGGTTTTTTTCTTAACTTTGTCCGGTACTTCCGGTCATGCGACCCGAATAATGCTGTCAAATCACATTACTCTGCCATATCTAAAGGACATGAACGCAAACGAACTTCAGTCACTAAAGAATAAATATGACATCGTCGGCAACGATCCAGCCCTGAACAGGGCGCTGGAAATCGCCGTGGCGGTGGCCCCGACCGACATCACCGTGCTCATAACGGGCGAGAGCGGAGTCGGCAAGGAAAACATTCCCCGAATCATCCACCAGAACAGCAGACGAAGGACGGGGAAATATTTTGCCGTGAACTGCGGCGCCATACCCGAGGGAACCGTCGATTCCGAACTTTTCGGACACGAGAAAGGTTCGTTCACAGGGGCGATAGACACCCGCAAGGGATATTTTGAAGAGGCAGACGGGGGGACGCTCTTCCTCGACGAAATCGGAGAGCTTCCGATGGCCTCGCAGGCTAAGCTGCTGAGGGTACTGCAGTCGGGAGAGTTCATCAGGGTCGGCTCGTCCAAAGTGCTCAAGACCGACGTCAGGGTCGTGGCGGCGACGAACGTGAACCTGATTCACGCCGTGTCGAAGGGCAAGTTCCGTGAAGACCTTTTCTACAGGCTCAACGCCGTGACCATAATGATGCCGTCACTGCGCGAGCGTCCGGGAGACATCCACCTGCTGTTCAGGAAGTTCGCCACAGACTTCTCGGACAAATACGGGGTCGCCCGAATCGTGCTCACCGAGGACGCTGTCATCGCACTGAAGAAATACCGCTGGCCCGGCAACATCCGCCAGCTCAAGAACGTCGCCGAGACCGTCTCCGCGATAGAATCGGCAAAATGCGCCTCAAGGACGGACAAATGCGAGGTGAACGCCGAGACGCTGAGACAGTACCTGCCGAATCAGGACGAGAGCCTGCTGCCGGCGACAGTCGAGAAAGGGCAGGAGACGTTCAGGAATCCGGAGGAAAGGGAGACTATCATCAGGGCGATATACCAGCTCAGGCAGGACGTCGATTATCTCAAGGGAATCATTCTCAAGGGCGGGGCTCACATTGTCCCGTCCGCCATCCCGGCGCCTCAGGAAGCGCATGATGCCGCGGGTATCTTCGGGAGCGCTGAAACGGGATTTGCCCCGGAATGGCACGGAGGAGAAATCCGGAAGTCCGCACATGGCGACGAGCCTGAAGAACAGGAACTCGTGGAGGACGCCGGTCAGGACATATCGCTGAAGAAACTGAGCATGGAACTGATTGAGAAGGCCCTGAAGAAGCACGACGGAAACAGGAAGGCGGCAGCGGCGGAACTCGGCATCTCGGAACGCACGCTCTACAGGAAAATAAAGCAACAGGAAAAGAGCATATAACCGGCGCGGGGAGGCGACGGTCTCGACTCCGAGAAAAGATGACGAGGTTATTTTTGAACGAAGGATGAAAATGAAAGACATAAATATAATAGGTAGGCTCCTGTGCGTCGTCGTGACTCTGACGGCGGCGGTCGCCTGCGGGATATATTCGTTCACCGGAACGTCGATACAGCCGGACGTGAAGACCGTGAACATCGAATATTTCGAGTACAAGGCTCTGAAAGTCAATCCGTCGCTCGCGAATGACCTGACAGAGGCGATGAAGGACAAGTTCCGCAAGCTCACGAAACTGGAGCAGGTCGACTCCGACGCCGACCTCACGATTGCGGGGGAAATTACCGGCTACGACGTGAAGGCCACGTCAGTCTCCGCCAACGAGCAGGCCGCGATGAACCGCCTGACAGTCAATGTGAAGATATATTTCACCAACAAGAAATACCCCGAGGACGACTTTGAGAAATCATTCTCGGCATACGCAGACTTCTCGGCCGACCAGATGCTGGACGCCGTGGAGAGCGAGCTGATTTCGGGTTCGGACGGAATACTCGACAAGCTCTGTGAGGACATTTTCAACGCGACCGTCGCTAACTGGTAGGATTATGGCAGGAGGAACTATTGACTTGAAGAAGCTTACGGTGGAGGAACTGTCGGGGGTCATCAGCATCTACCCATGGTTCGGAGCCGCAAGAAAGGAACTCTGCGAAATGATGGCGGCAGTCGCAGGTGCGGAGGACCGCGGAGGCAGGCTGTTCGCCGAGTCGGCGCTCTACATCCCGTGCAGGAAGAGGCTTGCGGAAGTCCTTGAAGAGTCGGCCGTCAGGGAATATGCCGATGCGGACGTGAAGGCCCTCATCGAGTCCCAGCTCGCCGAAGGGAGGGAAACCGGCGCGGAAGGCGGGCAGGAGACGGGCTACAGACGCGAGGTTCACATCGTCGGGGGCGACTATTTCTCTGCCGAGGACTATAAAGGAGTCAAGGGTGCGGACGACAATTTCTTCCGTCATGTCACCGGGCGCGGAGCGGAAGAGAAGCTGACGAAGGATGAACGGGCGGTGCCGCATCTTGGATTCTACACCCGAACATTGGCCGAGATCTACGCCGAACAGGGCTATTTTGACGAGGCGAAACAAATTTATTCTCAACTAATTTTGGCATATCCGGAAAAAAGTGCTTACTTTGCATCCCTTATCGAAAAATTGGGCTGAGACCGGAAAAAACGGCGGTCCCCGTTTGAGAAACTGAAATAATAAAAGTACAAAATAATGAAAGCATTATTCATAATCCTGACAGTGCTTGTCATCCTTGCAAGCATCCTGCTCACAATCGTTGTCCTCCTCCAGAACAGCAAGGGAGGCGGACTCGCAAGCAACTTCACGACAGGAAACCAGACCTTCGGAGTGCGCCAGACGGCTGATATGCTGGAAAAGATTACCTGGGGTCTCGTCGCATTCATCTTCGTCGTGTCCGTGATTACCACCTTCATCCCGCACATCAACAACAGCGGGGACATCACCGACCAGATTGACACCGAGATTCTCTCACCGGCGCAGGGCCTCGGCACAGAGGCAGCTGACACGACCAGCGCACAGTAGGGCTGACAATGTCCGTATGGCTCTCATGGGTCTGTGACGGCGATTATGAAATCACAACCGGATTAGCGCTGACAAAATGTCAGTGCTTTTTATGTTGGAATACATTTTGAGTTTCCTCCTTTCGTCTGCTCTTCGGAGCGGGCGATTGTTTTATGTATCACGTCAGCCGCAAACTATTGATACAAAGACGAAGCGTAGCGAAGCAGGCGGCTGTTTCAGATGATTTTGATATGGAGAATAAGTTTGAAAATTTACAGAAATTCGCCATTAACCTCAATGAGAGGGCGGCTCAAGGCAAGCTTGACCCTGTCATCGGGCGAGACGAGGAAATACGAAGGGTCCTTCAGATATTGAGCAGAAGGACGAAGAACAACCCTATCCTTGTGGGTGAGCCGGGTGTCGGTAAGACGGCCATCTCGGAGGGCATAGCCCAGAAGATTGTCGATGGGAACGTCCCGGAGAACCTGAAGAACAGGATAATCTACTCGCTTGACCTCGGTGCCGTGATTGCCGGCGCGAAGTATCAGGGAGAGTTCGAGGAAAGGCTTAAGGCCATCGTGAAGGAAGTTGTTGACAGCGAGGGCGAGGTCATCCTCTTCATTGATGAGATTCACACTCTTGTCGGCGCGGGACGAAGCTCAGGCGCAATGGATGCCTCTAACATCCTCAAGCCTGCCCTTGCAAGGGGTGAGCTGAGGACAATAGGTTCGACCACTCTTGACGAGTACCAGAAGTACTTCGAGACGGACAAGGCGCTTGAGAGACGATTCCAGATGGTGATGGTCGATGAACCGACGCCGGCGGAGTCAATATCAATCCTGCGCGGTCTTAAGGAGAAATACGAGAACCACCACAAGGTGAGAATCGAAGACGACGCGCTGATTTCAGCGGTTGAACTGTCACACAGGTACATCACCACAAGATTCCTCCCGGACAAGGCCATAGACCTTGTGGATGAGGCGGCTTCAAAGCTGCGTCTTGAGATGAACTCAGTGCCGGAGCCGATTGCCGAGCTTGACAGCAAAATCAAGCAGCTGGAAATCGAGAAGGAGGCAGTAAAGCACGAGGGCGTGTCCCTGAAGCTCGACAAGATTGAGTCCGACCTCGCCGAGGCGCGCAAGCAGCACGCCGAGCTTCAGAAAAGATGGGATGCGGAGAAGGGCATACTCAACGAAATCCAGTCCGACAGGGCTCAGATTGAGGATCTGAAGGTTCAGGCCGCCGCCGCGGAAAGAGCCGGAGACTACGGAAAGGTTGCGGAAATCCGCTACGGCAAGATGGCTAACCTCAAGCAGAGGGTCAGCGAGCTCGAAGCGAAGAAGAACGCCATCAAGGATCCTATCCTCAACGAGGCCGTGACGCCTTCCGACATCGCGGAAGTCGTGGCACGATGGACGGGCATCCCTGTAAACCGTATGCTCGAAAGCGAGAGGGAGAAGCTCCTCAGGATGGAGGACGAGCTCCACAAGAGGGTCATCGGTCAGGATCAGGCCATCAGGGCCGTTTCCGACGCCGTGCGCCGCTCGCGCGCGGGTCTTCAGAACGAGAAGAGACCTATCGGTTCATTCCTGTTCCTCGGAACCACGGGCGTGGGAAAGACGGAACTGGCGAAGACACTGGCCGAGTTCCTGTTCAACGACGAGAACATGATTACGAGGATAGATATGTCCGAGTATCAGGAGCGTCATTCAGTGAGCCGTCTCGTCGGCGCGCCTCCGGGATATGTAGGCTACGATGAGGGCGGTCAGCTGACCGAGGCCGTCAGAAGGAAGCCGTATTCGGTAATCCTTCTGGACGAAATCGAGAAGGCTCACCCGGATGTGTTCAACATTCTGCTTCAGGTTCTGGACGACGGTCGTCTGACCGACAACAAGGGCCGTACGGTGGACTTCAAGAACACCATCCTCATCATGACCTCCAACGCCACGGAGGAGCAGATCAAGGCGACGATGCGGCCTGAGTTCGTAAACAGGATTGACGAGATCATCACCTTCCAGCAGCTCACCAAGGACGACATCCGCGAGATTCTCCATCTCCAGATGGACGCTCTCCGCAGGAAGCTGGACGAGAACGGAGTGGGCATCAAGTTCACCGAAGCTTTCGAGGACTATATGACCAACGAGGGCTACGACCCTGCCTACGGCGCGCGTCCTATCAAGCGTCTGATGCAGCGCGAGCTTGTGAACCTCATCGCCAAGGCCATACTTGAGGGCAAGGTGAGCAAGGGCATGACCATCACCGTGGATGTGAAGGACGGTCAGGTCATCATTGGCGAAATCGCCTAAAAAGCGGATTGCACTCCATCTTTTTTATGCAATTTCGCCCTCCAGGAAAAACTTGATTAGTCTGTTTGAAACGCGCCGGGAATCAGCAATGGTTCCCGGCGCGTTTTGCATCATCTTTTGTATCGTCACAATATATGTTCGAGAAATTCGCCAGTCGCGACTGGCAAATTTGCGTCAAATATCAACTTATTGCATATAATGCAGTTCGATACTCAATACCATAGAGAGTGCAGTCCGTTTTCCGAAAAATTTCATAACTTTGTGGCGCTGAGCAGTCAGCATACATATTGAAAGTGTTTTCGGACATCCTTCCAAGAAAATGTGGCAATTTTCCAAACACAAGGATAACGGACAGCACTCATTCTCATTGTGGACTATGCAGTGTGGGCATCCTGTGCCCCGATACTTCATATCCGTTTTGAGTGTGGGGTATTGGGTATCGTTCATCTGTGTTTGGGTTAGCCACAACCTTCTTGGAGATAAACGGAATCGACTCCACACTTTCTTTTTGTGCAAAACCGTCCGGAGGAGTCACGGGCGAAGCTAGATTCATGGAAAACAGGCTATGAAAATCAGTAAACTATTGCCGTCGTTGGCGTTGGTGACGGCAGTCATCATTGCGTCCTGCGGGAAGCTGGAGGACAGGATCAACTCACTCGAACAGAGGATTTCGGAACTGGAGGACACAAGGATTCCGTCAATAGACGAACAGGTGGCCTCAATCAAAAAGACAATCGGGGAACTCGAAAAGACCGACGCGGGAC
>ERZ808240.1570-NODE-1570-length-27736-cov-44.475741_pt1 | contig 27736 bp, 26 predicted proteins | sample MGYA00521084_ERZ808240 | MGnify/ENA primary metagenome ERZ808240 (study PRJEB31516, sample SAMN03275571) | gut metagenome | biome: mammalia-associated habitat; material: feces | host: Papio cynocephalus | place: Kenya | collected 2012-08-06 ... | reverse complement strand
GACTACCAACTTTTTCTCTTGCTATTTTACATCTTTCTTATCCCGAACTGGGGTAGGTTTACATTCAAGCCACGGGTTGCGTCAGGGCAAATTCCGGAATATACGAGAGCATGGGAGTTGACACGGAACCAATTGTTATTATCAAGACAATCAATTCAAGGTTACCATTTGGAGAACTACCCAAAAGAGATACAAGACACAGGGCATAAACGCAAAACGCGGTCCACACAACGCAACAATCCCCACCACGCTCGACAGGAGCATGATGGGGATTGTTGCGTTTTTCAGGTAATGTCAAGACCGGCCGGCCGTCACTGCCGGCCGATGACGCGGGCCAAGCCTCCCAACACAAGTTGGGGAAAACTGCAGATGGTCTCCACGGGGAAGTAACGGAGCTTGCGGGCCATGCGGCGTGTCTGCACCAGGAACGAGAAGGCTTTGCCTGCCACAAAGCCGTCCGGGCGCTGCGCCATGGCGGCATCATGGTATCCGAAGTTGCCCTCGTCGAGGATGCTGCGCAGCACGGCATCGGCTGCCCGCTGCTGGCGGCGCGAAGCGTCGTAGAGCGGCATGACGCGGGCCGGGCAGCCCAAGTGGCGGACGGCCAGGGCGGCGAACGCCTGCCACAGGCGTCGGAGGCCCAGGCGGTCAATGTCGCGCTCCAGGCGAGCCACATCGAGGGGGCGCTGTCCTCCGTCGGCACGGTGCACATAGAGGAAGCGCATCCAGTCGGCTACCTGGCGGAGACCGATGCCGCCGCCCACATAGTGGCGGGCCAGATGGACGAAGACAAAGATGGCATCGAAATGGGTGGGCGGCAGCGCCACATCGCCCCACCGCACAGGTTGCTGTCCGTAGTGGACGTGGCTCCACGCTGGGAAATGGCGGCGAAGGCGCGGATTGAGATCCGCGACAACCTGACTGTGCAACTCGATGACGATGTCGTCGAGATGAAACGCGCACTCGTAGCGGCCTTCCTGTTCGCCACGCGGAAGATGGGCGGAGAAAAGGCGCACGGCACGCTCAAACTCCTCCTTGCGGGGGATGAGCACATCGATGTCGCCCGCCATGCGGTGCAGGGGGTGCGGATAACACTGGGCCATGCCCTGTCCCTTGAGCAGCCAGGCATGGATGCCCTGACGCTCGAGCATGGGGAAGAGGCCGTGAAGACAATGGTTCATCTTACGGTTGGCATCCTCGGCGTCGGCCGTGGCGGTGACCAGGGAGAAATAGACGGGCTTGGGCGGACGCTCATCCCTCGGCAAGCGTGAGAGCGCGTCGGCGACAAGCCCCTGGCAGGTCTGCGCCTCAGCGATGTCGGCCACGCGCTGCCACGTGGGCTCATCGGCACGGACGGAGGAGAGGGGAGCCGCCTGCGGGAGGTCGGCCCACAGGGCACTGCGATAGAGCCGCAGGAAGAGTTGTTCAGCCTCGGTAAATTTGCTCATAGCGCGAAACCATTTGAGAAACGGTGAAACGCTGGCGCACACTCTGGCAGGCACGGTCGGCCCGGGTCCGCTGCGACGTGGCGGTCTCGATGGCGCGGGCAAGGGCCTGCGCATCGCCCGCGGGGAAGTAGGTCACCTCATTGGCGCCATACTTCTCGCGCATGCCCGGTATGTCGGTCGACACGATGGGCACATGGGCCAGCGCCGCCTCGGCCATCGACAGGCAGAAGCCCTCGCTCCACGAGGTCTGCGCGAAGACATCGGCCAACGGCAGATAGCGCGACGCCTGACGGCGGCTACCCAAGAAGAGCACACGGCCTGGACTCACCCTGTCGGCCAACCTGCGCAAGGACTTTTCCTCAGCACCTCCACCGATCAGCAAGAGCCGGAAGGAGGGCGGCAACAGGGTCAAGGCGCGGATGAGCACATCAAGTCCCTTGATCTTGTCGAAGAAGCAGACATTGGCCACCAGGACGCCATCCCCCTTGTGGGCAACGATGCGCTGGCGGTCAGGCAGGGGGATGGGCACCGACAGGTCGGCATCCTCCACCCCATTATAACAAAATGTGAGACGGCGACGCGGAATCCAACGGGCATAATGGTCGACAGCATGGCGGCTGAGCGTCACCACCTGGTCGTGACGGCTGAGCGTCCTCACGAAGAGATGGCCAAAGAGCGTGCCGAGCGCGCGGCCATAGATGAAGCGAAACTCCTCGAAGACATAACTGTGGATGGTGGCCACGGTGCGCACCGTGGCAGGATGGGGGTGTAGCCACACATAGAGGTTGGGGCGCAAGCCATGGGTGTGGACCACGTCGTAGGCAGAGAGGTCAACCGACTTCCAGAGGCGTATGCGGGTCGTCTCGCAGGGAAAGGCCATGCAGTCGGACGTGGAGCGGTCGAAATAATAGACGTGGCACACGTGGCCGCGCGCCATCATGCCCTTGACGAGTTGCAGCACCACCCGGTTGGGTGTCATGCGATAGAGCGAAGGTATGATGTAGGCTATTCTCACAGGTCGGTCCTCCCGAGCATGGTGTAGGCCCATTTGGAGAGCCACGGATGGGGATAATATTTCAAGTCGGTCACCCACAGGCCCTCATACGTGTTGAGCGTGTGGGTGCCCTCGAAGCCACAGGGTGGCATGATGCGGCGCACCTCGTTCATCGTCCAGTGGCCGTCGGCGCCCGTCACCTCCTGTATGCTGATGGCCTCGCCATACCATCCGTTGCAGACCTGCGCCGGGCGATAGCGCCGGCCCTCATGCTCGAAGACGGCGCCGGCGTTGCGCGCCACGTTCTCAGCGAATGTCAGTGCGGGTGCCTCCTCGAAGCCGTCGCCATGGGGGCGATAGACATGGAGCACGTTGCCGTTGAGCCCCTCGCCGCGGGTGGCCAGCACATGGCCGTCGAGCAGGATGGCGTCGGAGAGGTCATCGGCCACCAGGTCGCGCTCGCGGTGGCATCGGCCATCGGCGCGGTCATAACAATAGAGCGACAGGCGACGGGCCCGTGAGCTCTCGGGCATGAACCACACCCGGCTGCCCTCGCGCCGCACAATGTAGGGGAAGCTCAACTGCAACGGCTCGTCAAGCACCGTGCGCCGCCGACAGATGCGCCACGTATCACGGTCAACGACAATCTCGGAGATGCTTCCCTTCATCGAGCGAAGGGAGTAGTCCTCCACGAGCAGCGCCACCACCCGCTCATCGGCATCTACGATAAACGGGTCGGCGAACCAACGGTCCCGATAGGGGTTGCCCACCACCATGAGCCGTCCGTCCACCCAGAAGGCAATGGCCCAGCGAGCCTGCAGCAGACGGCACAAGGCACGTTTCAAGGGTTGCAACATTCGTCAAGAAGCATACGATATGAACGGCTCAACGAGTCAACGGTGGCTATGGCGCAACAGATGCTGGTAGACCCAGGTGCGCAACCGCGTGGGGAAGGCCACCTGGGCAAAGCGCAACACATAGTTCTGGAGCAACACCGGATAAGAGATGAGACCCTCGTCATGCATGTAGCGGAACACCCGCATGTGCTCGCGGAAATAGCTCATGCCTCCGCGCCGCGCAAACTGGTCGGCACCCGACCGCACATTGACCACCACATCGCTGATGTTGCGTATCTTCACACGGTTCTTCATCAGACGTGCCCAGAGGTAGAAGTCCTCCTGGCGGAAGCGCCCGCTATAGTTGCCTGCGGCCATGAGGTCGGCCTTGCGGATGATGACCGTCACATGGTTGACACCGCAACGTGTGCGCATCATGCGGAAGATGCCGTCATTGTCGAGCGGCAGGATGCGGCTGTCGACCACATTCTTCGGGTCGCCCACAAACTCGGTGATCATGCCACCCACCATGCCCACGTCGGGATCTTCGCGGAAGACACGCATCTGTTTCTCAAAGCGGTCGGGCAGGCAGATGTCATCGGAGTCCATACGGGCGATGTAGTCGCAGCGGCAGTTCTCACATGCCACGCGTAGCGCCTCGCCAAGTCCGCGGTTCACCGCCTGCGGCAGGAACCGCAGCGTGGGATACTGCTGTTCCAACTCCCTGACCACCGCTGTCAACGCCTCGGGCAGCGGCCCGTCGCCCACCATCACCACCTCCGCCGGCGGCAACGTCTGCTCATACGTGCTCTTGATGGCCGTGCGCAAATAGCCCGGGTCATCATTCTTGTAGATGGACATGGCCACCGAAAATCTCATGTCTTTATCCATAAGCAAAAAGATAAAAATCCACAGGCTTAATGTCAAACCGATTCAAAAGCGGCTACAGCCTCATTTCCCCACTTTGTCATAATTCAATAATTTTTTCCAAGAGGCGATTTTTAAAATGGAAGTTCATATCTACTCTTGTACTGTCTATCCAAATGTTTGCATTGCGTTGAAATGGCACAAGCACGTAATTAGAATTAGGTGCCGTTTCTTGCAAAATTCGTTTGTCTTTAACTGAAGTGTTAGTAACCTTGTTAAGAAAGCTCCAATTTGAAGTTCGCACATAGTTTATGCCACACGTGTTTTTTACTCTTTGAACAAAAGTTCTTACTATATAAGTGTTCTTTGCTTCATAACCTAAGGCAACACCTAAAGCCATTATCATATTGCAAGTCAACAAAACGTATATTACGCCCTTAATCCATTTGCATCTTTCGTATCGCAATCCATATCTTTCCGAATAAAGCAAGATGGTCACTGGGAAGAGAAAGAAAAATGGAACGTATCTAAAGCATGAACCATATGGTAGAATAAACAACGAGAGAACAAGGGCAAATTCGAACATCAAATACCATTTGAGACGATTTGTACGTTTACACGCAAATGCCAACACCAAAGACAAAAAAAGAATGTCGACGAAGAATAAGCCCCCCCCTCCTACGTTACAGGTCATACTCCCCGCATGAGACAGGTTACGCCCTGTCAATTTCCAAGGAGCTGTGTATCCTGTAAGATAGCCTCCGTCGGGACGGGATGTCATTCCTATTAATATTTGTTTCCACCTTGCACTTCCAACCATGTACTTAGGTTGAGCCCCTTGAATAATTGCCTCTGTAGGATCTTCCTCTTGATTTCCAAAAGGATAAAGAGGATTCCCATGGTCTTCAATATTAGTAATAAGTGGATTAAATCCTATAGTAAAGAGCATCAAGACCACTGCAAATAACGATGTGCAAGCAATTTTCCAAGCTTGGCTAAACCTTCTTTTCACAAAAGAATAGAGTAAAAATATAAAAACAAAGAACCCCATCCAGAAAGAAAGGTTTGTCTTTATGCTACAGCCTATATAGACAACCATAAAAACATATACAAGTTTACGGCAATTACAGTGATTGTCCAATAGGAAAAGCAAGCAAAGCAACCAGATGACACAATCGTAACAAGCTAAATCAATATAAAACGTGAAGACTTCCGTACACACAATAGGAGAGAATGATAAAATTAAGGCGTAAAATAATGTCTTACGCCCAGATAATCTCCATAACTTATATAATGTCACATAAGAAAGCGAAAATGTGATGGCAAGAAAGAAAAGATTTACAGCTTTACCAGCCTCTGTATTTCCAGACAAGGATATAATGGATGCAGACAGAGCCTCCATCCCCTTACAATAATGGTCAATCCACAAATTAGCATTCAACAAGGGTGAAATCATCGTGTTATGATGTTGCAAAATAGGATTCCAACCATGAGCCAAAGACCAAGCCGCTGGCATGTGATACCATTGCCCATCTGCACTATAGTCCCATAGCAACATGGACAACGCAATGAAAAACACCATCGCTAAAAGCGAAAGGAATATCGCTTTAAAGCGCCGATGAACAAGAAGTGGAATAGATGCAATAATAAAAGAAACAGGCAAAACGATTGGCACTATTGGCAAATTTAAATGCCAAGAAAGAGAAAACAACAGCAAGACGCAAAAGACGCATCGCAACAGCAACAGTCCTGTTTCTCCAATTATGTTAATTGTTTCTTGTTTCATCATATTTGGCAAAAGGTTAAGCTACTACTTTTGTATAGTAATTTTATATTTCTCATAAAACATTTCAGGAGCAAACTTTTCCAAAAACAAAGAGCGAATTCGACTTCCCGCATTAACATCCGCAATAGCTTTACTAACCGCTTGTGCTATTTTTTTAACATTGTCATTTTGGTTTGATGAGAGTTCGAAAACAGAAACGGCCGAATTTACACAAAAAGGAAATCGGGCTTTCTCTATAAAGCATTCTTTGACAATCGGTAAATCGCTAATAACCACCCTGGCGCCGTACGCCGCAGCCTCCAGCAAACTCAAGGGGAAGCCTTCTGAAAGGCTGGGCATGGCCAACACATCATAATAGGGTAAAAAACGGTATGCGTCACGACGATGGCCAGCAAACAGGACCTGACCACGCAGACCAAGCGAATCACAGAGCATCACGAAATCCTCTTCGTCTTTACCATCTCCCACCAACACCAGGCGATACTGATCTTTCGATTGGTTTAACTGCTTCAGGGCAAGGAGCATCAAATCGACCCCTTTACGATATATCAACACACCATTCATACCAATTACATGATATCCCGTCTCATGCCATACCTTCAAATTCTCAACGAGTTTCAGGTCGTCAGCGTCATAGGTTATGTCTTTTTGGCTCGGCAAAATACGCGTGTTGTAAACATAACGCAGCTTACTGCGTTTGATCCACCGTGAGTAATAGTTCATCATATCCTTAGAAAGGCAAACAACACGGTCTTGCCACAATGTGCTCCATAGATAGGCAAATGCCATCAGACCACCTTTTATCCAACCGTAAAGGCTGGGTAGGTCTTGAAAACAATAACAATGAAGCGTCGTGATAAAAAGCGGGCGGCATTGCTCCCCATTTCGCTTAGCCAAATCATGCTTATGTCTCGCCACATACAACATCGGTCCAAGTCCATGGGCATGGACTACATCAAAAGTTCCGACAATATCTGTCACTGTTCGCAGATACACTGTATTACAGGCATAGCCCATGGGCGTGTCACTCTCTCTCAAGTAATAGACCACGCACTCATGGCCATGTGCAGTAAACACGGAAACCAAGTCTGCAACAACTTGATTGACCCCAGATGGACCTAAATGATTAATGATGTAAGCTATACGCATATTTATGTTTTCTCGAACACGAGACTTGTCGCAGCCCCACTGACCAAAGGGAAATAATTGCTCGAATGAAACGAATGCAAAACAAAGACTTCCTTCGAAGTTACACGACCCTGCAAATAAACCTCAATGTCATTCGGGAAATTCGTGTTCAAAACAAAACAATCATCTGACATCTTGTTTTCTTGCTACGACCTCAGCGATAAGTTGCTCCCACCGCTTCACAATGTTAGCCGGCAAGAAATAGCGGGAGCGCGCAATAGCGTTTATCTGCAATCGTTGGCGCAATTCATCATCCATAATCACCCGTTGCAATGCTTCTGCCAGCGCATCTACATCTTCTGGCTGGCAAACCATTCCGCAATCCTCACTTCCCAGGATTTCCATTTGCCGGCCCTTATAATCAGTCGTCACGCAAGCGCAACCCTGGCTCATGGCTTCAATAAGCACCAAGCCAAAACCCTCATAGCGAGAACTGAGCACAAAGATCGATGATTCTTGGTACAGCCTAACCATATCTTTTCTGAAGCCAAGGAACGACACATTGTCTCTAAGACTGTATTTATGAACTAATGTTTCCAGATAACGTTGCCCTTCTGCTTCATCCTTACCCGCGATCACGAGTTTCCAACCTTCTCTCTGCATCTGTTCCTTGCAAGCAGTCTGCACCATTGCCCATGCCTTTAACAGCAAATCAAATCCTTTATAATGCCAGGCATCCAGTCTACCCGCCGCCAAAACAAATGGTCTCTTGTAGACAGGCTCTCCTTCATCATTAGTCATACTACCGCCAACGCTTATAGAAAGGGGAGTCAATGACAACGGGTTAGGCATCACCGCCACACGGCGCAATCGATTGCCAATCACCTTTCGGTCTGCCTCTGTAAGCACCGTGACAACATCAAACAACTTATTCAGCCAAAACTTGGAAAAAGTATTTCCTTTGCTCATCGGAGCACATTCTGGGCGTTCAAAAGCATCATGCTCTGTAGCTATCACAGGTATGCCAAGTCCCCACCCGGCAACTTTACATATAAAAGAACATGTAGGCAAGATGCCTATGGCTACATCGGGTTTTACCTTCTTGAACAATTTATGCAAACGCTCTATTGCCCCCATCCACTTCTTCGGGCCGTGAGGACAATTTGGAAAGATGTTGCACAGTTTCACACGGTCAGAAACCATGTACGATATATCCAAATGCGTATTGGTGGCCAACCACACCTCGTGATTTTCAGATAGGGCATTAGCAAGCATCATCCCTACATGCTCTGCTCCTCCGAAACAAAGTCTAGATTGAACTATTACGATTTTCATAAAAAGTGTGACACTTGCCCACAAAAAGACAACAATATCTTCAACGAAATTTTTGCAGATGAAACAAAAATGTACAACCTAAAGTTTAGATGAAACCATTTCTATTCCACTGTTGGTAATTTGGACTACTCCACCTTTTGAAAAGTCATAATCAGTCGGAATTTTATAGAAGCCTTTTTTCCAATAATGATCAGCTATCAAATAAGGGGTCTTTTTAAAGAACAAAAAGTGAAGATAGATTTGCGCTGCCCATTTGGGAATTTTTGATTTTTGATTTGTAGAACAAAAAATGGTGCTTGTTTTCAAATCGTATTCACATCGCCCCTGATCGCTTGGAGCGAATGTTGTAAAATACTCATCCATTAAAATACTAGTATGCCAAAAAGTGAATAGTCTTGACAATTTATAGAGCCAATAAAAATAAGAACTTCCTTTTGTTATTCTTTTCAAAAAGCCCCAATGTATCATTCTAATAATCCGATACTTTAAAGGAATCAAAACATTCGAGAAATAAACTTCATCCATTACTTGGTTTATCTGAGAGCATAGCAATTCTTTCCATTTAGGGATTAATTTACAAGCTAATGTATATTTGGGAATATTCCGCATAATCGTAAAATGGCCACTTATTTTATCTATATGTGTCGTCAGCACTTCATAATGTTCCAAATTGTAATCTGAACAAAGTAACGACAAATCACCATAAACAAGATCTATGTCACCATACCCCCACCACTTGTAGTTTTTCAACTCTTCTGCATGAATGATCCCTAAAAAAGGTCTCACGTCACACAACTTGTACGCATTATGAGGACTAAAAGAAACACCAAGTCTCTGAGACACAAATTTACAATAAGCTTGATAGCTTATCCTATGAAAAATGGTATTACGATAGATTTTATCAGGAATATCACTATCTGTGTAAAAAATAAAATCAATGTTTTTTTGCCTACTACATGAATATAAATATAAAGGCATCCATTCTGGAAACTCACCAAAATACGGAATTATAAGAGCTATAATGTTCATCATATAAATATTATTAAGCACTATTAAAAGCTATTGTACAAAATCTATTCGAAAATTACAGTATGATACTTATACCAAAAGAAGTATATTAAGAGCGCTCCAACACCAAAATAAAATAACTTTCGAGCTTTTTCGTCTAATCCCAGAGCAATGCTAGGCAACACAAACATCTCACACGTTGCAAAAACTGTAGAGGTGCGCCCTGAAAGAGCCGTGTAATTACAGAAAAAGATCAATATCAGCGTAGAATAAAAATATCCCCACCTGAACAGGTGATAATATTTGTCCTTACAAGCAAGAACCGGCTCCATGAAACTATAAAGCAACAATATGCCCATCTGAAAATAGATCATCGGGTTGCGCAACCCCAACGCCTCTTCCACATATTCGTCTTGTACATAGGTGTCATAGTTAAGGTCTTGGCTGTATCCATCTACAACATCCGAAATGGAACCTGCGGCAACTTGCGAAAGAAGCATGGCCATCAACAAGGCCACCACAATAATATAGCTATTCAGGCGTATCTTATAAAGGAAATACAAAGGTATGCCCAGCAATGCCAAGTGGTGAAACTGATAAGCCAGCAAAATCACCAACATATATGCCACTAACTTTCTTTCATGAATAAACTTGATTGCCAATATAATCAGCAGAATGGCCAGCGACGACCGCATTTGGGTGAAGTCACGATTGAGCAAGAAGCGACCTATGTAGTCACACAGGCCTATCAGCGGAATGGCGCAATACTTCGTCAGTCCCTTATAAAGCAAGTACATGGACAGGCCACCCATACACAAGAAATAGAAGGTCGCATTATTTAAAATCAGTTTCACTAAGGAAGCCAAGAACAAATATCCACGCTCGGTATACCCAAAAGGTTCTTTCGACCAATCCATCTCCCAAGGAAGTGGCGCTTGCTCGAAGGCAACCTGGTACACACCTTGGTCTGGCCACCCTTGTCGGGAACCTATCAAAAAGGCAAGAATACCAAGTGTCAACATCAGCAGGTAGTTTTGCCATTTCACTTTGCCCGCAGAAACATAGACACAGACAATATAAAACAGCACAAAAGCATATGTAACTATAAGAACTCTCATTCTTCTTGAATCATTTCTTTAGAAATGTACATTTTAACTTTTTCAACATTCTCTTACCACGGAACAGCAAAAACACCACATGGATGGCAGGCTGGTACAAGCCACGACAAGCTACGGCCATACCCCACTTAACGACAGCCATTTCGTTCAACAACCCCACTCGGTCTTGAAAAGAAGCAAAGCGTTGTTTGAATGTTGCCGACGAATAATAACCACGCCCGTTCCAAAACGCCCGGCAAAACACAGCGTCTTCCTTGCTTCTCACAGCAAGAGGCTGCGCCTCGTAGCCTTGCAGCAACGCACGGAACATCTCCAACACCCGAACATCCATCTCATAGGTGCGCTCGTCATAATGGCGGGTCAGCGATGCGCTGTTGTACATGTAATGATAAAACGCCACTGGCACATAGGCTATCTTGATGTCGTGCAGCAGGATGGCAGCCATGGTGTACTGGTCCTCACATCCATAAATACCTTTAGGATAGCTGATACCATACCGCGTGTAAACATCACGACGGATCAACTTGTTTACCGTAAAACCCTGAATGTTGTCAAACAGCTCTTCCAGCACCCCTTGTGGCTTCAGCGACCGTGGCCGCTGGCACACATAGTGACGGCTGTACTCATCTTCACGATAGATATCACACATCGTCACGTCAGCTTGCTCACGCTCCGCCGTGGCATAAAGGCTGTCAAGACCTTCCGGACTCACCCAGTCATCAGGGTCGGTAAAGATTGTGTATTTTCCTACGGCCTTGCCCAATCCATAGTTGCGAGCATCGCTCAGACCGCCATTCTCCTTGTGGTATATGCGGATGCGGCCGTCCCGTTTGGCATATTCCTCACAAATGACCCACGAGCCATCCGTGGAACCATCATCGATGAGCAGCAACTCATAGTCGGTGAAAGTCTGGGCCAACAGGGAGTTAATGCAACGACGCATCAATTTCTCCATATTATATATAGGGACGATAATGGATATGGCAGGCATATATGAGAATTGTTTAGAATATTTTCAACCTAGTCAACAAGTGGCAAAGGCGATACTGCCATTTTTGCGAAGCAGGCAACACTGGCCACAACCGTTTGCAAATATCCGCAATGACGGGATGGGTATACCATCGCCAAGGGTGTCCTTTACATTCATCTTCGGACATAAACTTAAAATACACATAAAAGGAGCAAAAACTTAACCACCCAATATTCAGATGTTCGTTCATCTCTCCATACGAGTCCATGAGATGGTTTAACGATTTTGCTGCATAAGCAACAGAACAAGCATATTTTCGCTCCGCAATCCCATGATTTAGCACATTGTACAAACTTCCATAAAGCAACTTGCAACTATTGCAACAGGCCAAGTAACGTTGTACAAAATAGCTATCCTCACCCACCTTCATGTCTTCTGGGAAACGAAGATCTCCAATCAGAGAACTACGAAAGAATTTTGCCCAGGGAGCACGAAACAACGGCGAGTTTGCATAAGCTTTAACAATGTCTCTCAAAGATCGTTGCGCGGGTAGTTCGCAAATCTGTTGGACATATATAGTAGACTCGTTTTCATTGAAGTGCCGCCTCCCACGTATTAGCAAATCCTCTGTAGCTTCGGCCACTCCATCAAAGAACTGTTCACCCAAATAGTCATCTGAATCAAGAAACGTCACCCATTCGCCCTTGGCCACGCTTAGGCCAGCATTTCGAGCCGAACTCACCCCACCATTTGACTTATTTATCAGTACAATCCGTTTATCATTCGCTTCATACTCTCTACAAATATCCAACGAGCAGTCTTTGGAACCATCATTGACGAGAATAAGTTCAAAGTCACTAATTCCCTGTGACAAAACAGAGTCCAGGCACTTGCGCAACGTGCGCTCCGCATTATATACGGGAACGATGACTGATATCAGTACTTTCATAACCTATATCTTTTACGGACTGGCAATGGGCAGGCCTTCAGCAGTTCGTCAATGTTCACCAAAGAGGGGGAAGATGAAGCATCTGGGTGAAGTTGCTTTATGTCTTCAAATGAAGTAAGCCTTATTGGCTCAGTCATCATGCGACCCACACTAACACCATAATCCCTAAACTTGAAATAGCCTCCACTAATTTTGCCACTCAGCTCCACCCAACTATTGGGCACACCATAAGCGTCCGAAACGATCAGCCCATGTAACGAGCTCGAAGCAATCTTCTCACAAGAGCAAATCTTGTCTATGACTTCCGTCCAATGATTGTAATGAGCTAAATCAATAATCAGCACTTCCGGATGATTGTATCGTATGTCTTCTACAACGGGATGATGCAGGTCTACCACATGCGGGATAAGCCCCAACTTATAGGTTTTCGGAACCTTAGGCTTGTAGACTAAAGGCAGCAACATGGCAGGGTCTCCATAGATTTCCGAGCATACAACTCCATATCGCTCTGCAAACTCTCGCGTTCGAGGTCCCCGGACCGAACAAATTCGCCGGGGATGCACGAAATCACGTTCTTGTCCAGAAACGCCCGAGCCCCAAACAACCGTCTGTCGATTCGAATAGTTCACGGCATCCAGCAAGGTACCAATGCAGAGATAGTTGGTAAGATGAAGCCAATGTGCCATTCTGAAATTATGATAAAAGACAACAGGCAGGCCCGTAAGTTCTCGGATAAAATAATAGTTGAGATCATCCCCCCAGTTGCGGTGCCGTATGCCTCGCCACGTGTGATCATCGACATAGCCGTTGACTATCACAGCGTTTCGAAACAGGTAGAGATACAAATCACGCACCTGCACCCAAAGTGTTATCAGTTTACTGAGCATCATCCAGCTTACATTCTAATTTACGCCACAAGAACAGTCGTATTCTGTCTATGCTAATGGCAATCACATAAACGACCAAAAGAAATATCGCAACCAACAAAGCCCCCCCCATTTCGTTTGTCTTGCGCGCAAAGTCCTTGTACATGGGGAAAAGAAACAAGTTGCAATGGAACAAATAAACCGCCAAACAAGAAACCGACATTTTGTTAACAACACGATTACTAAAATTCCATTTGCTGAAGAATAGCAACAAATAAATGGCAGCAAGAATGACCAAGGGACATCCGTAATTGAGCAAGCGGCTATCAAGTGTAGGTCTGATTCCACGCCGTATCAGCAGCACACAAGCCAGAACCATTGACAGACTGAACGCCAGATAACTTAGCCCGTCGCGCTTCATGCTGTTTGTCGTGAATGTGGGGCGATACATTTTCATGTACCTGCCTATTAAGTAGAGCCCTACAAAAGAAAGAGCCGTACAACCATTCATCGAAAAGCCCACCGATGCCGGCTCGAGCCATCCATAAACGAGCATCACCAGCAAGTAGGTCAACAGAGTGGCCTTAAACTCACGGCGAGGCGTATGATTACAAAAGGCATTGAGCATAGGAGACAAAATCATCAGCACCACATAAGCCTTGACAAACCAATAGTCACCCCCATTCAAGAGGAAGACGCTTTTCGCACCTTCTATAGTAAACGCCTTCTGTGGTACAAAGGCCATCGCCGCTATGAACAATCCGACTGAGAAGAAGCCAACCTGAAAGAGAAAAGTACCAAGCTTGCGAAAACTGAACTTGATGCCGAACCACCCTGAGATAAGGACAAACACATCTACACAACAAATTGCCAAGCACTCAAACAAGTATTGTGACACGACACCCATAGGCCTACTCGCCCAATCTGACACATCGGGTGCGCCCAAGGCAATGAAGTCCGCATGCACAATCAGTACAAACAGCATTGCCAGCAAACGCAACAACTCAATATTCGATTGTCTCTGTTTCTTCATCAGTTCAGCGAAAACTAAAGATAATCAACGCTCTTTTCTCACCTATAATTCTTAAATGAAGGCATCAACGCCTTGTCCTTCAATAGGCGGTCATGATACTTGAGGCACATCGGATGGAAAATTGCTCCTTGCAAGCACTCCCATGGCAATGGATAATCTTCATTTGTCCCAAAAGCATCTTTAGCAGGATGTTGGCGCAACTGCTCAGTATAACTGATTAGTCGCCTGCGCGAAGTTGTGTACCACTCTGCCACGAATCTTGTATGCGGCCTGCAAATGAAAGCGCCATTTCCGATAAGCAGAGACCAGTAAACGCCTAAATCATGAGCCAATGCCATATTTTTCATTCCATCATGCTTTGCTCCCTTCCAACCTACTTCGGGATAACCTAACACATAAGCATCTGAAGCATCCAACTTATCGAAAGCGGGAAGCCATGACTGGTAAAAGGTCTTAATGTCAGCATATCCTCCTCCATGGTGATACATGAAATAACCTCGAAGAAAATCTGAGCGATGAACAAAACTTAGGTATTGGTAAGCCTCAGGCAATGGGTCCTCATCTACTATATATTCTGAAAGGTTTTTAGGAGTAATAAGTTGCACCTTTACCCCACTCACCTCTTCCAATGACTTGATGCCTTGCAAACGATTCGGCGTTATCTCATTGCCGCCCGTCCAAAACACATAAATCACACGATCTACCTTCTCCAGTACCTTATCATTATAGAAATAGGATGGTTTACCGTTAATAAAACAATCGCCATACCTTTTAGGGCAGTAACGATACGGATGAACAAGAGTATAAACTCTCGTCTGAATATCACGACGTAAAAAAGCGAGACGTGTATATCGCTCTCCTAAAAGTTTGTAAGCAAAAGACTTGATTGTTGACATAATTAGCCGGTTACAACTTTAACAGGTTTCCTTTAATGATTACGGAAGTTTTTTTATGGAAACTCACAAGTTGAAGCGCTCGCCATTTTATGCCTTCATATAAAACACTTAGCCTTTTCAACTTCAGATAATATTTGTAGTTTTTCCCCAAAAGGTACGCCCTTAACACAATTGACCTTATCGGGAATATCCTTATCAAGGATTTAATTTCAGGAGCATAGCTGGAGGTTCGCAAAACATCTGCAATCATAGCCTCTTTGTGTGGATCGCAAGAATATCCTTCAATCAACTCGTCTATCTTTTTCAACAGCCAAATCTGTGCGTCCTTTATGGCTTTCTTATCTTTTGGATAATATTTACGATGCCATTCCAAAATATCATAGTAAGCGTTCGCTTTTACTGGATATACCTTTAGCCAATCCCAAGTAGCAGAGACCGACTCGTTGTTGTTACGCCTTATACTAAAGCTAAACTCATCAGAAACCAAGATCTTTCGCGAAGCGTACTTGGCAATATGCCTAAAAGTAGACTCCACATCTAATGGCAATTCGAAAAACCTAACTGGCGATGGCGTTTCACCATGAAAGAACAAAGACCTGAAAAAAATATTGGCATGAAAGGGATATAGAAAATTCCACACTAATTTCTGGCAATTACCAGGATAAACACCTTTGTTCACTTCTCGCTCTATTGAAGCGAACGTTCCTGCATACAATTTATCATCTGCATTCCACATGCCATTCATAATCATGTCAACACCTTGTCCATTCAGTTTGAACAACTTTTCTTTGATTTCTTCGGTGTAGAAATCAGAGCGCATCGCGTCATCCTGATCCATGAAAATGACTACTGTCCCCTGCGCCAGACCAATGCCCTTGTTCCTGGTTTTGGACACGCCTATGTTTGATTGAGAGAAAACCCTTATGAATGGCTGGACATCCTCTTTTTTTGCAAGAATGTCATTGCATATAGCGAGCGAGGTATCTGTAGAGCCATCATCAAGCAGCAATAGCTCAAAATCCTTACAAGGTTGTTGGAGGACACTTGCAACGGTTTCCCTTAAATAATGGGATCCATTATACACGGGTATAATAACCGAGAGGAAAGGGCGTTCCCTCAGTTCTTTGATTTTCTTCTCACTCTGGTTCATTTCTTTTTGAGATGAAGCATTTCCAACAACTCTTTTACCAATTCCCTAAGCTTGAACAAACGATATATGTAAAAAGGTATCGCCGCAAGAAATTTCTCATCCAAATATTTGACTGATTCCAAATCATGGTATTTTAGGAAATACTTTTTCTTCTTGTCATACGAATTAATCATTCTGTGGCGAGCCCACCAAATGCTCTTCGAAGAAAAGCCATTACTTCTCACCGCATCATAGATTAAGCATTGCCCGTCAAAAATCGTAAGATTTCGCTTGTCGTATTTATCCTTAATCTGGAAAGACACTCCTACTCCCAAATTGTATTTGTATATAGGCTTAGTTGTATGATACGCCGTCCCTTTCATAGCACAAATATAAGAAACCATAAACACACGGTCGTCAATCGTATGAATCCGCTTGTCGAATCGCAGATGATTATCTTTAATTATTGACGCTTTATAGAGATTAGTCCATGGCATTCCAAGACTTTGAAACTTTGGACACATTAGCTCGTCCATCAGTTCATTGCGAGAAAACATTCGGGATGACACTGGCAAAAAGGGCGGGTCAGCTTTTCCATCGTGAGAATAGACATATCCCGCAATAGAAATATCTACATTTTCGTGATTTTCCATTCCATCGGCTAAAGTCTGAAGTGCATCCGGGAGCAACTCGTCATCGCTGTCCACAAAATAGAGATACTGGCCCTGAGCTGTGTCGATACCTGTATTGCGTGCTTCGTCAACACCTGCATTCGTTTTATGGATAACGGTAATTCGTTTGTCTTTTTTCGCAAATTCGTCACAAATATCGCCAGAGTCATCTGTGCTCCCATCGTCTACGAGAATTAGTTCATAATCAGTATAAGCCTGACTGAGAATACTTTGTATTTGGGGCCGCAACAACTTACTCGTGTTGTATATAGGCATTATGATAGATACTTTCATTTAGAATTACTTGTTTAAAATAGTTTGAAGTCTTACCTTTATAGTCATAATCAAAGCTGCAAAGTAAACAGGACCCAAAAGTCCCACCACTGCATAAAGCGCCCATAAATTGTTATACCCATGGCCGCTGGGCACTGGCCATTGGGCCAATGTAGCAACCGGATATATTCCAATTATTATAAGCAGCAATGTCAGGATCTTGAAAGACAAGAAATGAAACGTCAATACGCTCATCGTCGCCCTTCCCAACCGATCAAGCCAACTTCCGACTTGAGTATCAACAAGCTTAGAACTAATTATCATTATAAGATAAATGCCCAAAGAAGCCCCTACTAAGAAAAGAATGGGATTATAAAAAAGGCTTTGCGATACTACTATTTTTATAAAAACGGCCATAACAGCCAAAGCAGGCAAACAAAACAACAATCCAATTGCCAAATGGCTCCTACTTGAAGACAGATCAACTTTATGTTTCGAAGTCAAATAACCTAAGTAAAAGATAGGTAACAAAACCATTTCTCTATTAATCGGGAAATTGATTGGAGCATAATAGCCTACTAAAAACAGAACCACTACAGCTATAAAATCAAAATAACGGCATTGTATTTTGTGCTTCATCCAAATGATCAATCCGAACAATATGCTTTCCCAAAACAAACTTATCAAGAACCAATAAGCACCCAGCATACGCTCGCCTTGCCATATTCCACGAATGGAGCACTTGGCATTGACATAAATCTCGGACAACGTCAAACTATTGTCGTAAAAGCCAACATGGTAGAACACATTGTGCAACAACAGAAAAATGAAGCTCCACTTAACGTATGGCCAATATAAATTCTTGAATTTCCGCATAACGTATTGCCCACAATTCTTCGTCACTTTCTCGTCTCTAAAGAAATAAGCAGAAAGGAAATAGAACAGGGGCATATGGAACAAGTAAATGAAATCATGCAAATATTCGGGGCACCCCGAATGTCCCGTCACCATTAGGATAATGCCTATAGCCTTAGCTATGGACACCTGCCGATTGTGCCTTGGGGCTTTCACACACATTTTTTGTTTTGTTAGCTGGCTATGCGACATTTGCTCAAGACCTTGCTTTTCACGAAGTCCCGCTCAAAACCATTCAGGCCTACAACATAGATGGCCAACACGGAACACAGCGAACTGACCACGCAAATTTCTATTACCCGAAAGATGGAGTCCGGTTGCAAGAGACAGACAACTAACGGGCCTACATATGCCACCACCGTGACTGCGCCTGCTCTCATCAGCACCTTTCTGACAAAATCACAAACAGAAAGATGGATAAGTCCCCTCACTATGTACAAACGGACAAAGACCATGCTGAAAAATATCAAGAAATAAATCACGTATGCCCATGTGGGAGAGGCGCCTAAGGCAAAGGCTGCCCATGTCAACGGAAAATTGGACAAAGCCATCAACCCCATGCTAATGGTATAATTGCGTATCTTGCCCGTAGCCTGCACAGCGGGTATCATCGTGTTGCCTAAGGTAAGGCACATGGTTGACATGAGCGTCAACTGCGTGAACACCACAGCATAGTCGGGCACAATCTTTAGCCACAGAGTAAGAATGGTACGTGTTTCTAATGAGATGGGCACAAAGAAGAACAGCATAAGGAAATAGGAGTACTTCGAGCCCATGAATATCAAGCGATGCATATACTCATAATCTCCTTCCGCATAGCTCTTCACTATCTGCGGATTGAGAGCCACCATGAAGTTGCGCACAAAGCCCTGCACCACGTTGTCAACCGTAGTGGCGACACCTCGCGCTGCATTGAGCACAACTCCAAAGAAGAGGTTCATGAGAATGTTGACACCTTGCGTGTTGAGCATCCATGCACCGTCGCCGATCATGCCCCAACCGGCAAAGCTTGACATTTCTATTATCAGAGCCTTATCTTTCACCACACTGAAATGACACTCCTCAAAGTGGCGGCGGCAATATATCCAATAAATTATGGTGGTCAAAGTCGACACCAAGAGTAACAACACCGCATAGGTTTCCAATTTGTCGAAGGGCGAGACGTAGAGAGCATAGACTATAACCAACTTCATCACTGCGTCCCAGATGCTGATATAGGCATAGATGTTCATGCGCTCATGAGAAATGATGGAAGCATTGTAAGGTACCATCAGCAAGTCAACAACAAACGAGATGAGCGTGCACTGCATCACCCAGTTGGCGGCCACCAAACGACCGTCAGGTATTTTCATTTGTGTATTGAGAAACCAGACACCCACAGCCTCCACGGCCAGCACGACCACTACTGCCAGGAACAGCTGCACCTCCACTGACACACAGAAGACCCGCCGAAGCTGTTCCTTGTCGCCTTTGCCCAACGAAAAGGTAAGATAGCGACTGATAGACCCAGACATAGAAGCCGTGAGCAGCGAGAACATGCTCACCACGCCTCCCACCACATTGTAGGTACCATAATCTTCCACGCCTAACACATTCAGGACCACGCGGCTCGTGTAAAGCCCAATAAGCATCATCACGAACATGCGGATGTACATAATTAGCGTATTCTTAGCTATGCGTTTAGTGTCGTGGGTATTTGCCATTTTATGTTAGTACTACATTTAGGGAACACTCCCTTTTGCTCAAGCACTCTTGTGAGTGTCCACATATTGAGTCGTTAAAAACTTAACGGAAAGGCACTTCTCACGCCCATATCCTGCCGATGAGGTCGAAAAGCAGGTGGTGTCGTTGCTCAAGCTGTTCATGCCCGAAGGGTGTTGTAGGACAGATGGGGTTACTCTTGAAGCAAATGGTCTATCTCATCGGCATCCATACCTGTCGCGTCAGCTATCAGGTTTGCGTCCACATTGTTGGCTTTCAAGCCTTTAACTATCGAGACAAGCGCCATCTTCATGCCTTCGGCGTATCCCTCTTTGTAACCTTCCATGAAGCCTCTTTCAAAAGCGTCTCGCTCAGGAAGTGACATCTTACTTAAACGTTCTATCACTGCCGGACGCTGTTCATACTCCTTCAGCTCCTGGAGGACATGAGCCTCGTCACAATATTTGCTTAAGTCAAGACCTAATTTCATAACTAATATTTTCTATAACACGAGATTTGTCGCAGACCCACTGACCACCGGGAAGTAATTGCGCGAATTTAACGAATGAACATCAACGTCATTCGGGTTATTCGTGGTATTACTTCCCGGTGGTCAGTGGGTCTGCGACAAATCTCGTGTTCAAAATAAACATCGGATGTGCTGCGAGGCGACTGCTTTTCAACGAACACGAATGGCACGAATTTGACGAATGACCACTGAGAGATAACGCCAATGGCGTTGCCGTATTACTCGAATGACTATCAACGTCATTCGGGTTATTCGTGGTATTACTTCCCGGTGGTCAGTGGGTCTGCGACAAATCTCGTGTTCAAAATGAACAGCGGATGTGTTGCGAGGCGATTGCTTTTCAACGAACACGAGATTTGTCGAAGACCCACTGACCAAAGGGAAGTAATTGCACGAATTTGACGAATGAACACTGAGAGATAACGCCAATGGTATTGCCGTATTACTCGAAATCACGAGTTTTTTCCCCACATCCCCATGACCTTCTCGATGACGGGCGCCATGTCGTAGTAGCGGTATTCGGCGAGGCGGCCACCGAAGATGACGCGGGGTGCAAGTGCAGCTGCCAGTGCGCGGTAGCGGTCGGCCAGTGCATTGTTGTGAGCGTCGTTGACGGGATAGTAGGGCTCCATGCCCGGTTGCCACTCGGTGCTATACTCGCGGCTGATGACCGTATGGGGATTGTCGTAGACCTGCTGCCCGAAGCACTCGAAGTGCTTGTGCTCGATGATGCGCGTGTAGGGCACACAGGCGTCTGTGTAGTTGACCACGGCGTTGCCCTGGTAGTTGGGCGTCGGCCTCACCTCCGTCTCGAAGCGCACCGTTCGGAAGTTGAGGTGTCCGTGCTCATAGCCGAAGAACTCATCGAGCTGCCCCGTGTAGACCACGTGGTCGGCGATGCTCTCCCAGTGGTCACGGTCGGCGAAGAAATCCGTGTCGGTGCGCGTCTCCACGCCCTCGAGCAGCCCGTCTATGAGGCGGTTGTATCCGCCCACGGGTATGCCTTGGTAGCGGTCGTTGAAGTAGTTGTTGTCATAGACCATCCTGACGGGCAGCCTCCTGATGATGAAGGCCGGCAGCTCCGTGCATTTGCGTCCCCACTGCTTCTCGGTGTATCCCTTGATGAGGCGTTCATAGATGTCACGTCCGATGAGCGTCAGCGCCTGCTCCTCCAGGTTGCGCGGCTCGTCAGCGCCCTCAGCCTTCATCCTCGCGAGGGCCTCGGCGCGCTGCTCGGCAATCTTCGCCGCCGCCTCTTCAGGCGTCACCGTTCCCCACATCTGGTAGAACGTGTTCATGTTGAACGGCAGGTTGTAGAGCCGCCCCCGGTAGTTGGCCACGGGCGAGTTGGTGTATCGGTTGAAGGGCACGATAGCATTCACGAAGTCCCACACCCTCTTGTTGGAGGTATGGAAGATATGCGCGCCATACTGATGCACATGGATGCCCTCCACCTCCTCGCAGTAGACATTGCCCCCGAGGTGTTGCCGCTTGTCTATGACCAGGCAGCGCTTCCCGTGCTGGCGCGCGAGGTAGGCGAAGGTAGCTCCGAAGAGCCCCGAGCCCACGACGAGATAATCATAAGCGTGCGCCATGGTCACAGTTGGTCAAGTTGCGCATCAAAGAGCTCTTGCGTCTCCTCATGCTTATATAGAAATTGGTTGATACGCTTCAGGCGCTCACCCTCCGCCACCATCATCTCCATGCGTTTCATGCGCGAAGCGGGCATCTTGCCGCCGCGCATGCGCTTGAGGTTGTATTTGAACCAGTTGTGCAAGTCGCGCTCCTCCGGCTTATGTTTTGACGGACGCCGCTTGTTCTCCTCAAAGAAGTTCATCATCGTCGTCCACGTCATATTCCATCTTTCCTCTTGTGTCATGTCATTAGGTTAAGGTGGGTTCTATAAATTAGCTTTGTCAGATTTTGAGGTTCTTTTCAAGTTCAGGGCGTCAGCGAGTACGTGCCGTGCAGGCTATACGACCGAACGAGGTGGCGGTCTGAGCCGAAAAGAGACCAAAAGATGACAAAACGTAACCCATCATTATTTACGTTTTTTTATGGTGGTAATTTATAGAACCCACCTTAAGTGACGATGAAAAAATAACTTGGTACGATTTGAGAGAGAATTCTATCATATGCAGAGATGGTTCCAGCCTCATCTTTTTGGCTCTTTTCCTCCCTCTCATCGGTCGTATAGCCCGCTATACTCCCTCTTTGAGTGAGAAAAATAGCTCAAAAATATGAGGCTCAAATCATACCAATTTATTTTTTTCACCGTCACTAAATGTGATCAATGTTGTTGCCTTGTGCATCCTGCTTCGCTACTTCATCATGAAGTTTTTCGGCACGAAATGAATGGTGATGCCCCCCAGCCCCTCCAGTTCCACGACCACTTGCTTGTTGCCGTGTATGCGCTTGATGACCCCCTCCACTCCCTTGAAGGGTCCCGATACGATCATCACGCTTCCCTGCTCACGCCCCTTCAGATCGGCGGGCATGAGGTAGGTGTACTCGTCCTCCGGCCCGGCCGCCACTCGCAGGAAGTTGTCCATCTGCCTCTCAGGCACCACGATCACCTCGTTACATTCATGCAGCGGGTCGAGTGTCTGGCGCACCATGTACCTCAGGGGTTCAGCCCCCAGTTGTGTTTGCTTGAGTTGCGTGATATGCTCCATACTGTCGTGCACGAAGATGAGGTTTGACAGCGCCGGCACCCTTTTCTTCACGATGCGGTGCCCCACCTTGCTCACGGCGGTCTTCATCGGCAGGAAGTTCTCCACGTCCATCGCGTCGAGGAAAGCCTTGACCTTCAGCTCGCGTCCATAGGTGACGCGCATGGGAAACCAGTTTACTTGCGTCTTGTCTATCAACGGCAGTCTCTGGGAAAGAGCATTAGGAGGGGGTCACCGCATCACAGTCGGACACGGTCTCTGTAAAATCCGGGATGTCATCATTAGCGATACCATGGAAAGCACTGACCTTCAGAAGCCGTCACACAGACTCTAATGCAACTGTTACGACACATAGGGGTACAATACGGCCTTGACGTCATCTATGATCTCAAAAGCCCCCCATGCCAATCCGCCATCCCGAGAATCCAAGATTCAGGAGACAAAGCGGGTGCACGTATGCAAAGGTAAAGTATTTTTTAAAGCAAACCAAGAATAAAGGGAAAATATTTTGGCAAAAGTTTTATTGAAGACGCAGGTCTTGTTCTCAAACACGAGATTTGTATTCAAGACAAACACCAATGACTTATCCATGCGGCTGTTCATTTACGAACACGAATGACTTGCAGCGTCATTCGGTAAATTCGTGCTATTCGTGTTCAAAAACAAATACCAGTGGCTAATCCATGCGTTTGTTTTTTTTCGAACACGAATTAAACGAATTGAACGAATGCAGACTGATAATTAACGCCATCGGCGTTGCCGAATCACACGAATGACTTGCAATGTCATTCGGTAAATTCGTGCTATTCGTGTTCAAAAACAAATATCAGTGGCTTTTCAATGCGGTTGTCCTTTTTTCTCGAACACGAATTAAACGAATTGAACGAATGCAGACTGATAATTAACGCCATCGGCGTTGCCGAATCACACGAATGACTTGCAATGTCATTCGGTAAATTCGTGCTATTCGTGTTCAAAACAAATATTGGTGGCTTATCCATGCGGTTGTTCTTTTTCGAACACGAATTGCACGAATTGCACGAATGTTGGCTGATAGTTAACGCCCTTGGCGTTATCGAATCCCCCGAATTGCTTGCAACGTCATTCGTCTAATTCGTGCTATTCGTGTTCAAAATAAATATCAGTGGTCTTACATGCGGTCGTTCTTTTTCGAACACAAATTTCACGAATTGAACGAATGCCGGCTGATAGTTAACGCCATCGGCGTTCCCGTATCACACGAATGAAAGCCAACGACCCCAATCCGCCACATGAGAAAAAGGGCGCAACGCAGAGGGGTCTTAAGAAAAGCAAAAGCCTCCGGCTACCATGTGTAACCGAAGGCTTTGTGATGTTGTAGTGGATAGGGGAATCGAACCCCTATGCCAAGATTGAGAATCTTGTATCCTAACCATTAGATGAATCCACCAGGAAAGAGATAGCTCCCATTCACTTTGTACTCGGTAAGAGAATCGAACTCTTATGCCAAGATTGAGAATCTTGTATCCTAACCGTTAGATGAACCGAGCATTCTTTCAAATATCACTTAGCAAGCTTTCATGCTTGCGGAAGCTGGGGGATTCGAACCCCCGGTACGCTAATCGCGCACGGCAGTTTAGCAAACTGCTGGTTTCAGCCACTCACCCAAACTTCCTTGGCTTTGTAAACCTTATCAGCACCTGTTTCCAAATGCGATGCAAAGGTAACACATTTATTTCAAACTTCCAAACATTCTGCCTTCTTTTTTCAGACAAGTTAGCAAAAATGCTAAAAAAGACTTCCACAGGACCGGGACAGTTGGGGATACCCCTTGGCATCCGGTATCCTGCAGAAGTCGAGCATGGGCATTTCAAGAAGACTCCCCCCCACACTCATGCGAGTGCATACGTCTATCTTAGTAGCCCAAAAGTCAGTTTATTTTGCGAACGTCACTTTCATCGTCTGCTCAATAGCCACTCCTTCATCCTCATCAACCTCCTTGTCAGTATCAGTCAGGATGAGCTTGCCATTCACTATGTCCACAGTGGTCACAGCAGAGAAGTTGGGATAATCAGTAGTGGTGAAGAAGATGTCGGAGTTCCACTCGTTGGCATCAACTTTACCGTCCTCGTCGAGATCCGTGTCATAGCTCCATAGACCCAGCGTCTTGCTGCCCTTCCACTTCCAGAGATAGTTCTTCACCAGCGGGCCATAGCTCAAGTAGAGACGACCGGCCGCCGTGAAGACCGCTTGCCTCAGTCCATAGGTCCTGGCATTGGCAATCATCTGGTTGAACTCCTGCTCGTCCTCATCGGTCCAGGGATCTTCCTCGTCACACTCGTCCTTGGCCAGCTGCTTCACCTTCGTGTAGAACTCCATCCAGCTCGAAGCCGTGACATTGGCCATGGTGTGGGAGCCGTACTTCATAATGTAGTTGACAGACGCAAACTTCCACGTGTTGCAAAATTGCGTATCGAAGGCCGTGGCAGCAGCCGACTTGACACGAGTGGCAGCATAAGAGGTGGCAGCAGCGCCTTCTTGCTGCAGGGTCACCGTGTAATGGTCTCCGTCAGTCGTCACCTTCATCGTGCCGAAGCCATTGAGCGCATACTCTCCTTCAACGGTCTTGGTGTAGGTGCCAGTCAGGATATTGCCCTCCGACCCATTGTCAGTGGCACGTGTGGCCAAGCGCAGAGCACCTTTCTTCTTATAAGCGTGAGCCACAACAGCTGGCTTCGCACCAAAATCAGCATCATTCTTCACAATGAAATAGGTGCCGCCCTCGGTCAGCTCGACGCTCTCAATCTCCGCGTCATCACTGGTAATCTGATAAAAAGCAGCCTCGGCAGACAGTACAGGGGTGTCCGTCTTGCCGCCTTCATCATCACCACCATCATCGCTACTGCAAGATGTAAAAGTCACAAGGCACTGGAACAGTGCCAACAGCAAAAGCAAAGTTTTTCTCATGAACATTAGTCCTATATAAAGTTAGTAATTAGCACGGCACAACCTTTGAGCCGCCAGAAATGACACATCCATACAAAACTACATGTGCAAACGCGTGATTTCCAGCAACAAAGATAGAGATAAAATGTCAAAGCCACAACCGCCAAATGTCGCGAGACAGCCTAAACGCCATCAATGACGGTCTAAACGAAGGGAAAAAATGCCTAAACGGATAAATTCTCACAGGGCGCATGCCAGTTTTGCACCAAAGCCCTATGGCTGTGCCATAGACGAAACACTTATCTTGAAAGAGGCTCCGCTATTCATCCGTACGATAAAGGCCGATGGCAAAGTCGCCAAATCACGTATAGCATGGGACTTTAGCATGGCAAGGCATCTTCCGTCAAGAGAATAGAGACGTGCTGGTTCCAACACTTGCAGGCTGTGTTCGCGAATGACAATGCATGACTCGGGCTCGCTCTTACTGACATGCTCCACTTCCGCAGTCACAATGTTAACAATTGTCACGAGCCATGTACCCGCGATAAAGACTGTACCGCCATCTGAAGACTCGACTGGAGACACGCATGTCCCCTGTCCCCAAAAAGAAACCGACTGAAAAGGAGCAACCACAAAACCGCCCATCGTGGAACCCGAGTCAGATGCGGTTGCAGTAAACACCGGGAAAAAGCTTAGCAACAAAACGATCAATCTCATATATCAGCTTTACTAAATTACATGAAAAAATCAACGGCATACACTATTGCTGCTTATACAAGACCACGTTGTCACCCAAAAAACTGTCACAACCGCCCAAGCAAATGGAATGATCCACTTCATCATAAACCGCAAAGGCCACATATTTGCCACCCGCCTTTTCACCTTCGGTCACTCTAAATGTAACATATCCTAAATTGTTGATTGTCCATGTTCCTGCATAAATGGGATCAAGGTCATCTGCATAACCATAGGCAAAGGTACCGTCACTACGGAAAGTATAAGTTTCGGCCTCGCTATCTTTCTCAGACCCACGCGACTTCCAAGAACCGCAAAGCATTGACTTGGTAACCACACCACTCACCTCACCGGCCATCAATGCATAAGGAACCGAGTTGACCTGTGAAGCGCCAACAGGACGACCATTCACATAGGCTTTCAAGAAATATTTCCCCAAAGACCAATCCACTTCAGCAAAATTCAAGCGAACCGTGCAAACACCAGCATTGGAAGACGTGGCATCCGTCTCCTGGTTCCACACCATATCACCATCCTCGGCGTTCAAGTGCAATTCCATACGCACAGTGAGCTTTTCATTGGCTATCACCTGACCCGATTGAGGATCAACGGCCATAATCTGATAATCCATCGTACTCGGCACTTGGGCCGAAGCGCTCAAGCCACAAAGACAAACCGACAAAAACAATAAAACTCTAAAAATGTTACTCTTTTCCATCTTAAATTTTGCATTAAATATAAAAGCGACTCAACATAAAGCCAAGTTAAATAAACGAATACAAAAATAATAGAAAAAAATAACCAACGCAAACCAGCTTTTCACAATATGTGCCCGAACGTTCACCAATGAAGCTTAACCAGAAACAAATAGTGATTAACCGCAGAAAAAAAGAAGACCGTAACCATCCGAAATGAGCCGTCTTGCATATATAAATAAAAAAGACTCGCAAGT
>ERZ808240.1569-NODE-1569-length-27737-cov-8.047143_pt1 | contig 27737 bp, 25 predicted proteins | sample MGYA00521084_ERZ808240 | MGnify/ENA primary metagenome ERZ808240 (study PRJEB31516, sample SAMN03275571) | gut metagenome | biome: mammalia-associated habitat; material: feces | host: Papio cynocephalus | place: Kenya | collected 2012-08-06 ... | reverse complement strand
CTCATGGAACCTGAACAAGAAGTGTCCTATCCTGTTTTCTTCAAGGACCGAGAGGTCATTCCAGTTAATGAATAAAATAGCTATAAATTTACTCATCCCTATGCCGCATCTTCCGATACGCTTTCCGCAATCCTTTCACCAGAAGTGTCAGATACCGAAGCACTGCTTCTGTTGCAATTGAGAATACCACGAACAGCATAATACATTTGGTTGACATTCCTGTGATTGCGAATAATTTTGGTAAGAATATAATACACAGGATGCATCCGATCAGGCATCCTCCCCAGACTGCACCGCGGAAGATATTGATCGGTTTACAGATATTGAACAGGATGATAAAGCCCACGATCAAAAGCAGGATTGTCGCTGCTGTTGAAATATCCGTAGAATTTACACCAAAGGTCTGTCCGAATACAACCAGTGCTCCGACCATTAATACGTCTGTTAGTCCTGCCGGCAGCGCTTTCAGGAAGACATTCGTTAAGAAATGCCCTTTGATCCTTTCTTTATTCGGCTGGAATGCCAGGAAGAATCCCGGTACTCCGATTGTGAACATACTGATCAGTGATATCTGGGATGGTTCCAGTGGATAGGTGATCATCAGTACCACAGAGAATAAGGACAGCAGGAAGGAGAAGATATTTTTTACCAAGAACAGACTTGCTGAACGCTGAATATTATTAACTACTCGTCTTCCTTCCATCACTACCGAAGGCATACATGCAAAGTTAGATTCCAATAATACCACCTGAGAAGCCTGAACTGCCGCATCACTTCCGGATGCCATAGCAACACTACAATCAGCATCTTTCAGTGCCAGCACGTCGTTGACTCCGTCTCCGGTCATCGCTACTGTCTTTCCCTGATCTTTCAACGCATGTACAAACTGCCGTTTCTGATCCGGAGTTACACGGCCAAATACAGTATAGTTCGCAACAGCATCTGCGATTTCTGCATCGGTATGAAGGGTTGCCGCATCGACATAGCGTTCTGCATTTACAATTCCCGCTTCTTTTGCTACCTCTGATACAGTCAGCGGATTGTCTCCGGATATAACTTTTACTTCCACACCCTGTTCTGCAAAGTATGCAAATGTCTCCGGTGCTTCTTTTCGGATTGGGTTGGCAAGAAGGACATATCCCAGAGGAATAACTTTTCCCGTCAATGCTTTTCCGTCCAGTTCTCCGTCATAGGTACCAAATACCAGTACACGGTTTCCCTTTCCCGCGTAAGCTTCTATCTCGTCTTTGTATTCTTCAAAATCATCCCGTAATACAAATTCCGGCGCTCCAAGTACATGAACTTCATCTTTATATGTGACACCACTGTATTTCGTTGCAGATGTAAATGGTGTTACGGATTCTGCTGTCTTCCCGGTTCCTTCATTAAAATACTCTTTTAATGCTTCCATCGTGATGTTATCACTGCTCATTGCTTTCGCAAAATCACCGAGCATCTTTGAAAGTTCCGGCATTTCTTCTTTTTTATAATTAGCTGTCGGTACTACGTCCTTTACACTCATGGAAGTCTCTGTGATTGTTCCTGTCTTATCAACACAAAGCACGTTGACTCTGGCAAGTGTCTCAATACTCTTCATGTCGTGAAGAAGTACATTCTGCTTTGCAAGACGCATCGCACTGACTGCCATAGCCACACTTGCAAGAAGATATAATCCTTCCGGAATCATACCAATCACAGCCGCTACCATAGATGTGATGCTGCTGCGGAACGGATCTCCATTAAAGAAGAAACTCTGTATAAACAGAACAATTCCAATTGGGATCAATGCAATACCGACAAATTTGACCAGTTTATCAAGCGAACGGATCATCTCTGACTGTTCACCTTTCTGCATCGCTTTTGCTTCCAGTGTCAGTTTGGAAATGTAGGAATCTACTCCAACGGCATCCAGCCTTGCATGACACTCTCCCGCCACAATAAAGCTTCCTGACATCAGTTTATCTCCCGAATTCTTCGTAATCTCATCCGATTCTCCGGTCAGGAGAGATTCATTGACCTGTACACTTCCGTGTACTACTTCTGCATCTGCACAGACCTGATTTCCCGCTTTAAAGATTACAATATCATCCAGTACCAGATCCTCTGAATTGACCTGTGATATCTTTCCATCTCTCACTACAGTTGCATGTGGAGCATTCAGCATATTCAGTTTTTCCAGCGTCTTCTTAGAACGGATTTCCTGTACGATACCGATCAGTGTATTGAATATAATAACCGGAAGAAAAGTCAGATTCCGGAAAGATCCTACAATCACCAAAAGAATCGCCAGTACCAGAAAGATCAGGTTAAAGTAGGTGAATACATTTTCTTTGATGATCTCTTCTGTCGTCTGTGCCGGTGGGTCTACCGACATATTGCTCCATCCGTCACGCTTATGTTCTTCCACCTGTTCTGCCAGTAAACCTTCCTCGTAATCTGGTTCGTATCTGGTTGTTGATGTACGTTCTATCTCATAATCACAAGCTTCGTCCTGCAGTTTGTGTCTGTCTTTTTTCTTCATGCAGTACCTCCTTGTCAGTTACATTCTGATTTATCTATCATTTGTATTTAGTATACACCAGAATATGCCACATTTGTATTAACACTTTATGAATTCTGTATGTATTTTTGCTAAAGAATAAAATGCAGTCCACAAGGCAACCTGTAAACTGCATTCTTTCTTATTATACTTATATGCTCACATTTTCGTCTGTTTTAAGCAGTGCACTCTTTGCAAGCTGATCTGCTTCCTCATTATAATGATTTCCAGTATGCGCCGCAACTTTACAGAAGGATATCTTTATCTGTTTTGCCGCTTCCTGCATGTGTGCCGCATATTTACTGGTAAGAGGTGTCCTTGCCCTCCATACACCTGTGACCCATTTTTCCACGCCTTCGTAATCATAACGGATCTCAACCGCCGGATACTGATTTTCCTGTGCCCATTTCACCGCATTCATTGCACCGAGCATCTCTCCTGCCACGTTACGGATCTTCACACCTTCCGGGTCATTTCCACTGCCGGATTTTCGGAACTCTTCCCCATCCGGCGTCAGGATCACACAGCCATATGCATATCTTCCAATGCTTTTTTCAAAACTTCCATCCACATACGCAATCACCATATTTTCAGGGACTTCCACGATTCCTGCCGCTTCTTTTTCTTTGTCTTTTGAAACATTTCCGCTTGTTGTCATTTCCAGAAATGCAAGAGCTTCTTCCCGGTCTGTGAACCCTCTGAATTCTGCCCCCGAATATCCGGCTGTCGCTTTCTGACATTCTGCCCAGGTTTCAAACAAGCCGGTTTTATGTCCTTTTCTTACTGCATATACTTTCTTTTTTGCCATTTATAAATGAATTCCTTTCCCATTAATTCTTTCTAAAAATCTTTCTCCATACTTCTCCAGTTTATGCTCTCCGACACCTGATACTTCCAGCATCTCATCCAACGTCGCCGGATGCATCACACACATACCAGCAAGCGTCTTGTCCGCAAATACCATATACGGCGGTACTTTTTCTTCCGATGCAATCTCGCGTCTGAGTTCCCGCAGGCTTTCGAATAATTCTGCATCCTTTTCCGAAAGTTCCGCTGCCACTGCGCCTTTTTTACGTCTGTTCTTTTTCTCTTTTGACTCAGATTTCTTTTCTGTCTCTTCCTTCGGAAGCTTCATGATCAGAGATTCTTCCGTTTCCATAAACGCTTTTCCCTCCGGAGTCAGACAGATGACCGGATATTGTTCCCCTTTTTCTACTACGTATTCACGGAACTGTAATTCTCTTAAGATCTGCCGTAATCTCGGAACTGTCCTGTCTTTTAATACAGCATATTCCGGATTCTGATCCAGATTCTTACCAAGAATCTTCTGACTCTTTCCACCGTGAACGATGTCAATCACCGTCGATGCTCCGTAATTCCAATCCAGAGCCGCAAGGCATCGTAAGATTGTCTTTGCTTCCAGTGTGATATCTACCTCCTCGAACTGTGTCTGACAGTTCAGACAGTTACCGCAATAAGAACTGCTCTTTTCTCCAAAATAATTCAAAATATATTGTCTCAGACACTCTGACGTAAAACAGTAAAATGTCATCTGCTTCAACCGTTCCAGATCTCTTTCTTTTACAACTTTACGTGTCTCTTCATCCAGTTCACTGTTTTCTTCTCCATTTTCAATAAACAGCCGGTTCGTCCTTACATCTCTCGGTTCATAATACAGGATACATTCCGATGGTTCTCCGTCACGCCCTGCACGTCCGGCCTCCTGATAATAACTTTCCATATTTTTCGGCATATTATAATGAATGACAAAACGTACATCCGGCTTGTCGATTCCCATTCCAAATGCATTCGTCGCCACCATGATCTGGCGTTTTCCGTAAATAAAATTCTCCTGGTTTTCTTTACGTTCCTCATCTGATAAGCCTGCATGATATCTGGTCACGGAAAATCCATCATTTCTCAGATCGAAGCTTACCTGTTCCACGCTTTTTCTCGTCAGGCAATAAATAATTCCACTGTCACCGGAAGTATCATATCCTTTTTCTTTCAGATAGCTGACTAACTCTTTATACTTATCCACAGGTTTCTTCACTGCGAAGAAAAGATTTCCACGATCGAAGCCGGTTGTTTCTACATACGGATTATGAAGCTTTAAGATATCGATGATATCCTTCCTTACCTCTGCCGTTGCAGTTGCCGTGTATGCACCGACCACCGGACGGTACGGCAGACAATCCAGAAAATCCAGGATCTTAAGATATCCCGGACGGAAATCCTGTCCCCACTGCGATACGCAGTGCGCCTCATCCACCGCAACGAAGGATATCTTTATATGCTCAGACAGTGCAAAGTCCAGAAAGCTCTCCGTCTCCAGACGCTCTGGTGCTACATAGATGATCTTATACCTTCTCTGCTTTGCAAGCTGGAGTGCTTTGTAATACTGTCCTGCAGTCAGAGAACTATTCAAAAAAGCTGCATGGACTCCCATCTGGTTCAGCGTTCCCACCTGGTCTTTCATAAGTGAGATCAGTGGCGAGATCACAATCGTAATTCCATCCATCATAAGTGCAGGTACCTGATAACATACAGACTTTCCGGCTCCGGTCGGCATGATTCCAAGCACATCTCTGCCTTCCAGTACCGCTTCGATCACCGGGATCTGCCCCTCCCGGAAATGGTCATAGCCGTAATATTGTTTCAGTATCTTTTCTGCCTCTTTGATTGCCTCACTCATTCTGTCCTTGCTCCTTATATTTCGTCTTTTTCTACTCATCACTTTTTTGATCCGCAGATTTTCCCACACCCACTATGTCTTACTATCTTATCACATTTGCCCCTGTCTTTCATCCCATCTTTCATAGACAAATTCTTTTGACTTTCCAAACTTTTTTCAGTATAATTGTTTCAGTTTCTGAATAAACAAAATTATGTCTTAACAGTATCGAAGTATTGCAACAGCAGCAGATTTTTCTATAATCTGTAATATTTACTGAAAATAAAGGAGGATAAACACATGGATTTCCGACAAATCACCATGATGCAAAAGATAAAATCAGGCATGGATCGTTTTCGTGCCAACCACCCAAAATTCCCGATGTTTTTACGTGCCGTATCACAGGATGCATTGGTAGAAGGAACAATCATCGAGATCAATGTAACTACACCGGAAGGGAAAAATTACTGCACCAACGTCAAGTTAAAAGCAGATGATATGGAACTTTTCGATTCTTTTAAAAATATGCAGGGATAATTTTTCCTGTATATTTTTTATTTACCGTAAACATACTAATTCCGTCATAAATATATAGCAAGGAAGGTATTTATTATGGAAGAAATGTTTTGTTTCCAGTGTCAGCAGACCGCTCATAATTCCGGATGCGAAGGGCGTGCCGGTGTCTGTGGCAAGAAAAGTGACACCGCCAATTATCAGGATGAACTTACCAGTGCGCTGATCGGACTGTCGTGCGCCGTGCGTAAAAAGCTTCCCCTGAATCCGGATGCTTCTTTCGAACATGCCGACGAACTCATCTTAAAAGGGTTATTCACCACCATTACCAATGTTAATTTTTTCAATGATACGATTATCGAACTCATCCATGAAGTGAATATTGAAAAGGACCGGATTTATCCGGATATCATGAATTATGATGTCCGCCATATCTGGGAAGACCAGGAAGATATCCGTTCCTTAAAGTCACTGATTCTTTTCGGACTGCGCGGTATGGCAGCTTATGCTTATCATGCTTATGCATTGGATTATATAGACAGAAATGTTCTTGATTTCTTTTATGAAGGATTAGAAGCCATCGGTTCGGAAAAAGACAGTGATGAATTACTGGCACTCGTATTAAAAACGGGCGAGATCAATTTCCGATGCATGGAGCTTCTGGATCACGCCAATTCCGGTACTTATGGCAATCCTGTACCGACAGAAGTTCCACTGACTATCGAAAAGGGTCCTTTCATTGTTGTCAGCGGACATGATCTTCATGATATGGAATTATTATTAAAGCAGACAGAAGGCAAAGGAATCAACATCTACACACACAGTGAGATGCTCCCGGCACATGGATATCCGGAATTAAAGAAATATTCTCATTTAAAAGGAAACTTTGGAACTGCCTGGCAAAGTCAGCAAGCGGAATTTCACAACATTCCGGCACCAATATTATTTACTACCAACTGTCTGATGCCGGTCCGTCAGAGTTATTGCGACCGGGTATTTACCACCTCCATCGTGTCTTATCCGGATCTGGTGCATATCGGAGAGGACAAAGACTTCACTCCGGTTATTGAAAAAGCTCTGGAATGCAAGGGATACCCTGAAGACCATCCAATGACAGGAATCAATGGCGGCTCTACGGTCACAACCGGATTCGCCCACAACGCCGTTCTTTCGAATGCCGGACATATCGTGGAACTTATAAAGGCCGGCAAGATTCGCCATATCTTTCTGATCGGCGGATGCGACGGCGCCGCTCCGGGACGGAGCTACTATACAGATTTCGCCAAGGCTGCACCTATGAATACTTTGATCCTGACTCTTGCCTGCGGAAAGTACCGGCTGAATGACCTGGATCTCGGTTCCATCGATGGCATTCCGAGGATTCTGGACATGGGTCAATGTAATGATGCCTATAGTGCCATTAAAGTTGCTCTTACGCTTGCAGAAGTCTTTGACTGCACCGTAAACGACCTTCCGCTCACCCTGGTTCTTTCCTGGTATGAACAGAAGGCCGTATGTATCCTGCTTACGTTATTGTCTCTCGGTATGAAAAATATCCTGCTTGGTCCGACACTTCCTGCATTCGTCTCTGAGAATGTATGGAAGATACTGGTAGAGAATTATAATATTCAGAAGATCAGTACTGTGGAAGAGGATATGAAGAAAAGCCTCGGATAGTCCGTCATATCTCCCATTTACAGGTAACGACAGTTGTATTTGTCATAACTAATCATCTTCAAGATTTGCAAAGAATAATTCATAGAAATCATCTTCGGCTTCAATCTTCGGCGAGTTCTCGCCTCCGCCGTTAGTACTTCTTTTCATTGCGGCATGGAATTCTTCTCCTGCCGCAATTAATTCCATTTCATATAATTTATAGCCAAGATCTCTGCAGGTCTTGCAGAATGCAGATACCGGATCTGTTTCTGTTCTTGTTGCAAGAAGCTTTTCTTTTAATTTTTCATCTTTTAATGCTTTATTTTGTAGTTCATCTAATATACTTACTACGTCTGCCATAATATCCCCTCTCTTCTTTACTAAAAAAGAGAGTAACACCTTTTTGTGCTACCCCCTTGTCTTTAAGACTATTATATAAATCTTGTTGATATATCGCAAGTTATTTTTGCTGCTTATTCATTTTCATCAAAAAATCACTTACTGCCTTTATAACCAAATCCAAATTTTTTGTATAACAATGATCATCATCTGGTATTGTAACAAGTTCTGCATTCTTATACATCTGCTGCAATTTGACAGAATATTCATATGGAACAAGTTCATCCGTATCTGAATGTACTATCAATACTTTATTTTCATAACGTTGTATACAATCTTCAAATGGAAGTGCTCTGCAAACTCGTAAATAGTTTGTTGATAAGGCTTTCTCTCCAAACAATAAAAACTCATCTCCTAAATTTTCCGGGTCAAAATATGTATTCGGAAAAGTTCCGTTATTTGCCGCATCTCTTAACATCATTCCAGGTGATAAAGGCATGATTGCTTTTATACAGTCAGCTTTCATTCCTGCTGCTAATACGATAGCTGCGCCTCCTTGTGAATGACCAGTCAAATAAATATCCGTAACAAAATCTAATTTTTTCACATAATCTATAATTTGCAATAATTCAACAACCCAATGAAACAGTGTATGATTTCTAAACTCTCCCCCACTCATTCCATGACCATATAACTCTACCCGAAGAGCCATATATCCACAGCTCACACATGCTTTTGCAACTTCTTTTATATGAGTCTCCTCCATGTTTCCTGTCAGTCCATGCACTACTATTACACAAGGCATCTTTTCCTTATAACTCTCCGGAAAATCCATCTTTGCATGGAGCTTTATTCTATCACACTCTATATAGAATTCTTTATTCTTCATCACTTTTTCTCCATTTTCCCTGTTCCAGATCAGCAACAGCTTTCTTATACGTCTTATCATAATCCAGGAAAAACAGACTTACAAGCATCAGTACAGACATGATTACCGGAATCCAGATATAACACCATGAAATAGCTGTTATCGAAGCTGCTCCAGTTGGATTCGTATTAAAATTACCAAATTCAAGTACAAATCCCAGTGCTGCTGTTCCCAGTCCAGAACCTATTTTAGTGCAAAATGATGATGCGGCATTCCCCATACCTGTGACATTCTTTCCTGTAAGCCACGCTCCATATGTAATTGTATCTTGCAGTATTCCAAACTGAACTGCAGTCGGACACCCCAAAGCAATTCCTTTTAATACATTACATATAACCGCACCGCTCACTGTTGTTCCTACAAATCCTGTTGCTATAAAAGCTATAATATTTACAGCCATTCCTATCACTGCAATATTTTTCTTTGAAAAATGTTTCAGTAAAATCGGAATTATTGTCATCATTGTGATCAATGCTGTCATATTACATGAATTCGAAATGATTGAATAAGCCTTTTCTTTTCCCAATACATACTGGACATAATATAACTGGCTTCCAAAAAAAGTTGCCTGCAGGAAATAACTGCTAAACAAAAATAAAACTATCAGTACCCAATATTTATTAGTTATAAGAGCCTTTATCGATTCAATAAATGATGGCATGTCATTTGTTTTTTTATCAACCTGATGTTCTTCGTTATAAAGAGTCTCTTCGATTGCTTCCTCACTTTCTTCATTTACGCGTTCCTTACAATTCATAACGCATAATGTATTTACAACCAGAAATCCTATTGCAAGACATGCAACCGATACGGTCCAGCCTTTTTGGCTATATGTATCTCCCGCTCCAAAAAAGTTACACATTTTCAAAAAGAATGTATTTATTGTAAGTGTTCCTGCATTTGCCATCAACATTCTTATTGTTCCAAGAAGACCTCTTTCATACTGATTCGTTGTCATATATCCCTGCAAAGCCGAATACGGTACATTTACTCCTGTAAAGCATATCGTAGAAACCAGGTTATATGTCAAAAACATATATGCTGTCTGAAGTGGCGTCGAAATTGATGCCGGAACTGAAAACATCAGAACAAAGCAGACAGCAAGCGGTATAGACATTCTGAACATCCACGGACGTGCTTTTCCCATTTTTGATTTTGTTCTGTCAATGATACGTCCCATGATGATATCAGATATACCATCAAATACTCTGGATATCGCCATAATGGATGCAGCAACACCAGCACCAACACCAACTACATTTGTATAATACACCAATAAAAATGCGGTAAGCGTTGAATAAACCAAATTAGCTGCAAAGTCTCCACTTCCATAAAAAATACGCTCTCGAAATGACAAAGACGCATTCATGTTTGTTGAATTTTCACTCATTTCATTTCCTCCTTAAGTTTCGTTCTTTCCTTATTTCTGAGAAAATTATATCTTTATTTGTTGCCACATTATATCACTCATTTTGTTTTATTATCATTTATTTTACATATTATAATCTATAATTATCCACATAAAAAGCAATTATCCAGTCGTTCATTACAACTAAATAATTGCTTTACTTTGTCTGTTTTATTCCATGATCTATATTTCAAGAATACGAACAGCCCAAGGCTCAATTGTCATTTTTTCTCCGGATATTACCTTTTTATCTTCTAATAACTCTCTTGCATTGTTCCCTTGATATTCTACTTCTTTTGTTTCTCCTGAATAGTTCAAATAATAACATACTGTTTTTCCTTGTCTATTAACACCTTTTCGGATAATAACAGGGAAACAGACAACCGGTACTTCAATATCTGCCTGCTGCAACATAATCTTTAATACTCGTTGCAAAGTATTGTTATCAGTCATGCATCCAATATAATATGCTTTGCCTTTTCCATACGTATTCTCTGTAATCGCTGCATATTTTCCCCACATATAGTGATCATACGAGGCAAGTATATTCGCTTTATCAGCTCTTAGAAGCTCCATAAAAGTTTTTGCTTCTCCTTCTTTCTGCAGCGGATCAGCTTCAAAAATACTACCTTTTAACTTTAAATTCTTTGGAAATGTAAATTGATCATAAGAAATTCCTAACGCATCTCGGATAATTCTAGGTTGTATCTCTGTACTTACTTTCACGTTTTCATCTGTAAATGCAGATTTGAATGTTACCAGCATGCATCCACCATTTTTTACATATTCTCTTAATCTCTTCAATGTTTCATCCGGTGCCACATAAAGTGCCGGCACAATGATTGCTTTGTACTTTTCCAAATTTTCTGATTCCGGCCATACAAAATCACATTCAATATTTATACGATATAGTTCATCATAAATCCAACGGACAACATCATTATAAAATACAGTTCCGTTTTCCCCTGAAGTTGCCTGAATTCCAAACCAGTTAAGTCCTGTAAGCGATTCATTGCTCACCATGATCGCCACATCATTTTTCTTCGTTAAATCTACAAGATGATCCCCTATCTTTTTCCATTCATTTCCAATAACACATGCCTCTTTGTAGGTTTCATTTTCTGTAAAATCATGACTCAAAAGGCCTTTCCAATAAGTTTCATAAGAATTGTGGATTGAATGCCAATGCCAGTACATTACACTGTTTGCCCCTGAAGCGAGATGACTATATGCGCATAATCTAAGCTGACCTTTATATGGTGTCCAGCACGGAAAACCTTGTGCCTCTGTCTCCATCACAAGATAGTTATCCTGTTTCAGGCATCTTGTCATATCACCACCAAATGCAATCTCCGTGCCTGTCAGCTCATCCTGATTTGGATGATAAATATCACAACCGGCAATCGTCACTGCTTCTGCTGCTTTATAATGATTCACATCCGGCTGTATCCCATAAGAATATCCTCTCCACTCAAAATCAAAATTGTGCGTAATGAACTGATCTTTTCGTTTATATTCTGATACAATTTCTGCCTGCCAGTTCAAAAACTTATCTACCAATGTTCTCTGAAATTTTTCAAATTCTGCTCCCAGGCTACCGTTAATTGTTCCTCTGACATCCGGAAAATCTTCCCAGGAATTGATTCGATTACTCCAATAATCCAGACCAAACGCCTTATTCATCTCGTCCAGGTTATCTTCAAATTTTTCCCGTAAATATTTTACAAACTGAAGTTGTACATTTTTCCCTGCAGTACCATAATATTTTGTTTCGTTGTCAATCTGAAATCCTATCACACATTTCCTATGTGCAGACACTTTCATAAGTTCCCGGATAACACGCTCTGCATAGAACAGATATACTGGATTGGTGATATCCATAATCTGTCTTGCCCCATAAATCCCCTGCCCGTTTTTCGTTGTCGCAATAACATCTGGATGAGCTTTTACCATCCATGTCGGCACCGCATAAGTCGGCGTTCCGATTATCACATTCATTTCTGCCTTTTCCATTGCATCCAATACCCGGACAACATGGGAAAAATCAAACACACCTTCCTGTGGTTCGCAGGTACTCCATGTGGATTCTGCAATTCTCACCGTATTAATTCCCGCTTTCTTCATCATGTCCACATCCTGATTTAAACGATCGTACGGCATATACTCATCATAATATGCTGCTCCATATAATAATTGTCTCATTCCTGCTCCTTCCTATCTAATAAATAGACTATACTTTCTACTCATTTCATAAAATCATTTTTCATAAGAATAGCAAGAAAAAGTGCAAAATAATATCACTCATTTTATTATTATGTCATTTATTTTGTTTGCTAATTTTTATTTTTCATCTGATACATTTTTCGATACTTAGCAGGACTTAATCCTGTCTGTTCTTTAAATGCTTTTCCAAAATGACTCTGTGAACAAAACGATAAATAATTTGCAATCTCCCAAATACTATATTCTGAGTATCGCAACATGTTTTCTGCAAGCTTTATTTTCTCATTCCGAATGAACAGCTGAATTGTTGTCCCTTCTGTTTTATGAAAAAGTGTTGATAAATAAGATGTGTTTACCCCTATTTGCTTTCCCAGGTCCCCAATCACGATTTCATCATGAAGATGTTGAAAAATATAATTTTTCGTATGCATAATAATTTCATTTTCTTCAAGAAGCCTGCTTTTTTTGGCCACTTGTTCCGCAAAATCATATTCTGCTTTTCTCATCATTGAACGGATTTTGACCGGGTCTCTTAATCTTTCTACTGCTAAAACATAAGCATCAACCATTGAAAACGCTTTTTCCGGAAGAAGTCCGCCTTTAATGGCTGCTCTTGACGCCAATGCAATCACCACAATTGCTATATTTTTCTCCTGTCTTAATTCGTCTTCTGCCATTCTCCCTTCCCGGCCTTTATAGCTCTCTGCAATGCTGGATTTTAACATATCAACATTTCCCTGTGTAATACTATTCAACTCCCTGACTTCCTGATCATATGGATTATGGGGTACATCATATTCCTGACGTTCAAATATAATATCAGATACTTCCCGGTTCACACTTTCTAATTCTGATTCTAAAACACCATTTTTACTCCATAATTCTTCTAATGTAATTATCTTACCTGTCAGATTATGATATCCCAATAAAACGGCACTTCCAAATACTTTTAATTCGCAATACCCTATATTATAATTATTTGTATCTGTGATTCCATGCTCCTTATAGAACGTTGTTTCCACTTTTTTCTGATGTTTACGAATACTTACAGGACCAATCAAAATCCATTCATTTTCCAAATATATCAGAGCATACATCAAATATTCTAGCTCTATTATAATTTCAGGAAACTCTTTTCTTTCTCTCTGGCAAACGTTCTTTCTTATATCTGTATCCAAATTTAAAATACTGCTTCGTTGCTTTTCTACCCCGTATGTTTGAATTATTTCACCGGATAAAGAACATCTTGTTACCTCTCCGTGCACAATATTTACAAGTTGTTTACAGATAAAATTTATATTTTCTTCTCCCTTCCCACTCACTTATACCACCTCAATCCATCATAACAAACTATAATCTCAAATCTGTTTACAACAGATATCCGCCAGACAACATTTCTCACAATGCGGTTTCGTCCTTGCCGTACAGACCTCTCTTCCATGATAAACCAGTCTGTGACAAAAATCACTGCCTTCTTCCGGTGGAATAATCTTCCACAATTCCATCTCCACCTTCTTCGGGTCCTTCATTCCATCTACCAGACCAATACGATTACACAGCCTGATGCAATGTGTATCTGTCACGATTGCCGGTTTCCCGAACACATCCCCCATGATCAGGTTCGCACTCTTTCTTCCGACTCCCGGAAGTTTCAACAATTTGTTAAAATCATCCGGAACTTTTCCACCATATTCATCCCGCAGCATACGCATACAGGCACTGATGTCTCTTGCCTTGCTCTTTCCAAGTCCGCATGGCCTTACGATTTCTTCGATTTCCTCCGGTGTTGCTTCTGCCAGCGCATTGACATCCGGATACTTTGCATACAGTCCTTCTACTACTACATTAACCCTTGCATCCGTACACTGTGCCGCCAGACGTACACTGACCAGCAGTTTCCATGCATCGTCATAATCCAGTGTGCATCCCGCATCCGGATACTCTTTTTTCAGGCGGTCAATGACCTCCCGTGCCAGTTCTTGTTTATCCATTTTATTTCACCTGCTTATTTTTATCTGTTCAAAAGTATACAATCCAGCTGTTTTTTCACGCTAATTCACTTCCAGCCCATTATTACCACTTTCAAATCCAAGTAACCCTTTGATTGAATTCTCTACCATGTCAGATACTGCCTGTTCTGTATAAAATGCCATATGTGGTGAAAGAATTACATTTGGAAAACTTTTCAGAAGTGCCATATTGTCATTGTCAAGTCTCTCTGATTCTTTATTAAGATAATACAATCCCGTCTCACCCTCAAAAGTATCCAGTGCCGCAAAACCGACCTTTCCACTTTTAAGCGACGCTATCAGTGACGATGTATCGATGATAAATCCTCTTGCAGTATTAATGATTATTACATCATCCTTCATCTTTTCAAATGCAGCGGCATCAATAAGATGTCTATTTTCAACATTTCCCGGAACATGAAGCGTTATAATATCTGATTCTCTTATAAGTTCATCAAAACTTACATATTCCGCATATTTTTTTATCTCTTCATCCTCTGAATGCGAATACGCTAATATACGGCATCCAAATCCGGACAAATGTCTGATCACTGTCTTTCCTATGTTTCCTGTCCCTATTACGCCAACTGTCGAGACTGATAATTCTTTTCCAACCTTTCCCTTTAATGAGAAATCCTGACAATCAGCTTTTTTCATTATCCATGGCATATTACGGCATGCCATCAGCATAAGCATAATTGTATAATTAGCAACACTGTTTGGCGAATAAGACACGTGTGCTGCTCTTATACCAACGGAATGCGCATATTCAACATCAATATGCTCATAACCAACACTTCTTGTAGATATGTATTTAACACCTGCGTCATGAAAAGCCTTAAGTATTTCCGGATACATACGATTGGTGATAATTGAGATTGCATCATACCCCCTGGCAAGTTCCACATTTTCCATTGACGGATAATCCGATGTAAAACCATATTCAAACAAATACTGCTTTGCAAATTTTTCTACGTATTTCTGTTCGTCATATTCTCTAAGAGCATAAAAAAATATTTTCATAAAAATTTCCTTTCCCGGTCTTTATCTAAAATTGTTGATACCGAAAATATTTAATGCAGTCTTATGTTTTTTTCACTTGCAAGACACTGCTTCATTGCAATAATCATCTTATTCTCATCAAGAGGTTTTACCAGATAGCTGTCAATTCCTGCAATCCGGCTGTTGATGATGTCCTCTGCAAAAGCATTTGCAGACATTGCAATGATCGGTATCTCACTCGAGTCTACCCTCCGTGTCGAGCGGATTGCTCTCGCCGCATCCAGACCATTCATTCTTGGCATCATAATATCCATAAATATCACGTCATAATATCCCTGGGCAGATTTTTCAAACATCTCAAATGCTTCCTGCCCGTCCACAGCACCTACTACTTCTATTCCATTTTTCTCCAGCATGATCTTCGCAATTTCCATATTAAGTTCATTATCTTCGACGACTAATGCCCTCATTCCGGCAACAGATATTTTCTCATAATCTGTTTCCTTCCGGATTGCTTCATTCTTCTTACCGATACGGAACGGAAGTCGTACAACAACCGTTGTACCAACTCCTTTCTTGCTTTTTAAGTCTATGGTTCCACCCATACGTTCCACTAATTTTTTTACAATTGGAAGACCAAGTCCGGTTCCCTCATAATGCGACCGGCTCGACTTTTTTTCCTGTGCGAACAGATCAAAGGCGTGTTTTGCGAATTCTTTGCTCATCCCTATTCCATGATCTTCACATCCAAGCTCTATCATCACATTCTCAGCGTCAATGATTTCTTCTTTTCCCCAGACCCGCACTTCTCCGTTATCATTCGAGAACTTTACAGCATTATCTACAATCTTGGAAAATATTCTGGTTACATAGACCGGATTACCTACAAGATACGGATGTTTGATTTCTGTATTATCCCAATCGACAACATAGCTGATATTTCTATCATTTGCCCGGATATGCGCCTGTACATTTGCCGACTGGATCAATGGAAGTATATCAAATGTAACTTCATAGTTCTCAGTACTTCCAGATTCCAGCTTACTCATATCTAACACATCGTTTACAAGTGAGACCAGAAATCCCAGCGATTCTTTACACTTTTCTCTTAATTTCTTCTGCATCTCGAAATCATCTGCATATTGATCTCCCAGATTAACCATACCGATCAGACCATTTAAAGGTGTCCGGATATCATGGCTCATATTTGCAAGAAATTTCGTCTTTAAGTCTGCTTCCCGTTTTGCTGCTTCTGCCTCATAATATAAATTTAACTCTCTTCTCTTAGCTTCCGTAAAACTTCTGACTGTACATAGTACATGTGTCACCTCACCGGATGCATTCCTTTTTTTGGCAATAAACCGGAATCTGTTCCAGTTTCCGTCACACATCCTGACTTCTGCAACAACGCTCTCCTCACTTTCCAATCTTTCAGGCAAGGTCTTCAGATTCAGAAATTTGCGAAGTGTCGGACGATACTCACGTGCCACAAGCGTATTACATATTTTATATAATTTTTCTGAAGCACATCCATTATTTCCAGTCAGTTTATGCACTTCATCATCACTCGAAATTTCTTCAAAATAATCTTTTTTCAGATCTATACGGAAAATAGAACTATAAGTTTTGCTGATTGCAGAAATGATCTCGTTATTCAGTTTCACTTCATCCAGAGTCTTCTTTAACTGCTTCTGAATTGCAAGTTCTTTTTCCATGATATCATCGATATATCTAAAGCCGATCAGAACATAGAAGAATTCTTTATCTTTTTGCATTTTTACAGCCTGCGCTTCGAAGTACTTATGTCCTTTTCCATTGGAAATCGTCTCAAAGTGGTATGTCACACGTTCTGATTTTTCCATTAATTTCTTAAGATTACTGCACTTCAGCCAATCCAAAAACTCTTTCCTTTTATGAGCCTCAAGAAAAGTAGATGCATAGCTCTGCGAAAACTGATTAAAATCTGTATATTGGTTATTCTCTAGAAGTTCATTTGCATTTGATGTATGAAGCAGATGTACCACCTCGAACTTTGCAGAATTAAGTTCCACATAATATGCAGCGGTCAAATCCATGCATAATTTATCCAAAGCTTCTTTTTTATTTACCAGCTTCCGGTACTTTGTTCCGTCTTCACTAATCATAATTTTCTTCTCCCATGACTATTCACTCTTGCCTGAATTGCATCCAGAGGTAATTGTTGCGGACAAACCGATTTGCAGGACAACGATTGTCCACAATAAGGGAAAAATTTCTCCCTATATTCTTTTAGCATTTCATCTCTGTGCTCATCCCTCGAGCTTTGCTCTATTGCCCGGTATGCTTCTACCATGGCTGATGCTCCGGTAAACCTCTTGTCAGCTAAAAAGTTAGGGCATACTTCCAGACAACAGCCGCACTGCAGACACTGTCCGGCTTTATACTGCAATGTTCTATCCCACGAAAAATCCGTCCAGTTCTTTTCTGACAACCATACTTTCATTTCCTTCATTGCCTCAAACATAATACTTCTGTCAACAATGAGATCTTTCACAAGAGGAAATTTATGAAATGGCTCCAAAACCAATTTCCCACGTTTGTTTACATCTTTCAGAAATACACTGCATGCCAGTGCCGGATATCCATTGATGAGTATCGCACAGGCTCCACATTTTTTCTCAAGGCATCCACATTCCCACGCAATGCGATCCATCCTGGCTTCATTCCGATTCACTTCTGTCAACCAGTCTGCGACCGTCAGATTTCCATCTCCCGTATAGCTGAATGTCTGCATATAAGGCTTTTCTTTTTGTGATTTTTGTCTTTTCACAGATATCTCAATTGTCATCTACATTACCTGCCTTTTGAAAATGAATCCGGATGATCCCATCCTTGAATTCTGCTATCGTCTGCTTCTGATATTCTTTAGATTCTTTCGGATAATCGCTTCTATTGTGTGCTCCCCGGCTTTCTTTTCTTTCCAATGCACATAGCAGCATTGCCTTTCCTAATAAACAACGCTCTGAAAGTCCCTGATCTTCTACTTCTGTCGCTGTATCGTCATATTCTGCATCCAGTTTATTGATAATACGGTCCAGTTTTTTCACTGCGTCCTTCAAAGTTGCTTCATCACGGACAATACCAAGTCCGTTTTTCAGGATTTTTTGCATATCTTGTAAATTTGCCGTATAACTACCTGGAACAGATTTTTTCATTTTTGTCTTTTTCTCATCCTGATTCTGATACTCTGGAACATCTTCATCTTCCATTGCTGATCTTGCTGCTATTTTCCCACCATACAGTGCACCAAGAAGTGAATTTCCGCCCAATCTATTCGCACCATGATACTGGCATGCACATTCTCCTGCTGCATAAAGACTTTTCATAGATGTCCGGTGATCTGTATCCACCCAGATCCCACACATAAAATAATGAATTCCAGGAATGACTGGAATCGGCTCTTTTCTTGGATCAAGGTTTAGAAAATGTATACAGTCATTGATTACACCTTCCAGTTTTTTCTCACAAACCGCTCTGTCGAGATGGCTCATATCCAGATACACTTGTTTTCCCTGCTTCATCTGATGCCATTCTTCTCTTGCGATCACATCTCTTGGCATCAGATTTCCAAGTTCCGGATATTTTTCTTCCATAAAATAAAACGGCTTCCCATTCTCCAATACATACAGACGGCCGCCCTCTCCACGCACAGCTTCTGTAATCAGCATATTCTTTCCATGCAATTTTACCGTCGTTGGATGATACTGGATAAACTCACCATTGGCAAATCTGGCTCCTGCTGCAAACAGGTTCGCACTGACCGCACCGGTATTTCTTACTGATCCTGTTGCATTTCCAAACATCCCATTAAGGCCGCCGGATGCGATAATGATTTTTCCGTAAATGCATCTCTTTTCCATGGTAACCGGATGAATGAGCATACAGCCATATGCCTGATTCGCTCTATATAGTAACTTAAAAAACAGCCATCCACACACACGCTCAATCAACCCTTCGCTTTCGTATCTACGGACCTGGTCGGTCAAAACATACATCAATTGCTTTCCTGTATTTGCCGCTGCAAAAAAGGTCCTTTTTACTGACTGACCGCCAAATGCTCTCACATCTGGCTCTTTCTCATCATTCAGTGTAAATGCCATTCCTTTTGAAAACAACTCTTCTATAATTGCCGGAGCCTCTTCTGTCATCTGGTGAACAGCCTTCTCATCTGCAATATATCTGCCTGCTTTCATCGTTTCTTCCGCATGAAGTTCCGGGGAATCATTTTCTTTATTAACAGCTGCATTGATCCCTCCTTCAGCCATAACAGATTGCGCTCTCTCCGATGGCATGTCTGATACAAGTATGGAACTGTAACCGTTCTCCGCCAGTTCCATAGCTGCACTTAATCCCGCTGCCCCGGAACCTATAATAATTACCTTTTTCATCTGTCTTACACCTGCCACTGAATAAAATATATAATAATAGCTACCGTAAAGAAAATCATCATAACTGATAATACTAACATCCAGTCAATGGTTCTTTCTTTAAATTTTATCGCTCCTTTAGCAATCAACATAGATCTGATGCTGACTGCAAGATGGATAAAAATAGACACTACAAATAAGATCTGTGATATCAGTCCACATACCGTAAATTCTTTCAGAAAAAAATGTCCGTTCACATTTGTTGTATACGCTGTAATGTGAAAAGAAAGCAATAGCAGAATTGCAAGACCAGATATTCTTTTCGTCCAAAAAGCAGCATTTTCCCTGAAATACCAATATCCTGTTTTGATTCCGCTTTTTATGGACGGTATAGTAGAAATGATTCCTAAAATTCCATGAATACCGACCGCTGCAAGCAATATCCATGGCAGATATACAATAGCGACATTACTGACTCCAAGCAACATCAGACTCCCCATAACTCCATGAAGTAAAAAGAGCACAATGATAATACGTGCCAGAATGTTATTCCATCTTCTCATTCATTTACCTCCTCACTCATGAGAAATACGTCAAAATGTCCGGCATGTGCAAGTGACAGCATCATAATCTCACTGTATTTTTTTATGCGGACGTGATATCCCTTTGTTTCCAGATCTCCGGCAACTTTTCCGACGGCCTCCTGATAATCATCATTTTCTTTGTCTGATAATATCACGATATCTTTTGTATCAGAATCTTTTTGTAATATCCGGTATCTGCTCTTTCCGGTTGTAATCCACTTTTCCGTATATTTTGAATCAGATAATTGTATATCAGTCCTTGAATAATTCCATTCTGATTCCTCATTCTCCACCTGATGAGATTTTTCTGTAGCTCCACTCATCGCATCAAAAAGCGAAAAATCCGGATTAAAACTCAGATTATTCAAAAATAGAGATATTGCCCCAGCTGTAAGAAATACTATGATTATAACAAGTATGCAATGTTTGATTTGTTTTTTCATATCCTTTTCTCTCTTTGCTAAAATTTCTAAGGAATCCACTCTATCTGTTCCCACGGTACCTTTTATTTTAACTCTATTCCTTTTCTTTGTAAATGTCACTTTACCAGTCCCATGGAATGTATTAAAATGAACTCAAATTCTAAAATAAGGACAGCATCCTAAATTGGATTCTGTCCTTATTTTTTCTTTGAAGATATGTCACTATCGATAAAATTCTGGTCTTCTAAGCTCCGTATATGGCCTTCCCGTTCTGATTTTTTCCGAAGCAGCAACATCCATATCCACATACAACATCTGTTCTTTATCATCTGCTTTCAATACAACATTTCCATTAGCGTCAACTGCAACTGACTCTCCGGAAAAGTCCATTTTTCCTTCGCATCCTACTCTGTTACACATCGCAATTGCAACACTGTTTTGAAATGCCTGTACTCTTAATTCCCATTCGAACATTTCTGATGGCTCTGCCTTCGTGTTCACCGTCGGAATCAGAATCAGATCCGCTCCCATTAAGGCTTCTGTCCGGATGCTCTCCGGATAATGTCTGTCAAAACAGACTACGATTCCTATTTTCCCATATTGAGTATCGAATACTTTGAATCCGTCATCTGACGGGGTGTAATAATCTTGTTCAAAAAACTGGTCTGCCTGTGCAACATGGACCATTTTCTGAGTCCCTTTTATCTCACCGTCTGCTCCGATTAACAGGCTCGCATCGTAGGTTTTTCCATTTTCTTCCAGATAAATATTCGGCACAGAAATAATAGAACATTCCCTGCTTGCATTTTGAAATGCCTTTACCTCGTTTGAATCTATTTTCAGTCTGTATTCTGTTACATCCTTTCCTTCATATTGCGGGAAGAATTCGGTCAGTTGGACTTCCGGGAACAGAATCAAATCTGCTTTATTTTTTGCAGCTTTTCTTATTAAATCTATACTTTTGTTCAGGTTATCCTGCATGGTTCCTGAATTTTTCATTTGTGCCAGTGCAATGCGCATATGTTTTTTCCTCCATACCATGGTACAATCTTTTTCCCCGGCAGCTTCATCAAATCCTTCACACCGAACTACAGATTCTTCTCTTTGCTAAAAGGAAATTGCCCGTACGTTTTCTGATACACATTTAGAAAACCATCTAATCTTTTATGACATGAATCCTGCCTTGTTCAAAACGATCCTGCTGCACTCTTTCCTCTGCCGGATATCCAAGCGCAAATAATGAAAATACTTCTAAATTTTCCGGGATATCTAATACCTGATGAACAGTCTTCATGAACTCAGGAATCGGAGAAACACCGATACAGACTCCACCCAAACCGAGTGCATCTGTCTCAAGCCACATATTTTCGATACAAATTCCCATATCAATCGGTACCATCTGTAATGCCGGAAGGCCTTCTGTTCTATATACCGGAACGATAACAACCGGTGCTCCTGCTGCACATCCTGCATATGGGGTGCATTTAGACAATTGTTTGATCTTTTCTTTGTCTGTTACTACATAAAACTCCCATGGCTGCTGGTTACACGCACTTGGTGCCTGCATGCCAGCTTTTAATATCTGAGAAATTTTTTCTTCTTCTACCTGCAGATCTTTATATTTTCTTATACTTACACGATGAAAAATGCTATCCATATCTATCCCTCTTTTACTGTATATTCTTTCCAAGGTCTTCAAGCTCTTTGATTGCCTCTGCGTTCTTTGCGAGTTCATCTCTGGCATTCGCATAGTATGATTTCTGGAACATCATATCCCATGACAGATATTTTGCCATGCAGTCAAATTGCTTGTCGATCAGTTCATACTGTATGCTGTCAACCGGTGAACCGCCCACAATAATCGTACCGACTTTTTTATTTTTCAACTGTAATCCACGGCAATAGCATTTATCAATGATAATCTTTAACTGTGCAGACATTCCCCACCAATATACCGGTGATGCAAAGACGATCATATCTGCTGCAGCGATTTTTTCAATGGTCGGATTGGTATCATCTTTATCTACACACCCTTTATGACATTGACAGGCTCCACATCCTTTACAGTAAGCAATCTGAAGCTTGTCCGGTTCTATTACTTCAATCTTATTCTTTTCAGATGCTCCTTTTATAAATGCCTCTATTGCTGTCAACGTATTTCCTTTTCTTGCACTTCCATTTACAATTACTATATTCATGTTGTTATCCTCCTGATTTACATTATTTTCTAATATATAGTATACAATGTTTTGTAGTCAAAAGGATATCCTTCATAATAATTTATTGTAAATTTTCAAATCTTCATCCTTAAACACATTAAAGATTACTTTTTTGATTCTACTGTCTTTATCAAGATACTGTCTTACTGTATCGGTAGCAATTTCAGCAGCCCGCTGCTGCGGAAAGCGAAATACTCCTGTAGACAGGCAGCAGAATGCAATGGATTCCACTCCTGTATCAGCAGCAAGTTTTAAACATTCCCTGTAGCAGCTTGCAAGCAATTCTTCATCTTCTTTTGTAACCCCCCATTGGATGATAGGGCCTACCGTATGAAGGATATATTTCGCCGGGAGATTGTATCCGGAAGTAATCTTTGCCTTTCCTGTCTCCTCTTCATGTCCTTGTTCTGACATGATCTCATACATTTTCAGACGGAGTTCTACCCCTGCATAGGTATGAATAAAATTATCAATACATGCATGCATCGGCGAAAAGCATCCTAGCATCTGTGAATTACATGCATTTACAATGGCATCGCATCTTAATGTTGTAATATCCCCTTGCCAGATATATAATCTTGGATCGGATTTTACAGGTGTAAGTTCTGAAATATCTGTGATGCCACGCTCTATATTTCGTTCCGTAAGATATGCATCCTGTATTTCTAAAAATTTCTCACTGACTGGTTTTGGTGGTCTGACATTCATAAGTGATCGCAGCAGATTCTCCTGCTCTTGCTTATCTGCCGGGATTTTTCGTCTGCCAAACCTTATTTCTTCTTTTAAAAGATACTGAATCAGATATTCTCTTCTTTTATCCTGGGTCATGATATTAACCTCTTTTCTCAATGCACTGTTTTGGACAGGTTTCTGCGCATCTTCCGCAATGCAGACAATGATTCTGATTGATTACAACCGGAACTGAAGATATATCGATACACTTTTGCGGACATACAGAATAACACAACTTACAGCCAATACAGCCTTCTCCAACGAAATAACCTGTCTGAATCTTTTCTATATTTCCTATTGTTATGATATCTCTTACAATATCCGAAGGATTACTTATGTCAAAGTATTCCCCCTGTGCTTCATATAACTGAAACACTTCCAGTGCATCTTTCGTATCTTTCGGGTAAATTTTCTTCATATATGGATTTCTCTCAAACATAATATCAAGATTCTTTTTCCCTATGTTCTTTATTTTTCCACGAAGAGACACTGCAATTTTGTCTTTTGTCGCAGATATCGCCACATACTGCTGTTCCATTAACTGGTCATAAAATGCTTTTCCTTTTGCTGTAAGAAAATACACACCCTCTTCATCATAGTACATCATATCAATAATTCTTGTTTGTGGATGCCCGTCTGAACCTAGTGTTGCAACTGTGGTAGAGTGAATTTCATCCACCAGAAGTCTGAGATAATCCATTTTAGTCATTTCTAATTCCTTCCTTTATCAATTATCAATATTAAAATTCATAAGGTGGATTTCCAGAAAAATCAGCAATCACACCATGCGGATCCTCCAGATAGAACACCTCAAAAATAGGGTTGTCTGCTGTATGATACTGTCCTTTGACGATTGGATTATTCATACATCCTTCCTTTACACTCATGTTGTTCTCAAATACTGCTTTACCATGAAGACGGATCCATGCATATTCAGGAGATGAAGTGGACACTTCAACTTCTGGATTTGCTAACATATCCTTATAAACGTCCTTTGTATTATTGGTACAGAACCAAAGTTTACCATCCTGCTCGAAGCAGAACATGAATGGACGGCATTTCGCCTTTCCATCTCTTCCAACTGTTGCTAAATACTGCACTGGGTTTTTCTGTAAAAATTCTACTACTTTCTGCATTATAAACTACCTCCTTGAATTGTTGTAACTATTTCAGTTACATCTTATAATTGCATAATAGCATCTGTTTAATGTAATGTCAATAGTTACATCAAAAAAAAAGAGCCATAACTTTTCCTGTTACAACTCTTTTTCTGTATATGCTGCAATATCTTTTTTCACATCAGCCAGTGTCATTTCTGAAAGTTTTTTCTCCATTGCTCTTTGTACTTCTAACAGTCTCTGATCAAGAACACGATGAATATTCTTCCCTACCGGACAGTTCTCATTTGGATTCTCATGAAAATGGAACAGTTTTTCATCCGGTGTACATTCCACCGCTTTGTATACGTCCAAAAATGTAATCTTATCAAGCGGTCTGGTAATCGTTACGCCTCCGGTCCCTCTTGCTACTTCAATGAGACCTGCTGCCTTTAACTGCTGTAATATTTTACGGATAATAACCGGATTGGTCCCGATACTTGATGCCATAAAGTCACTGGTCATCTTTTGATCTGAAAATGTATCTATACAGGCAAACATATGAATTGCCATAGTAAATCTACTGGAAATCTGCATTGTCTACACCTCTCTTTGACAATAATCATATCAAAAATCTGATGTAATTGCAATGATTACATTAATTTCCTACCGATACACTTCCGCTCTTCATCATCTGCTTTCAACACAACCTTTGACCTTTTACAGATAATTTTGTTTCCCCGGCACCAGGAAATACTTACGATGCATCCACCCAGAAATAATAAGCGTTAAAAATTCCGCCACCGGAACAGCAATCCATGCCCCAACAATACCCAAAATCTGTGGAAGAATCAACAGCGATATCACAATAAACACTAAGGTTCTACTGAATGATATCAATGCAGATACTTTTCCATTAGACAGGGCTGTAAAAAATCCAGATGAAGCGATGTTAATACCACTAAACAAAAAATTAATCGCAAACAGCCGGAATCCCACAGAAGCCAGCTCCCATGTACGCTGTTCTTTTGTAAAGACCGACACAATAACCGGAGAAAAAAATATCGCAGCCGCAGTTACTGCAACGGATGAGATTGCAACAAACACGAAAGACACACGGTAAATCTTTCTTAATTTTGTCCGGTTTCCCGCACCATACTGGAAACCGACGATCGGACTGATTCCAATTGAAAATCCCATATAAGCAGCATTAAACAAAAATTGCCCATACAAAAGAATCGTAATAGCTGCAACACCATGTTCTCCTGCTAAAGACATCATAACAATATTAAATAAAAACGTAATCACTGCATTAGACAACTGCGATATCATCTCCGAAGATCCGTTATAGCAGGCATTCAGGATTTCCTTTCCCGAAACTTTAAAACGGCAAAAACGAAGTTCCCCCCTTGAAACCACGAAAAAGCCTAATCCCAAAATTGCCGGGATACACTGCCCAATGCCGGTAGCAAGTGCTGCGCCGGCAATTCCCATCTGAAGAGGCACAATCATCACATAATCCAGAAGCATATTCAAAATACCTGCGCCTACCATAAGCACCAGCCCAAATCCCGGACGCCCTGCCGTCACCAGAAAAGACTGAAAAACCGTCTGCAGCATGCATGCCGGTATAAACAGCATAGAAGCGCCAAGATATATACGGCAATCCGAAAGCAATACATCACTTGCTCCAAGAAAACGCGAAATAGGAGTAAGAAATATTTCCGAAGTAACAAGCAATATAACGCTCAACAACAATGTCAGCAGCACAAACTGTGTCAATGCCTCACGTGCACGCTTCTTTTTTCCTTCTCCTAAATATTTACTGATAATCGCACTGCCTCCTGTACCAATCATAGTAGACAGCGCAATCGCTACATTAATGACCGGATACACAATATTTAAAGCTGACAGAGCATTGCTCCCCAGAAATCTTGAGACAAAAATTCCATCTACAATGGTATACAAGGACATAAAAACCATCATGACAATGGAGGGCGCCGCAAATTTTAAAAGACCTAAAGGGGTAATATCTTGGTTAATTGAATGACTCATATATATAAACTCCTTCTCCCACATACTTTATTATTGGAAATCACATGATTGACAAAAGATAGTATATGGTATAGGGTAAGCCTATAGTCAAGACAAATAAGGGGATAAAAATAATGGAACAAAAAACGTATATGACAACCGGAGAACTGGCAAACCTTATGGGCATCACGAAAGAAACCCTGTTTCATTATGATGAAATCGGTCTCTTCCGCCCTGCAGTCGTAATGCCAAATGGATATCGAAAATATGAGATCAGACAGACAGAACTTCTAAATACAATTCTTCTTTTAAAAGAACTTGGAATGCCATTGAAAGAAATACGGGAACTTCTCGGAAAACGCAGGCCGGAAAAAATGCTGAAAGTTTTTTCAGAACGAGAACAAAAAATTCAGGAAGAACTGACAAAGTTAAAAAATATGAAACGATGGATTACTAACCGGAAAAAAAGAATCCAGACAGGACTTCAGACAAATCCAGATGAAATCCGGATTCAGGAATTCCCGGAGCGTTATTATCTCTACAGCAGTGTGGAAAACGGGAATGAAGAAGACAGTTACAAAAAGACAAATGAACTGATCACCACATTTCTGGAATCCAATCCGGGATTTAAAAGCGATTATGAAGTCGCATATATCCAGCATGGGAAAAATGTGGAATCCGGTATTTATGATCAGTATGATAATGCAGTCATCCTGCTGGAACGCCGGCCACAGAAACTTTCTTATCTTACATTTCCTGCCGGTGACTATCTGACTGCCTGTCACGTAGGCAACTGGCGGACTATCGGAGACACCTATCAGCGGATGCTTGTATACATCCGGGAACACAAATTACAGGTGGATAGTGAATATATCGAGCGGGATCTTATCGATGCTCTTTCCATTGATGATCCAGATTCTTATATGACTGAGATTGCCGTGAGGTTGAAGAA
>ERZ808240.1568-NODE-1568-length-27740-cov-12.051075_pt1 | contig 27740 bp, 15 predicted proteins | sample MGYA00521084_ERZ808240 | MGnify/ENA primary metagenome ERZ808240 (study PRJEB31516, sample SAMN03275571) | gut metagenome | biome: mammalia-associated habitat; material: feces | host: Papio cynocephalus | place: Kenya | collected 2012-08-06 ... | reverse complement strand
TGCCGATAAAATAGTCTTGCTTTTACAACTTTTTGCCGACGCTTGCAGCAGCGGTTGTACCGGACGCGAAAAGTAGACTGCACCTGTACCGGACGCGAAAGACTAGAGTCACTCATGCAGGTTGCCGAGGGCGTCGGACCAGAGCGGGACGGATTCGTCTATGCAGATGAGTTCGAGGTTCAGGTCGGTGTCCCAGACGCGCTGCATGAAGTTCGGGCTGTAGGAACGGCGCTCGGCCGAGGTGCATGACTGCTTGTGGAGAAGATTTGTCGTGCGGAAGCCGTGACCGTGGCCGTTTTCCCAGAGCGGGATTGAGGTGCTGTTGTTGTTGCGGAGGCCGCCCATCGTGTAGGTGATTGTGCCGCAATGCTGTCCGGGGATTTCCTCCGTCATCCCGACGCCGAGGAGTCCTCCCGGAGTGTTAACGGGCTTTCTTTCCGTGGAATAGGCAATCATGACCGTGGCCTGACCTCGCGGGTTGTCGTAGAACCTCGGCAGGTTCACTCCCCTTTCATCTATGCACTTAATCAGGACGTTGGGGTGCTGCTCGGCGCCCTCGGTGGTTTTCCAGTAGTGGTCGAAGGTGTAGCCATAGACGCAGAAGACAGCGGCGGCCTGAACGAAGAGATTGTGTTCGCTGTTGATTGCAAAACCCTCGTGGAAGCCTTTCATGAGCACATTCCGGTAGTCGTTGCCGCTCGGTCCGGCGGCCGTGTCGCAGAGCGTACGAAGGCCTATGCAGCCCGGGACGGCGACCTGAGGCGGCTTCGAGACGGAAACAGAGGAGCCGCTGTAGGCGTTGGCGTGCAGGCCGGTGATGCGGCACATCCCGCAGAACGAGTACATGTCCCATGCAACGACCTGTTTCCGGTTGGAATGCAGGACTATTCCTATGTTCTCGACGACGATTCCGCCCTGCCAGCGGTTTGCGGAGCAGTTCACCACCTTGTACTGGATGGACGGGTCCAGAGAATCGTAAAGCGCCTCCGTCATGTAGAACTGCGCCCCGTTGTAGCCGTCCTGGGATGCGCCTCCTATATAGTTCTTGTCCGTGATTTCCGAGCACAGCTCAATCAGGGCGTTGCTCTCGCCGAGGGAAATGTCGATGCAGGCGTTGTTGCGGGTGAGCCCGTTCATGAAGTAGCGACCCTGCCGGAAGATTATCTTTCCTCCGTCACCGTTCGCGACAAGCCGGTCAATCACCGAGGTTATCAGCTGCGCATCCGTCTGGCCGTCACACACATAGTCGCTCGCCTTCCTGTCCTCGCGGCTGCTGTTCGATGCGGCGATGGTCACTACCCTTCTCCCCTCTCCTGAATTTGCGCGGTCTTTTCCCGAAGCCTGAGCCTGCGGGGCAAGCGCGAGCAGTAGAACGAACGACGTTAGAATTATGCCTTTCAAAAGAGCGGGAAGTCCGCTGTCCGGCGATTTCCTTATGTGCGTAAATTCGTGGAACATAATTATTTGATATTTACTGATTCGACAAGTGCTTCCGAAGATGCGTCCGGTGAGACGATGATTCTGTACGGACCGGACGGCGTGACGAATCTCCCCCTTCCCGAATCGTAGCACGAGAAATCCTCGGACGAAAGCGACATTTCGATGCGCCTGCTCTCCCCTGCCTTGAGGGCGACTTTCCTGAATCCGCGCAGTTTCCTGCGCTCGCGGGGAAAGTCCCGACTCTCAGGCGAGATGTACAGCTGGGCTACCTCCGATGCGGCCGCCTTGCCTGTATTGCGGACAGTGAACGAGACTTCGAAGCCGTCCGGAGTGCGCTCCACATTCATGTCGGAATAGGCGAAAGTGCTGTAGGTCAGGCCGAAGCCGAAAGGAAAGAGCGGCTGATAGTTCTTTGCCCGGTAGCCTAGGAAGATGCCCTCCGAGTAGGTGGTGTGGGCGAGAGTGTCGCGCCACGGAGGGGCGACTTCATTGTATCTGGTGCCGTAGAACTTCTGTGCGGGATTCTTTTCGAGGCTGCCCCAGAATGTGAACGGAAGCCGCCCCGAAGGCGAGACCTTGCCGCTCAGCAGTTCGGCGGCGGCCTGGCCGCCGGCCTGTCCGGAATACCAGTCAAGCATCAGGGCCTCCACCTCGTCCAGCCACGGAGTGTCAATCTCGCCGCCGCTGTTGACAAGGACGGCGACCCTGTCGCTCCGTGCCGTGAGCGAGCGGATCAGTGAGTCCTGTCCCTCGGGCAGGCCGTAGCTGCGGTCGAAGCCCTCCCGCTCCGTCGTCTTGTCAAAGCCCATGCAGGCGATGACGACGGTGCGGCGTCCGATTGTCGAAAGGTCATAATGCCCGAGCGAATCCGGCTCAATCAGGCGGACATTCCATTTGCCGCTGACCCCGCTCATCCCCGAAAATACGGTCGTGCCGCGTCCGTCGATGTGGCTGACCTCGCCGGAGCCTCCGCCGAACGGGATGCGGTCCGCGTTCGGGCCGATGATGACCATGTCCTCGTTCCGCTTAGGTGAAAGCGGCAGCAGGCCCTCGTTGCGGAGGAGCACAGGACCCTCAAGGGCCATGCGGTAGGCTATGGCGCGGCACTCCGGATTGTCCAGCGGGAGGCTCTCGTCGGCCGCTCCCCCGCCGTCCAGAAAACCGAAGCGTATGAACGTGCGAAGGATGTTCACGCACTTCTCGTCTATGCTGCCTTCGCTGACTATGCCGTTTTCAATCATCGAGGCTATATTCTCGTAGTTCAAGAAATTACCTTGCGGCATCTCAAGGTCAAGTCCGCTCTCGACGCAGCCGAGCGCCGTGTAGGTCGAAAGCCAGTCGGACATCACGATGCCGTCGAAGCCCCATTCGCCGCGAAGCACGTCCTTAATCAGGTGGCTGTTTTCGGAGGCGTGGACGCCGTTCACGGGGTTGTAGCTCATCATCACCGCCCCGACATGAGCCTTGCGGACGGCATTTCTGAACACCGGGTAGTAAAGCTCGTTCAGGGTGCGCTCATCGACCACGGAGTTTGTCCTGTGGCGGAGATTTTCCTGATTGTTTGCCACGAAGTGCTTCACGGTCGCGAGCACTCCCTCCTCCTGAAGCCCAGTGATGTAGCCGCAGGCAATCTCGGAGGCAAGGAAAGGATCCTCGCCGAAATACTCGAAATTCCTTCCGCAGAGAGCCGAGCGGTAGATGTTCACTCCCGGGGCGAGCAGTATTCCCACTCCCCTTGCCCGACAGTCAAGCCCGAGCCCATGGCCGGTTTCGAGCGCAAGAGAGGGATTCCAGGTCGAGGCAAGCGAGATTCCGCAGGGGTAATATGTGCTTTGGGTGTCGTTGCGCACGCCCTGGGGGCCGTCCGCCATTCTGATTTCGGGGATTCCGAGCCTTTCGACGGGGAATGTCCTGAAGCCGTCATGCTTTCCTGAAATCAGTTGGCACTTTTCCTCGAGAGTCATCTTGCTGACCAGTTCCCTCGCCCTCTGCTCTGCCGTCTGTGCGGAGGAAACGAAAAGCGAACAGAATGAAAATGAAATTGCAGGTATCAGATATTTGGTCATGTGAATCTAAAAAAATGTCGTGTTCGTGAACAGTCTGTGCAATCAGTCGATTTTGGGGAAAACCGTGAGCCTGAGTTCGGTACACCCGTAAGGAACGAGGGTTATCCGTGACACGCTGTCGTCTATGATTTCCGGAGATTTTGGGATGTAAGGCGTATATTTTCCCTCTTCGAGTGTCCAGTCTATCCGCTTGACCGGGACGCTGATTCCGAAAGGCGGGGTGTCGAACGGATAGGCGGATTCTGGGGATTCGTATGCCGGCGTGGAGCCCATTCCATCATCAGAGGAAAACAGCTTTACCGGCGGAACTGCAGGAGAAATAAGCTCAGCATCGTCGCCGCAGAGGGCGTAATTAAAGCTGCCTGACGGAGTTATGTTCCAGCACTTGAAGTCCGGGTTGGCCGAGTGCTTGCCGTTAAGGCCGGGATGAACCCTCGTGTCCTCGGTCCATGTCTCCGGGATTGGCAGCGAGTAGAGAAGCGCCCCTCTGGTGACATAGGCTCCGGCACTGTCCGCAGACTCGAGAACCTCAATCTCGGGAGCGAGCTGAATCTCAAGCATGTCGCCGTTCTTCCATCGGCGGCTCAGGGTGGTGAACTCCCCTGCCGTCGCGTCCTTCGCCACGTGTCTGCCGTTGAGCCTGACCTCGCAGCCTCGGCTCCACGACGGGATGCGGAAACTGAACGGGAATTTTGCGGGGCGGCCGCCGAACTCGAAGCGGAGGCAGTCCTCGAACGGGTACTGCGACGACTGCCGCACCGTCATGCCGGCAAAATCGACGCTCGACGGCCCGTAGAGAGCGGCGACGAGGCCACCCTGACGGTCGGTCATCCACATCCGCTGCACATAGTTCGGCATTATGCGGTGCACGTTGCCGGCACAGCATTCGGTTTCGTGAGTGGGGCGGTAGGCCATCCATGTCAGCCCCCTGCGGTACTCGTTGTGGTCGGAGTCCCCCGTCACGTTGAACTGGTTCACGCAGGAAAAGTACTGGAGAGCCTTGAAGTCCTTGGTCACGGCTCCCGGGGCGGCGTTGAACACGGCACGCTCGATGTTGTCGGCGTGGCGCGCCTGCCCGTCCGCCATGAGGTGGTAGCCCTGACCCCACGTGAAGTCGGCTATGTCGCAGGTCTCGTGCGCCGCCATGACATTGTGCCCCTTGACCCATTCCGCGCTTGTCGGAGTGCCGTCCGGAAGCATATTGTTGTCAATCAGGTTGTTCTCCGCCATGCGGGCGAGGTCGAGATAGCGCTGCTTGCCGGTGTAGGCATAGAGAATTGCCGGCAGCTTGTGCATCTCGCAGAAAGTCACCCCATGGATGACTATCGGGTCGCCCTTTTCGAGGACCGAAGGCCTGAGCTCGAAGTCCCCCTTCTCGAAAGCCTCCTCGGCGAGCCGGAGCAGGGCCTGGTTGCCGGTCTTTCCGTAGGTCCAGAGGACGCCCTCGATGTTGCAGACGTTCCTGCCGGTCCCGACCTCCTCCGCCGTGCAGGAAAGGTAGTATTTCTCAAGCGTTTCCGGGATTCTGGCATCACCGGTCATCTCGTACATCGACTTCATCGAACGGAAGAACACCGCCTGCGGCCACATTCTCCAGCGCGGGCCGTCCCAGACATCCTTTGAGCCGATTTTCCCCTCCGGAGTCGCATGGGCTATGGTGTAGTTCACGCCGTTCTCGCCGCGTGCAATCATCGTGGAGTCATTGAGCAGATAGCCGAGCTTGAGAATGCCGTCGGTGTAGTAGGCTGTCTGCTCATAGCGCCACCAGCCTTCGCCGTGGGTCGATTGACGCTGAATCTCGCCGTCCCAGAGCGCCGTGTCGTAGGGGTATGACAGGGCTTCGGGATGTCCGCTGAGCCCCGTCCTCTGTCTTTCGAGGAACTCGGCAATCCAACCCTCGGCGTGAACCGAGGGAAGGAGATTATCGTCAAACGCGGCGTACGGGGCGGCGGTGACTTCGAGCGATTCAGTCTTGCAGGAGGCGCAAAGTAGTGCAAGGATTGAAGCTATATAAATTGCTGTTCTATTGTTCATCAATAAATTGCTTGAATTGTTTTTGTATAAGGAGGGCTTACCTTGCGGGGAGGCATATGGAATCTGTCCGGAGGCAGCCAAAATGGGAACTTCGAATCATTGTATGCTTATCCTTATGTCATCGATGCACACGCAGGCAGTCTTGTCCGCGACAAAGCCTATAAGGTCGCCGTTGAGCAGACTGACTTCGCAGGAATAGTCGTACCACCTGTGGCTTTCGTTCTGTGCGGACCATTCAGAGGCAGTCTCGTCGGTGTTGCCGTTTGAATTGGCCACTTTGATTTCTGCAATCTCTGTCCAAAGGTCGGAAGTTGCATTTCTGTGGTTTGCAGTCTTGTCAAGTCTCAGAACCTTGACCTTGCCGGAAACTCCCTGCACCGCGAGTGCCTTGAACGAGATTGTGCAGATGGTCTTTTCGGTTGTGTTGAGAAGGTCGGAGGAGAGAGGCGGTGTGAAGATTCCGCCTGGTGCTGCGCTTTCAGCGTCGTTGTAGCCGTAAAGGCGGCTGAGGACAAGATAGCCTTCGCCAACAGAGGTGTTGCCGGTCATGAACCAGTTGGCTGTGCCTCCGAGGGTTTCAAGCCCCTTATTCTTCTTCACCGGGCCGAGTTTTTCTCCGGCGACCGCCTTCGGGGCAAGCACGGTTCCATCATCTGTTGTTACCCAATATCTCACTGCCTTGGCGGCACTGCCCTCAAATGTAATAGGGTCTTCACCAACCTGTTTCGTCCACCAGTTGAAAGCTGTTGTTGAAGTGCCGCCGAGACCTGTTCGGAGTCCGTGGAAGCACCATGGCCTGCCAGCCGAAGCCCATGCCGTCCAGTCTGAAGGTGTAAGAGTCGTGCTCGGATTGTGCTTTTGTGCGAAGGTTCTTATCGCCGGCATGAGACCGACGGCGCAGTTGATGAAGTCGGCGGAGAAGAAGCAGTCGTCGAAGCCCTCGAAGAGAACCTCGTTTTCTGCGGAGGCGTGCTTCTGTGCCGTCGTCAGTCTGAACGGCTTGGAATAGTCTGAATCGCCGTTCTGGGATTCCATCGTCCTTGACTCGCCCGAAATGGATGCGGCGCGGTAAGTCTGATAGGTTTCGGATGCCACTGACTTCACCCGGAACCAGTAGTCCTTTCCAGCCTCAAGGCCTCCGAACGCGAGGTTGAACGGCGCGTAGGTCGTTCCTGAGCCTGCCACGAGCGACTTGTAGAACGGATGTCCTTCGCTCAGAACCTCGTTGTCGCGGACAAATGCCTCGTATTTCGGAGTGCCGGAAACATCCTCGCTCTCGAACAGCTGCACATGGAGGCATGGCTTGTAGTTGCCGCTGAGTGCGCCTGCGCGGTTCTCGATTCCGACGGCTACGGATGTAGGACTGACGTTCTTCGTGAGCTGCTCAATCTTGCCGGTGGTGAACGTCACCTCGTTGGACTCCAGGGTCTTGCCCTTTACGGAGGCGGAAATCTTAACGCTGTACTCGCTGCCGCTGTCAAGCCCGGTCAGGTGATAGCCGTTGCCGGATGCCTCCCCTATTTCCGAGCCGTTCAGAATGACCTTCACGCTCTCCGCTCCGGACGGGAGTATCATGCTCAGCGTCGCGTCCGACCAGAATGCATGGAGCACGCTCAGTTCAGGGGTCGTGACGGATTCCGGAACCGGTTTCACAAGGGCTGTCTTCTGGTTGCGGCGCAGAATCACCTCGCCGTCTGAAAGGAAGTATCCGGACTCGACGGTTCCGTCAACGCGCTTTACATCAACGCTATATGTCGCGGCCGCAGCCTGCGGGAGAACCGGCACGAGGCATTTCCCGTCGAACGGGTATTCAGAAACGAGCGCCACGCTTTCCTGCCCCTCGACGATTTCCTCCACAGCCGGGATGCCGTCCTTATCCATGCGGACGCGAACTTTGCCGGCGAGTTTTGCCGACGGCTCGGCGTGAATCGTGCACTCGACGATTCTTTCGCTGTCCGGGATGTCGAGCAGGATGTATGACGCGACGTTGCAGAAGTCGAGTTCATTGGCATCGTCCGCTACGGGGAGATATGCCACGGAGACATTCGCCCCTGCCGAGAGTCCGGATTTGTCGATTTTCTGTTCATGAGGCAGCGAAACCGTTACGGTTGAGCCGTCGTCTGAAATAATGCAATCCTCTGAATATGGATATATTCCCCATATTGACTTCGTGTCTTTCTTTATCTCTCCGTCATCGGAAGAGGAGGCCGGTGAAAGCGGAGAGGACACGCCGTCCTTGTCGGTTGTGAAACGCCGGTTTTTGCCCTCTGAAATGAGGCTGAGAGCGTCTCCCTTTGACCAGCATACGGACAGGAGGTCGTCCGACACGACGGTCTTTGTCAGAGGCTCCGAAAACGCGGTGAACTTTGCCGTGCCAGGTTGGTCGTCGGGTTGCTGCTGCGGTTCGCTTTCCTTTGCGCAGGCGCAGAGAAGCAGTGTCGCCCCAAGGGCGTAAATGATATTTTTTGTATTCATAAACCTATGATTTATTGATTATTAGATTATGACATTTATTGTATTTCATAGTTCAGTACATCGCCCGTAAGGATGTCGGTGCCGCAGGAGGAAATCGAATTTCCCATAATCGTGAGTCCATCGACCCCGTAGGCATGAATCCCCACGGGAGAGCCGCTTATGCTGTTGTTGCGTATGGTGATACCCTTGATGTACGGGGATATGTCCGTGACGTTCGCGAGACCCACGGAGATTGCGCCCTTTCTCGGCCCTCGCGCCACCCAGCCGCAGTCGGTCAGCACATTTGATTCGATTACGGCGTTCTTCGAGCTTACGCCTTCGTTGTCAAGGTCGCCGCCGATGCATATCGCAGGGTACATTATGTTGTGGAATGTGTTTCCCGATATGGTTGAGTTGTCGTTTCGTATTATCGCGGCGCAGCCGGCTATGTTGCGGAACTCGGAATTCCGGAGAGTGTAGTCGGTGACATGGGAATATACATTGCAGACGGTCGTGGAGTTCACAAAATCGGGGATGCGTTCGTCGAAGGTTACGGTGCAGACGCGGTCGGGATTGTCCGGGGTGTATTCATACCTCGCTACGGTCAGCAGTATTTCCGTGCAGCGATCCTGCCAGAAGCCGATGCGGTCACCGGGGAGTATTCGCTCTATTTCCGCGCCGTGGTAGCTGAAGCTCATCTGAAAGTTGTTCAGCCTCTCCTTGGGAAACAGCAGCTTGCCGTGGACATTCTGTCCGTCCCATCGCACTCCCTCGCAGTAGAAGTTTTCAATCTCTGCCTTGCCGCTGCACAGGTAGAGCTTCCAGCCGTCGCGGCTGCCCACTGAGTAGTTCGCTCCCCGGCGGCGGATTTTCACGCCGCTTGAACGGATGTTCCGGCAATATGATGCCTGCATATGGAAGCCTATCGCTGAATTGCTCTCCACATTATTGACAGTCAGGTTGTCGCAGAAGCGGAAGTCCACCTGTAGACCGTTGCTGCCGAAATGCCAGCTGATGCCGTCGCCCACCTCCACGCGGGAAGCGAGCACCGCAGAGCGCACCATAACGGTTCCGTCTCCGGTGCTTTTCGCGAGATAGTCCGCCGGACTGCGGTTCACGTCATCCATATAGGTCACGCTTTCGACCTGCCTGAGTTCTTCCGTGACAGGGTTCCAGACATTCGCGCAGTACATCAGGCTCTCTTCCGGGGCGCTCACGCCGTCAAGCAGACGTATTCCGACGACGGTGCCGTCGTTGTGATAGACCTTGCCGGAGGCCATGTACTGGGGACTGTTGTCGAAGCGGACATTTTCCAAAGTGAAGCCGTCGCAGTCCTTCACGAGCAGAATCTGCTTTCCGTTGATGTCCTTGGCCATATCGTAGTGCCGGAGAAAGACGGTGGCGGGCTCCCCTTTCCGGTTCACCGCTCCGCACAGCGTGAGATTGTCGATATTGTTGATTTCTACGGCGTTGCGGAGAGCCGCGTCGCCGACGAAGAGGTCATACACGCCCTCCTCGAACTCGATGACCGAGGCCTTTTTCGCGGCGGCCGCACGGACAGCCTCGGCTATGGCATCGATGTCGCACAGGCCGTCGTCGGGCACTGCCCCGTATTCCCTGACCCTTATCACCCCGTCGAAAGTCCCGCCGTTGTCGGGCGTCGGGACAGAGCACGAGAGGATGAGCGCGGGAATGCAGAGTAATATGCCTGCGCAGTTCCGTGCGGCGGTCAGCATAGCTATGCGTTTGATTGAGGGGCGGTTCATTTCCATGACGGGGACGGGTTATTCTGATGGTTCCTGTATGTCGGAGACAATCCCGTCGCAGTCGCTGTGGCGGAACGGCACCTCGACATTCTCGAACTTGTTGTCTTTCAACATGATTCCCTTCACGCCCTTGACGCTTATCGCAGTCGGGCAGTCGCGGAACGTATTGCCGACGAGCCTGAGGTCGAAGATGTAGGGTATCGGAAAATCCTTGAACGGATGCACGGCGGAGGCAAACGCTCCCTTCACGCCATTGCGCGACTCCCACGCGCAGTCCTCGAACTCGCAGCCTTCCACCAGGAGGTTCTTTCCGGTGACGGACTCATTGTCGAGATCGCCGCCGAGGAATACCGCCGGGTACATGATGTGGGCGAATGTGCAGCCGCGAATCGTGCTGTCGTCGTTGCGGAGAATGCTCGCGCAGCCGGCGATGTTCTCGAAGGTGGAATTTTCGAGCGTGTAGTGACAGGTGTGGGAATAGGGGTTGCAGGGCGTGGATGTGCAGAGGAAGTCCGGAAGCGGTTCCTCGAAGCTCACGCGCACGAGCCGGGGCTTGCCCCATTCAATGGGCAGAACCTCGTAGCTCCTGACTGTCATGAGGGTCTCGTTCTCGCGGTCCTTCCACATTCCGATTTTGTCTCCCGGCTCGACACGCTCCACCGACATCCCGTTGTAGCTGAAGGTGGCGGTGTTCGGTCCCTCGGCGTCCACGAAATAGAGGAACTTGCCGTGGACGTTCTGTCCGTCCCAGCGAACTCCGTCCATGTGGATGGCATCCATTGTGGCCTCTCCCATGCAGAGCCACATCTTCCATGCGTCGCGACTTCCGCAGTTAAGGTCGTCGCCCTCGCGCCCGATGCGGACGCGGTAGCCGGATAGGTTGCGGCAGAGGGAGGACTGGAAATGGAAGCCTATGGCGGAGTAGCTGTGGACGTTCTCCATCCTCATGTTGTCGCATTTCCAGAAATCGACCTGCGTGCCGTTCCAGCCGAAGTGCCAGCTGATGCCGTCGCCAACCTCAATCTTCGAGGCAGCGTCGGCGGAGCTGATGAGCACCTTGCGCTCCTCCCAGTTGGTGACGCGCGTGGTGTATTCGGCGGCCTTCTTGCTCACGGAGCCGCCGAAAGTGACGGAGCCGGTATGCTTGAGGTTGCGTGTCTTCATGTCCCAGAGGTTGGCGCAGTAGAGCCTCGTGCCGTCAACGAGCGAGCACCCGTCGAAGATTCTCACGACCACGTGCTTGCCGTCGTTGAAGACCACCTCTCCGCTGGTCATGTAGCGCGGACTGTTGTCGAACTTCATGTTCCTGAGGGTGAAATTCTCACATTCGTCGATGCGCAGCAGGTTCTGTGCCTTGATGTCCGGAGCCATCTCGTAGTGGCGCAGCAGCATGGTAGCCGGCTCTCCGTCCTCATCGACCGCGCCCTCCATGGTGACATTCGGAATGTGGCTGAGGACGAGCGCGTCGTTCTCTTCGATGTCGGAGTGGAAGATGTCGTATGTGCCGGCCTCGAAGACGATTTTCGTGGCTCCGATTTTCTCCGCTTTCCTGAATGCCCTGCGAATCTGCTTCAGGTCATTCTTTCCGTCGTTCGGGACGGCCCCGAAGTCGGCTATCCTCACAACCGTCTCCTGCGCCGCCGCAGCAAGACATAAGGTGAGAGCCGACAATGTGCTGAGAATCCGTTTTATATGGAGTTTTGTCATATTGTTATATTTTTATCGTTTCCACTTTCATTCCCCACGGTTCAATCATTCCCTTGCGTACAATGACATCCTTCGCGGAGCCGGACTTTGACACCTCCGTGGAGAGACCGTCGCATTCAAGGGAATAATCCTGCGCCTTAGTGGAATTGTTCATAAGAACGACGAAGAGCCTGCGCCCGTCGAGACTGCGCGCCGTGATGTATTCGACATACTGGTTGTCGAGACTGAGCCCGTCCTCCATCGTGAGCCGAACTTTCTTCCCGTAGAGCCTTCCCGGGGCGAATCCGTATGGGCGGTGCGGGCCGACCTTAGGGGTGAAGAAACCGCCCGGGAAGTCAATCTCGCCGCCGGAGCGGAAGAAGGCCTCGGCAATCAGATAGTCCGTCATCCAGCCTATCTGCCACCAGGCATGGTGCGGGAACGGACCGGGGCCGCGGTTCATTGCATACCAGTAGTAGGATGCCGCTCCGGTGGTCTTGTTGATGAAGGCGTCCCTGCCCATGACGGCGAGCCTTGCCATGTCGAGCATCAGCGTATCTCCCGTGAGCGCCGCCTGACGGACGAACATTCCGGCGTGCGATGCGAGCAGTATCGGACCGACCTTGTTCGCCGAGCCGAAGGTGCCGCCGTGTTCGAAGTTCATCCCCACCTGCGAAATCTCGAAGTCCCGGCGATACTCGCGTATCTTCTCCCCGGCGAGCTTTATGTCGTCGGTCGGGAACGGGTGGGTGAACACGTGGGTCGTATAGACTTCTGCGGCGTCGATGTATGCCTGAAGATATTTCCCGTCTCCGGTGACGGCGTAGAGGTCATAGAAGGCCTGTGCGGTCTGAGCCGTGGCAAAGTCGGGAGCGAAGCGGGTGTCGCCGCAGACCCCGATGTAGGAGCCGTGCCGCACCGCGTTCTCAAGCAGCCAGTCACCTCCCTTGACTGCCGCATCGAGGTATTTCCTGTCCCCGAGCGTGCGGTAGGCTATCAGGAGGCCGTAAAAGGTAGGACGCAGGTCCGGGATGTCCGTGAACTGCGGCTCTCCCGTGAGATTGTCGTAGGCCACCTCCCAGCGTCCGTCCGGGTGCATCCATTCCAGAAGCCTGTCGGCGGCGAGGCGTATGCGGCTGCGAATTTCCTGATTGTCGGGCTCGAAGAGACTGATGTTGCCGAGGTCGCAGAGCATATAAAATGTGTTTGCCATAGGTTCTGTGTAGTGCCCCCATTCCTCGGTAAACCTTTGGCTTTTATAGAGATAGTACTGCCCTTTCGTGGCCCCGTCCTCTCCCTGATTGGCGAACTTGAAGTTCAGGGCGTATGGCAGCCGGTCAGAGGTGATTCGCGGGTCGCCGGTGAGCCGTCCGAGCATCCACATAGTGCCGTAGTCGGCATTCTTCATCGCGTCGTGGTCGGAGTCCTTCACCGAACCGAGATAGTCCTGTGCGCCGAGCGTCCTGCCGTCAAGCTCGACCGTCCTCCAGCGAGAGGCCTTGTCGTCGAGGACATGGGCGCGGAGCATGGACAGGCGGCGGCTCAGCGAATAATGCGTCTCGCGCATTGCAAGCTGCTCGGAAAGGCGGTTGATGTCGAGCGCGACATGAGAGTAGGTCGAGTACCAGTCCGCCCTCCTGAGAGTGTAGGCCACCTTGAGCGTTGTGCTCTCCCCAGCCTTCAGGAAAGACCCTTCTTCGCCGAGGACGGGCTTGTGCACGGACGGGGTGAAGATGCCGTCGCGGTTCACGAGCGAGACTCCTACCTTCCATTCACCGTTGGTGTTGCGGTCCCATTTCCACGGGTCGCGTGACTGTCCGGGAAGGGCGGAGACGGCGAGCGAGAGCCCCTGTCCGTCGGAGATTAGCGCAGAAAGGGTCGTGCAGGTGCCCTCGAATAGCACTGCCGGGCGCTCGGGAATGCCGATTCCGTAGTTCAGAGCCGTATGGAAATCGGGGTTGAAGCGGTCGGAGTGGTAGTAGCCCGGAATGGTTGCCCACGCGAAGTCTCTGCAGTCAAACTCGGCAAGGGTCGGGGTCTGGAGTGACCACCAGCCGTCCCTTTTCGCGGTGAGCCTTTGTTCGAGTATGATGTCGTCTCCGTGCACATACCAGCTGTTAACCAACGAGAAATCCTTGCAGTCGTGACTGAACACAATCATGTCGTCTCCGACATATGTCAGTTCCTCGGGCAGGAAGCGACTGGCCTCCCCTGCCGTGTTAAGTCCCACCGCGCTGTAGGTGCGGTCGTTGATGGCGTTCACCGGATAGTCAGGATAGGGTTTGGGCATAATGGGCTCGCCGGACGGCTTTTCTTCGGAAAAGAGCACGACGCACTCTCCCGAAGGCGACCGGAGGGGCAGCCCGTCAGCCGAAGCCGATGCCACCGCGTAGCCGCGTTCTGTCTCCTCGAAGGTAACCGTCGTGTTTCCCGCGCTGAGCGTCAGACCTCCCGTGATGGATAGAAGTGAAAGCAGAATGTTCATTGTCCGTTCTGTTGGGTTTATGGCGAAGAGCCTATTCTGTGATGGTGATTGTCTTTCTGATGAGCTTTGACGAGCCGCCGTTGTACCACACTGACGAGCAGTCGAAAGCCACATTATATACTCCCGGCTTGCTGAAGCTGTAGCTGAACGATGTCGGGCTTATGCTGATGAAGCTTATGACCTCGCCGCTGTCCGGAGAGACCTTGTCGGGATAGAATGCCTTTGAAACGAGCCATTCGTCCTTGCCGCGGATAGCATAGTTCACGGCCTTCTGGCCTTCTGCCATAACCTGCGTGCCGCCGATGCTCCAGAGCTTTTCCGCTCCCATGTCTGCGCCGAGGCTTACCGTCTGCCATCCCATAGTCTGCGACTTGTCGGCGAGGACGGTCTCCTCGCCGTCAGTCCCGACGCTCTTCACGCTGTAGGTACGCACCACCCAGCGGTTCTTGACCGGCGCGTCGGGGTTCTTGTCGAAGTACCTGAACGCGAGGTAGAACACCGGGTTCTCGACTCCGGCAGTCTCCGGCAGCAGTTCCTTGAGGTCGAGTTCCTTCGAGTCGGTGTTCACGAGTCCTCCCTCCGTCGCGACGCCGAAGCTGTCGGTGAGGTCAGTCCACTTGGCCGCACTGACGTTTTCTGCGTCAAAGACCCCGTTGAAGTCTGTCGATACGAGAAACCTGAAGTTGTCGTCAGGCTTGCCATCGACGAGGACGCCGTCGGTTGCCGTGCGGAACTTGACTTTCATGGGATTGTCCGCAAAATGGGCTCCCTTGCGGTCGTAGCTGTGCCCCGGCTCACCGGAATAGAACACGATGTTGTCGGCCTTCCCGCTGAAATTGAAGACCACGCTCTCCCCCACTGCGTATGTTTCCCTTTCCGTCGAGACCTCGATGTCGCAGACCGGCGTTTCCTTGGCGAAGCATCCGCAGAGGGCCGGAAGCGCGGCCAGACACAGGAGAATGCCCCGGGCATTCATCGATGATATGCTTTTCTGTTTTAACATATACTTGATTTTCATTGTTTTGTCAATTCATTGGCCTTGCGGCTCTTATCTCGTCCGTCCGCTACCAGCCTTCATTCTGGACGATGTTCTTGTTCATCGAATATTCCGAAACCGGAATCGGGAAGAGGACGTTGCGGTCGGAAATGTTCTCGCCGACGAGCTTGTAGCTGTTGTTCGGGAAATATGTCCCGAGATCCTTCCCCATGGCCTTGACGTTCTCCACGAGCTCGCCCCAGCGGACGAGGTCGGTCTTGCGCACGCCCTCGAAGCAGAGCTCGGCCATTCTTTCGGTCTTTATGGCCGCAAGGAATGCCGCCTCGTCCATGGTCTCCGGCAAATCGACGCCCGCGTCAGGAGTTTCGACAGGGAGACCCGCCGCACGCCGGCGTACTTGGTCAACAAGCTGATAGGCCTCGTAGTTCGGGCCTTTGCGCTGCGCGTTCAGAGCCTCGGCTCTCATCAGCAGCACATCCGAGTAGCGAAGTGCCGGGAAGTTTGTGGCGTTGAAGGACTTGGCCTTGGTGCCGGTCTCATATTCCCGTCTCCATTTCCCGCAGTTGCGCTCGCGAATCTTGTCCGCGCCCCATTCGGTCTTCTCGACGTTCAGGGTGTTCGGAATTGTCTTGTAGTAGTAGGACGCGACGCACCAGTCGCGCCGGAGGTCATTGTCGCCCATGAAACTGTCCCAGAGCTTCTTGCTGATTCGGATTGCGCCTCCCGAGTAGCCCACGGTCTCGTTTATGCAGGAGATTCCGTTCTCGATTCCGAGCATTCCCGCCTGGGTTGTGCCGTCGAGATTGTTGCCGAACGCCGCGATTTCCCAGAGGCACTCCTTTGGTTCGGAGACGCCTGTGATGTGGTTGATGAAAACCTGCCGGTAGTCAGGGTTCAGCTCATGCTTCCCGGACTTGATGACTTTCTCGCAGTAGGAAGCCGCATCCGCGTATCTTTCAGTGTTTTTCAACGGCTCGCCCGCCATGGACATATAGACCCTTGCGAGCATGGCCTGCACGCCGGTCTTTGAAATCCTCTCGTTGGTCTGGAGTTCGTCAATCTCGTGAACAGTTTCCTCCGCCTCCTTCATGTCCGTGATTATCTGGGCATAGACATCCTCAACCGGGGTCTGCGGCAGAAAGTAGCGGCTGTCCGGGGACATGGTCGGCTCAAGCGGCATGGGCACGCTTCCGAAGTTGGTCACGAGCAGGAAGTAGCAGTATCCGCGCAGGAACTTGGCCTCGCCGAGCATCGCCCTCACCTCATCTGTGTCGGGAGCTGACTGCCCCGCGTAGTGAATCAGGTAGTTGGCGCGGGAGATGCACTGGTAAAGCCCCACCCACATCTTCTGAATCTCGATTTCGGATGAGTCGAAGGAGTATATGCGGACATCCTGCGCAGGCTGGTAGGAGCGGTAGTAGAACTCGTCGGAGATTGAGAGGTAGGTGTAAATCGGGCCGTTGTAGAGACGGTTGTAGCGTCCCATGAGGGCGTTGTATGTCCCGTAGAGAGCGGTCTCGACGTCTTCTTCCGTCTTGTAGGAATATTCGGGCGTGGTGAAGTCGGGCTTGAGATCCAGAGAGCACGACCCGAGACAGGCGATGCCGAGAAGCGCGGCAATTGACATTCTGACGATTTTTCTCATAATCATAAGTCTTTAGAATGTTATCTCAAATCCGGCGGTGTATGCCCTCGGCCTCGGGTAGGACGACCAGTCGAAGCCCGGAGTGAGCGCTGACTGATAGGTCGAGACCTCGGGGTCGGAACCGGAGTATCTGGTTATCGTGAAGAGGTTCTGGCAGGTCACGAAGAAGCGCAGGGCGCTGATGTGAGCCTTCTTGAGCGGGCGCTTGGGCAGATTGTAGCCAAGCGAAAGGGACTTCAGGCGGAGGTAGGAACCGTCCTCGATGATGCGGTCGGTATAGACCTTCGGGCCGCCGCCTCCCGCAACAGGAATCGTCGCGTCGGTATTGGTCGGGGACCAGCGGTCTGCGACGGTGGCGAACTGGTTCAGATGCTTGCGGCCCGTCGCGCCCTCAAACTCGAGGCGGTTGGCGTTCATAATCTGGTTTCCGTAGCTGAACTGGAAGAATATATTAAGGTCGAAATCCTTGTATTTCAGATAGTTCGTGAAGCCTCCGGTAAAAATCGGATTCGGATTTCCGATGACGGTGAGGTCATTGCTGTCGACCTTTCCGTCGCCGTTGATGTCCTTGTACTTTATATGCCCCGGCTTTATGTTCTCACGGGCCTCGCCGTTGTTCGGAATGCCGTCCTTGAGGATGTATGAGCCTTCAGCGCCGTCGAAGTCCTCGACCTGATAGAGACCGTCGTAGAGGTAGCCATAGAAGAGGGCTATCGGCTGTCCGACCATGGCGATGTATGGGGCGGTGAAATTGTAGGAACCCCAGTTTAGCACGGTCGTCATGCTGCTCTCACCCTCGTTCAGCGCGAGCACTTTGTTCTTGTTGAAGGAAATGTTGAAGTCGGTTGTCCAAAGGAAATGTCTGTTAGCGATGTTTCTTGTCTTGAGCGTAAATTCAAGACCGGTGTTGGAGACGGAGCCGACATTCTTGTAGCCATTCATGAACCCGGTGCTCGGAGCGATGGTAGCGTTGATGAGCAGGTCGGAGGTCTTCTTGTAGTACCAGTCAACGGTGAGGGCGAGCCGCTCCCCGAAGAACGACAGGTCGATGCCGGCGTTGGTCTGGTAGGTCGTCTCCCATTTCAGCGCGTCATTTCCGAGATTCACCGGCACAAGCCCCTGATGGCCGCCGTAGCCTGAACCTGAGTTGATTTCGAGCGAAGTCATTGCACCATAGTCACTGATGCGGTTGTTGCCGGTCGCTCCATAGCCCACGCGCAGCTTTCCTTCGCTGAGCCACGGAAGCCGTTTCATGAACTTTTCCTCGCCGAACGACCATGCCGCCGCCACTGAAGGAAAATAGCCCCATCTGTTGCCCTTAGGGAATTTGGACGAGCCGTCGGCGCGGAAAGTCGCCGTCAGGAGGTAGCGAGAGTCGTAGTTGTACTCGACCCTGCCGAAGAATGAAAGGAGACGGTTCTCTGTCTTTGTGGTGCGGGCCGACGTGAGCGTGCCCTCGTCGAGTCCGGCGATTCCGAGTTCCTCGTTCTTTATGTTGGTGGCATAGAATCCGTTAAGGCTGTAAAGTGACTGGTTGAAGGCCTCTCCAACGACCGTCGTGAGCCTGTTCTTTCCGATGTCCTTCTTCCATGTGAGGGTGTTCTCGTTCGAGAAATAGCCGCGCTCGTGGTTATAGACGCTTCCGTTCACCTTGGTGTTGGTGCGCGAGTTTCCCGAACCGGTGTTGGAGTTGTTGAACGTCTCGGTCTTCTGGAAAATCTTCTGATAGCCTCCGCGGACCTTGAGGACGAGGTTGTCGCGAATCTTCCACTGGAGATATGCGTTCGCTATCATCGTCTTGACGCTGTTGGGATTATATGTGTTCTTCAGGGTCATGATGGGGTTCACCCTCTGGTCCTGGTCGTAGTCGATGAAATTGTCGAAGAGCTCGTGGAGGAGATCCTGCTGCGAGGCCGCTCCGGAGACGATTCTATATCCCCAGAGTCCGTACATTATCGACGAGGTCGAATAGTTCGCGTTCGCGTTGTCGGCGACGACGAAACCATATTTCTTATGCTCCGTGTAGTTCAGATTGAGGTTGAACTGCAATGACTTGGAGAGGTTCACGGTCAGCTGGGCGCGCCCCTGGTATTTGTTGAATCCGCTGTTTATCATCGTTCCGTTCTGGTCGGCGACGAGTCCCGAAACAGAGTAGCGGATGTCCTTGTTCCCTCCGCGGACGGAGAAGTTGTGGTTCATCACGAAGGCGTTGCGGTAGGCGTGTTCCTGCCAGTCGATTGCCTCAGCGTTCTTGTAGTAGTCGAGTGTCTTTTCGCTTGATATGTAATAGCTTGAGAGCGAAGGGTCGAGTTCGAGCTGGTAGCGGACGAACTCATACGGGGTCAGCAGGTCCATTTTCTTTGCAACCTGGTTTATCCCGTACCACGACTTGTAGGAGAACGTAGGCTTCGAGGTCTTGCCCTGTTTCGTGGTTATGAGCACGACTCCGTTCGCTCCCCTCGCGCCGTAAATCGCCGTCGCGGAGGCGTCCTTGAGGATGTCGATGGATTCGATGTCGTCGGAGTTAATCACATTGCCCATGGAGTCCTCGGTCGGGAAGCCGTCTATGACATAGAGCGGGGCGTTGGACTGGGTCACGGAGTTGTTGCCCCGGATGACGATGTTAAGGTCGCTGCCCGGCTGGCCGTCGTTGGATGTGATGGAGACTCCTGCCACCTTTCCGGCTATGGACTCCTCGAAGTTGGTGTCCGCCGTGCGGGCAATGTCCGCGATGTTCACCGAAGCGACGGAACCGGTGAGATCCTTGCGTGCCGTGATGCCGTAGCCGACGACGACGGCATCGTTCAGGGTGTTGATTTTCTGGTGCATACGGACGAGGAGTTTCTCCGATTTCTCGATTTTTATCTCCTGTTCCTCATAGCCGATGTAGGAGAACACCAGCACGGCGTTCCTTTCCGGCACCTCTATTTTGAATGTGCCGTCAAGTTCCGTGATTGCTCCTGTCGTGCTGCCCTTGAGGCTGATTCCGACCCCGATGAGAGTCTCTCCCGTCTCGAAATCGACGACGCTTCCGCTGATTTCGCGGCTCTGGGCGAGCGCTCCGGTCGGAACCATGAGCGCCGCCGCCACGGACATTATCAGTATCAGTGCTTTCTTTAACATATAGTTGCTTTTAATTTGTTGTTCTGTTTTTCCCGACCTGCCTTGCAATGTTCGTCCTCCGCGCATGGGCGTCAAGTTCCCGTTTCACCGCCTCAAGGTAGCCGAAGCCGTTGAGACGGTCGGGAAGCAGGTAGCTGCCCTCAATCCATTCGTTCCATGCGTTGATTGTCACCATCCTCGGCTGCTCCGGGTGGGCATCGATGTAGTCCAGAGCCTCGCGCAGGACGACTGCGAAAGATTCCGGAGTGCTGTGCCATGCGGTGCAGTGTTCCCGGGTCTTGTGCGGGTAGCGCGGGGTGTCGTCCCATCCGATTGAAGCGCAGGGAAATACCGGAAGCTCGATGAGTTCGTCCCACTGGTCGCGGATTTCACGGGCGTTCTCCCCATGGCGGAGATAGTCCGGGTCGAAGCCGCCCATGTTGTAGAAGGCAAATGCGTCGAGCGCGAGGCTGTCGGCGAGTGTCCTGATGTGGTCGAGCTTTCCCTCGCTGCCGTCGGGGTTGCTTCCCCCGCCCTCTGTCTGGATGATGTAGAGTCCCGGATGCCCGGCCTTTACCGTCTCTTCGCGCAGATAGTCAAAGACGCGGCGCACCTCGGCCATGGAGCCGAAGCTGCGGACGAGGTTGTCGGTGGAGAAAATCATCAGCACCGGCTTTCCGTCGAAGCGGAGGTAGTTCGGCTGCGAGAAGTAGTTGTCAACCCATTTGCGCACAATGACTTTCATGTCCTCCCATGTCACGTCCGGGTTGAAGAGCCTCTCCCTGCGCTCGCCCCAGAGGCGGCAGTTCCAGTAGTTGAAGCGCACGTCGTGGTTTGCCCACATGAGGCAGAAGTTCATCTTGCGGCTGGACGGGGCCTTGAGGAAGCCGTCGTTAAGGGCGCTTTCAAGGAACTCGCCGTTGTAGCCGTCGGGGTCCTTGTACCAGTACCAGTCATAGACGAAGGTGTTGATGCCGTAGTCCAGCGCCGTGTCAATCCACTTTTCCACAACCTCCGGGTCGTTGTCCATCTCGTAGCCCCACAGCGGCTGCTTCGGCTGGTAGTGTCCCGGAAACCTGGGGTCGCCCTGCCTGATGACCTCCCACTCCCCTTCTCCGGCTGGCCAGATCCATTTGCGCGCGAGCGAGTCGTCGTGGCATGACGGCCAGACATAAGCGGCTACTGTCAGGTCGCTGTCGCCGACTCGGCTGCTGTTCCGTGAGCCGCAGGAGACGAGGCCGAGGACGGCGGCAAGCGCCGCAAGAAGCCCTGCCTTCACGAGGAAGGCAGGTGATGAAGATGCGTTTATGCTGCGGTAGCCTGTCATTTGAGGACTATCTTTATGTCGTCGATGCAGATGCAGGCTGTCTTGTCTGACGTGAATCCGATGAGGTCACCATTAAGCAAACCTACTTCACAAGAATACTCATACCATCTATGAGCATCACTTTGGGCAGACCATTCAGAAGCATTTTCATCCAAGTGCCCGTTAGAATTGGCAACCTTAATTTCTGTGATTTCCTCCCAAAGGTCAGATGTCGCGTTTCTATGGTTTGACGCACGGTCCAGCCTCAATACTTTTACTGTTCCAGAAACCCCCTGAACAGCAAGTGCTTTGAATGATACGATGCAGGTTGTTTTTTTAGATGTATTCAGAAGCGAGGAATTTAATCCAGGAGTGAAAACCCCACCGGGAACTCCGGCGACAGCATCATTGTAGTCATAGAGACGACTGAGCACGAGATACCCCTCTCCAACAAGGGTATTATTCGTCATAAACCATTGTGCATCCGCTCCCAATGTCTCGAAACCTTTATTCTTTTTTACCATACCGACTTTTTGACCGGCCACGGACTTTGGCGCGTAAAGTGTACCATCATTAGTGGTAACCCAATTCTTTGTTGCGAGAGCATCGGTTCCTTCAAACTTTATTTTGTCGCCATCTTTATCTGAGTCCCCCATCTGCTTTGTCCACCAGACAAAAGCAGTCGTAGAGGTACCATTCAATCCCGTTCTCAGTCCATGAAAACACCACGGTTTACCGGCTGTTTCCCAAGCAGCCCAATCTGAAGGTGTAAGAGTTGTGCTTGGATTGTAAATTTCTGCATAAGTTCGTATCGCAGGCATAAGCCCGACGGCGCAGTTGATAAAGTCTGCGGAGAAGAAGCAGTCGTCAAAGCCCTCGAAAAGAACCTCATTGGCCTCTGCAATATGTTTGCTCGCCGTTGTCAATTTAAAAGGCTGTGAATATTCTGAATCTCCATTTTGAGATTCCATAGTACGAGTTTCACCAGCATAGGTTTTGGATCTATAAGTCTTGTATGTTTCGGAAGCGACAGATTTGACTCTGAACCAGTAGTCCTTTCCTGCCTCAAGTCCTCCGAATGCAAGATTGAACGGAGGATAAGTCGTACCAGAGCCTGCCACGAGCGATTTGTAGAATGGGTATCCGTCACTCAGAACTTCATTGTCACGGACGAACGCCTCGTATTTCGGTGTACCTGTGACATCCTCGGTCTCGAATAGCTGCACATAAAGGCATGGCTTGTAGTTGCTGCTAAGCGCCCCGGCGCGGTTCTCGATGCCGACTGCGACGGATGTCGGGCTGACGTTCTTCTTGAGCTGCTCAATCTTGCCGGTCGTGATGCTGATAGGCTCGGATGCCTTTTTATCCGTGCCATAGACTGCGGCGACTTTCACGCTGTAGGCCGTGCCGTTGGCAAGACCGGTGATGTGCGCCGTTGTAGCCCCATTTTCAACAATGGCAGCAGGGGTAGTCTCGTCGTCCACATAGATCTCGTAGGAATCGACCTTGCCCGCGTGCGTCCAGGAGATGTGGGCGTCGGACCAGAAGACCTTGTCGGCGGTGACTGCGGTCGGAGCTTCCTTCCAGTTAATGGTGGCGTTGCTGAAGTCGTAGGCGAGCGGAGTGTTGCGCTCGAATGCGGTCGCTGTCTTGCCCATGGCGGCCGTCGAGACCGTGCCGTCGGTCTTGGTGAAAGTCAGCTGCCACTTGGCCGCCTCGCCCGGAAGAACGGGGATGAGGTAGCTGCCGTCAAGGGCTTCAGTGCTTTCGAGCGTGACTGTAGTTGCCGCGTCGGAAGCGACTGAAACGACCTCTGGAGCTCCGTCGGCATTCATTTTTACGGTTGCAGCTCCTGCAAGCGCAACATCGTTGTTTTCAGAAGAGAGAACAACCTTGTTCACGCCCTGTTCCGCCTTGAAGGTGAGCTGGAGATAGGAGCAGACATTCTTGAACGTGAGGCTCGTGTTCTCCTGAAGCTGCGCGGTGTATGCAACAGCCACATTCGAGCCCTCGGCGAAGCCGGTGGCGGAAACGGAATGCGTGTCGGGAACTGTAACGGTTACGCCGCTCTCAGAAACTGCATTGCCGGCGGAATAAGGATAGACCGCCCAGACTGCTCCGGCATCACTTTTCAGACCCTCATCCGAAGGTGTAAGCGGCGTGGTTGCACCGTCGCTCTCTGCGGTGTAGAGCAGGTTCTTTTCCCCTGCGAGCAGGCTCACCTTGTCTCCGGCCTTCCATTCGACGCTCTTTCCGTCGGTGCCGAGTACAGTCTTTGTGCAGGCTTCCGACGCTGCGGAGAACTGCACTTCAACAGGCTCCGCAGCGGGAGTCTCAACAGGTTCATTCTTGGCGCATGAAACTGCGCAGGCGGCGATGAGCGCCGCATAAACAAATGTCTTTTTCATGGTCGCAGGCAATTAAAATTCAAAGTCATACTGTTTTGCATCGTTGATGCTTTCGTTTGAGTTGCCGCCGAGCGCGGAACTACAGTAGCCGGCTTCAGGAGCGAATTGCTCTTCCGCCATTTCTGGAGACTGATATTTCCTGCCCCCCCCTAATGATACAATAAATTCTTTCATAATTATATGGTTTATAATAATTTGCGTTCCTTTTTTGAGCTTCTTTTTGGGCTATATTTATTTTCTCATCGGTCGTGTACGCCCGACATATTCCCTCCTTTCCTGGACGACGCCCTTACGTGGAGTTCGGCGTCGAGAGTGAGGTTCGTCGGGAGCGAACGGCCCTGCGTCTGAATCTGCTCAATCATAATCTTCGCGGCCTCCACTCCCATCCTGTAGCGCGGCTGGGCGACAGTCGTGAGCGGCGGTTCCACGACTGTTGACATATCCGTTTCGGAAAAACCGACCACGGCAATCTCCTCCGGAATCCTCCTTCCGGCCTCCTTGAGCGCCTTCATCGCACCGATGGCGAGGTTGTCGTTGAAGCAGAAGATTGCGTCGGGCAGCGGCGACATCTCCGAGAGCACCCGTCGCGTGGCCTCGTAGCCGTCCTCGTAGTTGATTCCCGACTCCACGACAAGCCCGTCCTGAACGACGGCGCCGAACTCCTCTATCGCATCCCGGTAGCCGGCGAGCCTGTTCTTGGCGACCTGCATATTGAGAGGTCCGGTGAAGTGCATGATCCGGCGGCAGCCCTGAGCGAGCAGATGCGCCGTGGCCTCCCTTGCCAGAAGCCTGTCGTCCAGCATCACCTTGGACGCTCTCGGAAGATTATAGACCCTGTTGAAGAACACTACCGGGATGCCGCGCTTAATCACCGTATGGAAAAGTTCCTCATTGCCGCCTTCCTTGGTGACTGAGGCGATGATGCCCTCGACCATATTCCCGAGCAGCAGTTCAAGGTTCTCCCTTTCCTTTTCCGCAGACTCGCCGGACTGGGTGATGAGCACCCGGTAGCCGGACTTGTGAAGTTCGTCCTGAATCCCGAGGATTATGCGTGGGAAGAATCCCGTCTCAAATTCCGGGACTATGATGCCGATGATTCCGCTGCGGTGCGATGACAGGTTGCGGGCGAGCAGATTGGGGTGATAGCCCAGCCTCTGCGCCGCTTCCTGCACCTTCTGCCTCGTGCTTTCCCTGATTTCCCCGCCTCCCGTCAGCGCACGCGAGACGGTGGAAGTCGAGATTCCGAGTTCCGCTGCAATATCCTTTATCGTTACATATCTTTTCGTGTCCATATCTCTGATTACAAGAGTATTATATGCGTTCCGACTTCTTTTTACGATATATTCATCTCCTCACGATAACGTGAAACATCGCCGCTGGAGAATCGAATTCAATCGAAATCGTGTCCGTCGTTATAGGTTCATTAAGCCTTATATCATTGACAGCCTGATAATTCCCTGTCCTTTCATATATCATTCGTCCATTTCCGTCAAAAATCCTGTAGTTCCCGACGCACTGAGGCATCACGCTCTCCGGATGCCCCATCTGAACCGTCTCCATGGCGTGGTCGAAATCCGTGTCGAAGAAAAGAATCATCCGCGAAATCCTCTCCGGACGCTCCCAGTGCAGCCGTAGCCACGGAGTCCTGTCCTCTGGAGCCGACGCCCATGCGTTCGTGGCGACGTATGGACGCTTATAGGCGTTGCGGAAGAGTTCCGTGGAATATAGCTCCACCGGCGCAGCAAACTCCAGCGCGAGGTTCTTTGCCTCCGGCCGCCTGTCCGGGCACCAGAACTCGAAACTTTCGAAGCCGTTGCCGTCGGCGACCTGACGGCCCTTGTTGGAGACGGCCTCGTTCTTCTGGTTAAAGACAGTGACGACTCCGGTCGCAAGGGCGTCGCTGACTCCGACGCTGATGTCCGGATTTGCGTTCAGCGTCAGGAAACAGTATTGCAGTTCGGGGATTTCCGCGTCGAATTTCACGACTGCCGTGCCCTCGCCCGCACTGACGCTTATCTCCTTGACATCCAGTGTCTTCTCCGGCGTGTAGTTCCCCACTTTGGTACTTGTCCGCAGCTCGGCACGGAGCACGGTGTCCTTTTCTGCAACGATGCTTAGGCTGAATGCCGGCACCTTGCCGCAGAGCGGAAGAGCGAGCGCCGCCGGCCGCTCCAGCCTCCGGAACGAGTCCGCCCTGAAACCCCGGAAATGCCATGTGCTGCTTGCCGTCGCTGCTGCAGAGTTGAGAAGGTTGCTGCTGTCAGACTCAGCAAAGCCGGGGACGAAATGCCCGCTTTCCTCAAGGGCGAGCCGCAGTTCGGAAGCCTTTTCAGGAGCCGCATAGTCCGCAGGACTCTGCCCGTTCCCGAGACACAGGGCTGCGGCGGTTCCGACGGCCTCCGCGCCGTGCGCTCCCGTGCACATGACCCTCGTCGAGCCGTTGGCCACATGAGAGGTACTGATTATCCTGCCAGCGAAAAAGAGGTTTTCGACCTCGTCCCCGACAAAGCAGCGCCATGGAATCTGATAGACTCCCTTGCTGTGCCATTGGTTGCAGGCGGAGCCGGCGGCATAGACCCCGTCGGCGGGATGCAGGTCAATCGCCCAGCCGCCGTAGGAAACCGCGTCGGCGAAATGTCTCTGACTCACTATGTCGTTCTGCGTCAATGTATATAGCCCCTTCATCCTGCGGCTCTCACGTTTCCCGGGGATTGTCCCGACCCATTCGAGGGTATAGTTCTTCATTTCCGGATATTTCCCGGAGTTCTTGATGTAGTCCCATATCCCATAGACAACTTTCCACAGTTCGCGCTTGATCTGCTCGGTGTCGTGAACCGTGTCCATGCGTCCGCCCCATTCAATCCACCAATACTTGCAGCCGTGGTGGGCGGTGCTGAAGTAGCAGGAATTTTCGAGTTTTGAGATATATTTTCCAACGTCCTTGAGGGCGAAGTCCGGGGCGACGTATTCGACGGTCTTTCCGGTGTCCTTCATATAGAAGAATATGGTGTCCCCCATCAGCTCTCCGTATTTTCTCACGTCGGGTGCGAAGGCCTCTCCATAGACCTCCCTGTCCTCGGCTCCCATGCGTGCCGTGACTCCGGAGAGCCAGGAGAGTATGCCGTCGCCGGAGCAGTCCGCAAAGAGGCGGCCGCTGACAGTGTAGCTTGTCTCTGAGCTTGAACAGAAAGCCGTGACGGACTTTATACGGCGAACCGGAGGCAAATCCGAGCCGCAGGACGGCGTTTCGGCTTCTGAATAATTTTGTTCCGTGTCTTCTGTATCAACATCATATACTGCCGTGTTCAGCAGCAGGCGTATGTTCTTTTCCGCGAGCACCTTGTCCATGAGAACCATGTCGAAAAGCACAGGGTTGCCCTCCCTGTTGCGGCGCAGGTTCTCGGTCATGAGCTCGTCGATGATTCCTCCCTCGCGTGAGAAGCGGTTGTTGTTGCCCATGTGCGAGGTCGCTCCGAGAGCCCAGACGCGCACTTCGCTCGACGAGTTTCCTCCGAGCACCGGGCGGTCCTGAATCAGGCAGACCCTGACTCCCCTGCGGGCTGCGGCAATGGAGGCGCATACTCCAGAGAGTCCGCCGCCGACGACCACAAAATCGGTATCGACGGCGACAGTCTTGAGTTTTCTGCCATTATTGAAACTGTATATTTCCATGCTGTATTTATTGTACTTACAAGCGTTATTTTCCTGATTTAGCGAATATCGCGAGGCCTATGCCCGCCACGGTGACTCCGGCGGCGACAGTTATCAGCTGATGTTCGCCCGAAACGGCTCCGAGCACAGTCACCACGACTCCGGCAGCCGCTATGCTCGTCCCCAAAACTTTGTAGGTGAACCTGTTGTCATCCTTGTCTTCCGGAGATTGTTCTGTAACCGGTCTCTCAGTAGCCGCTGCCTGCGGTCGGACATATCCCCTGCATTTGAGCGCAATCTCAAACACCGCGAGAATCCCTGCCGGGACGAGCGCCCCGACCATCATCTCCGCTCCCCTGCTCAGCGACAGTCCGAAGAGCGCCGGGGTGCAGAACTTGAAGAAAAGGTTGATTGCCAGCGAGATGAACGTCGAGGCGAGAAGTGTCTTTCCGGTCTGCCGTTTCGAGAACATGGACCAGATTACCGGGAGATAGAGCGGAACACCCGTGAGGGCGGCGACGCTGATGACCACATTCACTATCCCTCCCATCGACTTGACCAGCATGGCGACCGCGATTGCCAGAATCCCGAACCCTATGGTGGAGAGACGCGCCACGCGGATGAGCGCCTTGTCGGACGAACCCGGGCGCAGTCTTTTGTATATGTCATTGGTGAAGACGCCTGCCGAGATGTTCAGGGT
>ERZ808240.1567-NODE-1567-length-27770-cov-12.762764_pt1 | contig 27770 bp, 20 predicted proteins | sample MGYA00521084_ERZ808240 | MGnify/ENA primary metagenome ERZ808240 (study PRJEB31516, sample SAMN03275571) | gut metagenome | biome: mammalia-associated habitat; material: feces | host: Papio cynocephalus | place: Kenya | collected 2012-08-06 ... | reverse complement strand
ACAACACCGTCTTGGCGATGCGCTCGTCTTCCATCAAGAACTTGAACACGCAGTCATATATCGGATTGGCAACGGAGTATATCATAATAGTGTGGATTTTATCTTTATGTCGCTAAGTTAGTGTTTTTTCCCAATTCCTCCAAGCCTTTTTACAGAAATGACTTGTTAATCCTAAATATTATCCAATTTCTTCGTATCTTTGCACTTAAAAATAAACAAGTTAGCAAAGCAATGGATTACAATTTCAGGGAGATTGAGAAGAAATGGCAGAAACAGTGGGTCAATGATAAGACCTACAAGGTGACGGAAGACCCGGAAAAACCAAAATATTATGTGCTCAACATGTTTCCTTACCCATCTGGCGCAGGACTGCACGTGGGGCATCCCCTTGGCTATATAGCCTCCGACATCTACGCGCGCTACAAGCGCCTCAAGGGATTCAACGTGCTCAACCCCATGGGCTACGACGCTTATGGTCTGCCCGCCGAGCAGTATGCCATAAAGACTGGGCAGCATCCTGCCATCACAACCAACCAGAACATCAACCACTATCGCGAGCAACTCGACAAGATTGGCTTCTCGTTCGACTGGGACCGCGAGGTGAAGACTTGCGACCCACACTATTACCACTGGACGCAATGGGCGTTTGAGAAGATGTTTGACTCCTACTATGACAACGACCTGAAAAAGGCGCAGCCAATAGACAAGCTCATAAGGCACTTTGAAGAAAAGGGCACAGAGGGTGTCAACGCCGCACAGACCGACGACACCTTGCAGTTTACCGCCGAGGAGTGGAATGCCATGGACGACAAGCAGAAGAGCGACACACTGATGAACTACCGCATAGCCTTCAAGGGCGAGACGATGGTGAACTGGTGCGCTGGACTCGGTACCGTGTTGGCAAACGACGAAGTGGTGGAAGGTGTCTCAATACGCGGCGGCTTCCCCGTGGTGCAGAAGAAGATGAGCCAATGGTGCCTTCGCACGTCGGCCTATGCGCAGCGTCTGCTCGATGGCCTCGACACCATACAGTGGAGCGACAGCATAACCGACACGCAGCGCAACTGGATAGGCCGCTCCGAGGGCACAGAGGTGGTGTTTGACGTGAAAGACTCCGACGTGAAGTTTACCATCTTCACCACTCGCGCCGACACTATGTTTGGCGTAACTTTCATGGTTCTGGCTCCTGAGAGCGAATACGTGAAACAAGTGACAACAACAGCGCAGAAAGAAGAGGTGGAGAAATACCTCAACTACGTGAAGAGCCGCACCGAGCTCGACCGCATGAGCGACCACAAGGTGACGGGCGTGTTCAGTGGCTCATACGCCATCAACCCATTCACTGGCGATGAGATACCAATCTGGATTTCCGAATATGTGCTCGCAGGATACGGCACGGGAGCCATCATGGCAGTGCCAGCCCACGACAGTCGCGACTACGCTTTCGCAAAGCACTTCAACCTGCCCATCATACCTCTGATAGAGGGAGCCGACGTGTCGGAGGAGAGCTTCGACGCCAAGGAAGGCATAGTGATGAACTCTCCACGCAAGGGTCACACGAGCATCGACGGCTTCACGCTCAACGGATGCACCGTGAAGGAGGCCATAGCCAAGACCAAGAAGTTCGTGACGGAGAAAGGCATTGGCCGCGTAAAGGTGAACTACCGCCTACGCGACGCCATCTTCTCGCGCCAACGCTATTGGGGCGAGCCATTCCCCGTGTACTACGACAACGGCATACCAAAGATGGTGCCAGAGGAGTGCCTACCGGTGGAACTGCCAGAGATAACGGAATACAAGCCAACCGAAGACGGAGAGCCACCATTGGGAAGGGCAAAGAAATGGGCTTGGGACACAGTGGCCAAGAAAGTGGTGGAAAACGCCAAGATAGACAACAAGACCGTTTTCCCTCTCGACCTATACACCATGCCTGGATTTGCCGGAAGCTCAGCCTATTACCTGCGCTACATGGATCCACACGACGACAAGGCTCTCGTCTCCAAGGACGTGGACGAATATTGGAGGCACGTTGACCTTTACGTTGGCGGCACGGAGCACGCCACAGGCCACCTCATCTATTCAAGGTTCTGGAACAAGTTCCTATACGACTATGGAGTGAGCTGCGAGGAAGAGCCGTTCCAGAAACTGGTGAACCAGGGAATGATTCAGGGCCGCAGCAACTTCGTGTATCGCGCCAACGAACTGTCCACCGCCGACAAGCCTGTGTTCGTGAGCTTCGGCCAGCGCAAGAACTACAAGGACGTGACACCAATACACGTTTGGATCAACCTTGTGAAAAACGACATTCTCGACACTGAGGCCTTCAAGAACTGGAGCCCTGAATACAAGAACGCTGAGTTCATATTCGAGGACGGCAGCAAGTCGGCCGAAGGAGCCGAAGGCAAATACCAGTGTGGCTGGGCGATAGAGAAGATGTCTAAGTCGATGTACAACGTCGTCAACCCAGACGACATCGTACGCGACTATGGTGCCGACACCTTGCGCCTGTACGAGATGTTCCTTGGCCCTGTGGAGGCTTCCAAGCCTTGGGACACCAACGGCATAGACGGCTGCTTCCGCTTCTTGAAGAAGTTGTGGGCACTGTTCTGGGACAACCGCACAGACAAGTGGCTCGTAGACGACACGGAGCCTTCGCAGGAGAGCCTGAAGAGCGTACACAAACTCATAAAGAAAGTAACGCAAGACATTGAGGCATTCTCATACAACACATCAATATCGGCGTTCATGATTTGCGTGAACGAACTTGGCCAGCAGAAATGCCACAACAGCAAGCTTCTGTCCGACGTGGTGGTGCTCATCGCGCCATTCGCGCCACATATCGCCGAAGAGCTATGGCATCAACTCGGCAACACCACGACTGTGTGCGACGCCAAGTGGCCTGAGTGGGACGAGAAGTATCTTGTGGAGAACGAGATGCAGATGACGGTGAGCTTCAACGGCAAGGCCCGTTTCCAAAAGATGTTCGCCGCCGATGCCGACAAGGATACCATCGAGAAGGAGACGCTTGCCGATGACAGGTGCGCTAAGTACACCGATGGCAAGAAAATCGTCAAGGTCATCGTGGTGCCAAAGAGAATAATAAACATCGTGGTGAAGTAAAAGCCACCAACGACGATGGGCAGGACTGTTTAATAGATTAACCATTAAGCAAAATGACAATAAACCAGCGAGTAATATTCAACGAGACCAAAGACTACGCGGGCATAACTTTTGGCGTATGCCTATATGCCTTTGCGTTCACCCTTTTTCTACTTCCATATGAGATAGTGACAGGAGGAGTGACCGGCTTGTCGGCTGTCATCTATTACGCCACTGGTTTCCCCATCCAAGACACGTATCTTCTCATAAACATAGCATTGTTGGTGGTTGGCCTGAAAGTGTTGGGAGTGAAGTTCCTAATGAAGACTATCTATGCCATCGCTGTGTTGTATTTCATGCTATGGTTCGCCCAATGGCTCATGCCAACAGATGCCAATGGGCACTATATCAAGATATTAGGAGATAACCAAGACTTCATGTCGCTGCTCATAGGATGTATGCTGACAGGCTCGGCACTTGCCATAGTCTTCTTGAACAACGGTTCCACGGGCGGCACCGACATAATAGCCGCATCGATAAACAAATACTACAACTTCTCGCTGGGCCAAGTGTTGCTTGCCATCGACTTGTGCATCATCGGGAGCTGTATGTTCTTCCCACAGTTTGGCGACACCATAAGCAGAGTCCACAGAGTGATGTTCGGACTTTGCACAATGGTGGTGGAAAACTTCATGCTCGACCACGTAATGAACATACGACGCGAGTCTGTCCAATTCATGATATTCTCCAAGAAAAGCCAAGAAATAGCCGATGCCATTGGCACACAACTCGATCGCGGCGTGACCATTCTCGACGGTCACGGCTGGTATACCGGACAGGACATGAAGGTGCTCTGCATACTTGCGCGCAAGCGTGAGAGCACGCCTATATTCAGGCTCATCAAGATGATAGACCCTAACGCCTTCGTATCGCAAAGCTCGGTAATAGGCGTATACGGTGAGGGCTTCGACCACGTGAAGGTGAAATTGCCAAAAAACAAACAGGATAAAACAAACGAAAGCATAATAGATGAAAATAGTATTCGCGACCAACAACCCGCACAAGCTACAAGAGATACGGGAGATTCTCGGTCCAACATTTGAGATTGTCTCACTTGCCGACATCGGCTGCCATGATGACATTCCTGAGACAGGCCACTCACTTGAAGCCAATGCGCATCAAAAGGCTGAATATATATTCGACAAGTTTCACATAGACTGTTTCGCCGATGACACGGGGCTTGAGGTCGACGCTCTCGACGGTGAGCCAGGGGTTCACTCGGCACGCTATGCCGAAGGCACCGACCACGACAGCGAGGCCAACATGAATAAACTGCTCACCAAACTTGGTGACAACGAAAACCGCAAGGCTCGTTTCCGCACCGTCATATCGCTCATACAGATGGAAGGCGGCAACCCAGTATGCTCACGCGAATACCGATTCGAGGGCACCGTGGAAGGCCGAATAGCCCATGAGAAACATGGCACCGAAGGTTTTGGCTATGACCCGATATTCATACCCGACGGCTATGACAAGAGCTTCGCGGAGCTCGGAGAAGAGGTAAAAAACAAGATCAGCCACAGGGCCAAGGCAGTGAAGAAACTTGCCGAATGGCTCTTGAGCGAGTAGATACAAACACGTCTTTAAAACGCCTACACATAAAACACAAAAAGGAGACTGATGAATTTCCTCATCAGTCTCCTATCTGAAAGAAAGCGAAACTTTGTTGACAGTAATTATCGAAAATACAATCTCTATGCCTTAAAATCACTGTCCACTTTAAGAGAATATTACTTTGCTACAGATGTGGTTGACGTAGTGGTGTCAGCAGGTGTTTCTGGAGTGGTCGGTTTCTCCGGAGTGGTTGGAGTATCCGGAGTGGTCGGGTTCTCCACCGGGGTTTGTTTCTCCACTGTGGTGTCGGCTGGCTGTGTAGGAGCCACCGTGTCGATTGGAGCCACTGTTGAAACGCTTGTCATCTTATCGGTTGCGAAGACGTTGCTGACTGAAACCATTACCAATGCTGCGATAGCTGCGAAAACTAACTTTTTCATAATCGTTGAATTTTAAATTGTTTATGTAATCTTTTTAACCTGAACTGCCTCGCTTGAAGTTTAGTTCGTTGGCGTGTTCACTATCTAATATCACAACCAGCGTGCCAAAAAATAACAATTATGCATAAGTGGTTGATAATCAACATTTATAACGTGCCATGCCAAAATCTCAACATTGTGGAAAGTGTGGAAAAAGTGTGGAATAATTCCACAAAAAGTTGGGGAATCACAAGATTTCAAAGTGTGGAACAAGGAAAACGTTTTTGTGAAATTGATTGTTTTGCCTAAAACCATTGCAATAAAAGACATATAAAAGCAGTTATCAAATAAAATGACGGCTATGACAACAAAAAAAATACTATTGTGCATGATAACAGTGCTGGCATTTGCCATAAAAGCCAATGCGCAGTGGAAAGCATACCTTAGCTACTATGAACCAAAGGAGATAGAACAAGCCAATGACGGCATACTCTATGTTCTCGCATCGGGCGGCTTGTTCAGCTACTACCCACAAGACCAGGAGGTGAGGACATACGACAAGACCACGGTGCTTTCAGACTGCCAAATATCACATATAGCATGGTGCAAGACCGCCAAGAAACTTGTCATCACCTACGACGACTACAACATAGACCTGCTATCGCAAAATGGCGACGTGGTGAACATGCCTGCATACATGAACACGTCGATGACTGTGGATAAATCCATCAATAGTGTGGATATCCATGGCAACGACGCTTATATCTCCACAAATTTCGGGATAGTAAGGCTCAATGTGGCCAACGCGTCGTTTACCGACACTTACCAACTCGGCTTCCGCGTAGACTATTGCTACACAGACAAGCAATATATCTATGCCGCAAGCTCAACGAAGGGTCTCTACCGCGCTGAACTTACGTCCAACCTCCTCAATCCCAGCCAATGGACCCGCATAGGCAACTTCACGGCGCGACCAAAGACCATGGACGCTGACTTGCTCGCAACCGTAAACAAGGTCAAACCCGATGGGCCAAAATACAATCACTTCGGGTTCTTGAAGATGCACAAAGGGAAGCTATATAGTTGCGGAGGAGGATATAATGTCATTAGCGATTTGAATTATCCTGGATGCATACAAGTATTGGACAATGGGAAATGGGAAATCTTTCAAGACAATATAACCAGTCAAACCGGCATTCCATACAAAGACGTAGGTTGTCTTGAAATTGATCCAAAAGACGACGGACACGTCTTCGCAGGAGCCATAAACGGATTATACGAGTTCAACAATGGTATTTTCACCAATCACTATTCCTACGACAACAGTCTTCTCAGGCCTACGTTCAGCGATAATAAAAGCTATGTCTTTGTAAATGGGCTCAAATACGATGAAAATGGTGACCTATGGATACTCAATTCCATGAACAATGAACAAAACATACTGCAATATACGGCAGAAAAAAAATGGCAGCCATTCTTCCAGCAAGACCTCAAGGGTCTCGCCATGCTTAGCGCGCCAATCATTGACAGTCGTGGCTTGATGTGGTTTGTCAACTGTAACTGGCAAAAGCCTTCATTCTATGTATATCAAAATGACAACAATAAACTTACCGACTTTGTAGCACCTTTCATCAATCAGGATGGCACACAAATAAGTGATTTATTCAACGTTTATTGCATAGTTGAAGACAAAGACCATAATATATGGGTAGGCACAGACCAAGGGCCATTCATGCTTACAACTGATCAAATGGACGCGTCGTTACCCATATATACGCAAGTGAAAGTACCTCGCAACGACGGTACAAACTATGCCGACTATCTTTTGTCAGGAGTCAGCACTCGCTGCATCTATATAGACAACAGCAATCGCAAATGGTTTGGCACCACTGCCAACGGACTTTATGTCATAGACTCTGACAACATAACCACACTGGCGCATTTCACCAAAGACAACAGCAAGCTTCTATCTGACAACATTTTATCTCTTGCATTTAATAAGTCAACAGGCGAAATGTACATTGGCACAGATAGGGGATTATGCTCCTATACCAGCCACTTTACCGACAATAGCAATGGCATGACCAAGGATAACGTATGGGCTTATCCCAATCCGGTACGCCCAGGTTACGCAGGGGCAATAACTATAACTGGCATCCAAAATGGAGCTTCAGTAAAAATCGTGACCAGCAATGGCTCATTGGTCAACGAGGGAACTGCCGAGAACGGACAATACAAATGGTACGGCCTTGACCGCAACGGACGGCGTGTGACAAGTGGAGTTTACATGGTAGAAATAGCGACAAGTGAAGGTGAGAAAGGAGTGATATGCAAAATAGCAGTCGTAAATTAGTGGCTTCTCTTATCATTTATTTGATAATAAATGTGATGTTTATTGTCAAATACTCCGCAAGGGTAAGCCATAAGCTGTCTATCGTGGTAGCAATCACCTACACCATTTCTGTTTGCATAGCACTCTTTATCCTACAACATGTCAAATTCAAGAAAAAATCGAAATTACTGTTTTTAATCTTATCTTACATCATACTGCTTGCCATTGGGCAAAATCTAATAGATCCATATCAGTTGAAAGTGGACCGATGGTCAGCCATTCATAACTTTCTTCACAACCTTTTTCACGGCATATACCCATACGCTGCCCAAACTCATTTGGGTGGTTATGGCTCACCTTTTCCAATATGGCAGTTTTTCCACATTCCATTCTACCTGCTCGGAAACGTAGGACTTTCGTTTTTCTTTTCATTGGGCATATTCTTCGCGTCCGTATGGAAAAACTTCACTGCCAAGCAATTGTCTTGCATGTGCCTTTTGATATTGCTTTCGCCTGCCATAATGCACGAATGCATAGTAAGAAGCGACTTGATAAGCAATTTTCTTTTATTGGCAAGTTTTGTGAATTATCTGTATTTCAATTCGGCTAATATAGAGAAACACTGGAAAAAAACGGCTTTTGTAATTGGGCTTTTCCTTAGCACGCGTTTATCCACAGCTATACCGTTTTTTATCTATATTTTCCCTATTTACAGCAAATTTAGCAAATGGAAACAAATACTGTTCCCCGTCTACATCCTATGCATATTTATCATAACCTTCATTCCATTCATGTTTTGGAACGGGGAAATGCTATTCTTCTTCCAATACAATCCGTTTATATTACAAACAAGGCAAGGCAGCATGATTATAATACTGCTGCTTATCCCTGTTTATTTTTACTTATCCCTCTCTTGGAAAGGCAATTACAGGCTGCTTATGTGTAATATAGCATTGGCTATGATTACTCTCGTGGCCGTAACGTTCATATACAACATGTACACCACTGACACCTGGAACGAATTATTTCAATCACGCTATGACATAACCTACTTTGACATGTCATTGCCATTCTTGCTTTCATCTATTTCTTCTTCATACGAAAAAGGCTACAGCTTGCCTTGCTCGCCAAGGTAGCTGTCCTTGAAACCAAGGAAATAGAGTATGCCGTCTATTCCCATCGTGTTGATGCTCTGCTGGGCGTTTGCCGCCACACGAGGCTTGGCGTGGAAGGCTATGCCAAGTCCTGCCTCCCCAATCATGGGCAGGTCGTTGGCGCCATCACCCACGGCAATGGTCTGGGCGAGGTTCACCCTTTCCACCTGAGCTATTAGCTTCAGAAGCTCTGCCTTGCGCTGCCCGTCAACGATGTCGCCGACATAACGGCCCGTCAACTTGCCGTCGTCGCCTATTTCCAATTCGTTGGCGTAAACGTAGTCGATGCCATATTTCTTCCGCAAGTATTCACCGAAATAGGTGAAACCTCCGCTCAGGATGGCTATCTTGTACCCACAAGTCTTCAGCACGCTCATCAGCCTGTCTGTGCCTTCCGTGATAGGCAGGCTTTCGGCTATGTCTTTCATCACGCTCGCGTCGAGACCTTTCAGCAATGCCACGCGCTCCTTGAAACTCTCCTTGAAGTCTATCTCGCCACGCATGGCACGCGCCGTGATCTCACTCACCTTGTCGCCTACGCCGGCACGCTTGGCCAGTTCATCGATGCACTCGGTCTGTATTAGCGTGGAGTCCATGTCGAAACATATCAGCCTCCTCATCCTGCGATACATGTCATCGTGCTGGAACGAGAAGTCCACCGCCATCTCCTGCGACATGTTCATCAGCTCTTTCTGCATGGCCGCCGTGTCGGAAGGGTTGCCTCGCAGCGAGAACTCTATGCACGCCCTGACGTTTCGCTCAGGATGCTTGATGCTCATCCGGCCCGTGAGACGCAAGATGGAATCTATGTTAAGGCCTTGCTCTGCTATTATCTTCGTGGTGGCCTCTATCTGTCGCGCCGAGAGTGAACGGCCTATGAGGGTGAGTATGTATCGGTTCTTGCCCTGGTGGTTTACCCAACTCTCATACTCATCGTCGCTGATTGGGGAAAAGTCTATGTTCACGCCCAGCTCCGTGGCCTTGAACAGCAATTCCTTCATCACTTGCCACGAGTGCATGCCGTCAAGACGCATCAGTATGCCGAGCGACAAGGTTGAGTGGATGTCCGCCTGGCCTATGTCGAGCACTTGGGCACCATACTTGGCCAAGATTGACATGACCGATACAGTGAGACCAGGACGATCTTGACCCGTTATGCTTATTAATATCTGTTCTTCCTTTTCTTCTATTTCATTCATTTGCTGAATATTGTTACTTTTTATCCATATAATTATTTGAAAGACAGCACACTCTGAAAACATTGTATAGAAACAGGCTTGGGTGTTTGCCCATGAGCCTGCGTCTTACGACTGCATTTGTCAACCGAGTTATCCACACTGTTATCCACAATAGATGATGACGTCGCAGACTGTCCACAAGGTGAAGTAGGGCGGAGTAGCCTTTCAGTTCTTTCCTGTAATCATAAAGTGTGCGCATGGCCTCTTCTGTCTTTTCAAGAAAACGCTCATTGGTCTCAAACCTCACGAAAAGCAATGGATTGTCTATGTGAACTATGCTCACTCGCCTTTCGGCCAAGCCTTTTCCGAAAAGGGTGTCCTCATAGCCGTAGGTCTTTATGTTCTCACGAAAAGGGTTGTCGAGCACAACCTGACTTTTAGCCATGAAGTTGCCTGAATGGAAATTATTGTACGGGTGCTCATTGCTCTTGCCCACAGAATAGCCTCTCTCCGCTTTCAGCTCATTCAGACAACGCAGGTTAGACTTGTCTACGATGGCTTTAGCCACTCTCAAGCTGCCCACTACCACGTCGGCCTTGCCTATGTATCTCACGTAAGTGGCTACAAAGCCCTCAGAGGGCATCATCCCTGCGTCAATATATAATAATGTGTCGAACAGTGCCTCACGCGCGAGAAAGTTTCTTATGGCCGCCCTGCCCACGTTCTTTCTTCGCTTTATAAGTCTGCAACCATGCATGGAGCCTATTTCATCGTTCATGGCATCGAAAGACGAGGGCGAACCATCATCTACCACCACTATTTCCCATGGCATATTCAAGTCACGGCATTGGCGCAGCAATGCCGTGACCTGACTCACGCATGAGTCTCGGTAGACTGGGATAAGAATAGACAATCCTTGCATGGGTGCAAAGTTAACGTTTTTCCACAACCTTATTATTATTATCTATTCTATTTTAAAATTTAAAAGAAAAATAATAGTATGATGATAGTCTGTGGATATGTTGATACTTTGTAGGCAGGATATTTGCCCAATAAGATATCAACTTTAGAGTTTAGGTTATATACATTCATTTACAATATCAAGGCGCTTGATAATAGAATGTTATGAGGTTTTCCACAAAATAGCTGATATGTTGATAATCATAAGTAGGATAACTTTTACCTGTGATAAACTGTTGAAAATGCCTTGAAAACGTTTTCACAAGCATGTGGATATCCCCATGGATTGGGCACAAACAATAAGGCTGTGGAAATCGCAATCGTTTTCCACAGCCTTATCCACAGTGTTATCCACTGATTTTATTTCATAAGTTGTTCTCTATTTTCTGTATGATGGCGGATGGGGCTATCTGCCTTAGGCAGGCGTAATCTCCCCTGCGGCATGGCTTGTTGCCGAAGATGGAGCATGGCCGGCATGGCAACGACACCTGCACGGCGTTTTCCTCCTTTTGGTTCCATCCCATGAACCCGGCATAGGGATGCGTGGCTCCCCAGACGCTCACCACCGGCGTGCCAACGAGCGAGGCGAGGTGCATATTGGCAGAGTCCATGCTCACCATCACGTCGAGGTTGCTCATGAGTATGAGCTCCTCGCGCAGGTCGTGGAGCAATTCGGGCACCACGGTGCAATACTTATGCCTCTGCGCCACATCTTTTAATAGGGAAGTTTCTTGGCTTCCGCCACCGAAAAGGAAAACGCGTGCCGATGGATGACGCTTCAGGAGTTCATCGATGACCATCTCCATTTTATCCAGAGGGTAAGCCTTGCCCTCATGCGCCGCGAAAGGCGCTATGCCTATCCATTGTTGGAAGTCTTTTTTATCACCAATTTCCGCGGGCAACAATCTCAACGGGCCCTTGGAGGGGAATATAGACTTGAAGTCTATGCTTTTTATTGGATAGCCCAATCTGGCGAACACGTCTTTATAATTGTCGAAAGCGGTCGGTATGGGCTCCACCACCTTGTCTTTCATGGCGGTGAGCCGCTTTCTCAGGTCGCGGTGCTTGTCTATGTGCGCCACATTGTTTTGACTGAGGTTGAATCTCATCCTCAAGTAGCTCGACCTCAGCACGTTGTGCAAGTCGGCTATCGCCGTGAACTGTTTTGCCGCCAATCTCCTGTACAGCGCGTTGAGGCCTTTTATTCCCTTGTATTCCTCTTTTATGTCGGCCTCCATGAAGCTCACGTTTGGCGCAATGTTCTCGAACAGAGGTCTTGCGAAGGGCTGCGAGAGCATTGTTATCCTAAGGTTGGGATATTCCTTTGCGAGGGCGTATACCACAGGCACCGTCATGGCCACGTCGCCCATGGCCGAGAAGCGTATTATGAGTATGTGGTCGGTCTTCACTTCTTCTGGTAGAGTATGGGATTGGTGCTGGGGTCGTTGTACATCTTCATCTGCCTGTACACCTTCATGTATTTCTTTCCCTCCTTGATGTCGTCCAGCAACTGGTCTATGGCGAGCGACAGGTCTTTCTGCTGCTCCAAGAGCACGTTGAGCTTTCCCTCGCACAGCTCACGGTGCTGCTGCGTGGCATCCTCGCGATTCACCTGCTCCCTCATGTGGTAAATCTTCAAGGCGAGTATCGATAGCCTGTCCACGGCCCATGCCGGGCTTTCGGTGTTGAGGCGCGCCTCAGGCTTGGGCGTGATGTCGGAGAAATGTTGCCTGAACCACGAGTCGATCTGCTCCACGAGGTCAGTGCGGTCCTGGTTGGAGCGGTCTATGCGGTGCTTGAGCTGCATGCCCTCCTGCGGGTCTATGTGTGGGTCACGGATGATGTCCTCCATATGCCATTGCACGCAATCGATCCAGCATTTCAAGTACAGGCGGTTCTCTATCGTGTCGTGCCCGTAAGGATTGCTGATAGGGGTGTCAATGTCGTTTTTCACGTGGTAATCCTCAATGGCCTTATTGAAGATTTCGTTACATTTCTGAGTAAATGACATACTTGAATTTATTGTCTTTAGATTTGTGCAAAATTAATAACTTATTTCGAACTATCCAATCTTTTCTCCGATTAAATATCGAGCCAATAGTGATATATATCAATTGAAATGGCAACGTAAGTGCACAATATGCTATCTATTGTGCATTATTATTTCAATTTTTCAATGTTTTATTTGCGTAATTGCCAAAAAGTTAGTTACTTTGCACACGTTTTTGAGAAAAAATGTTTCGGAAATTCATTTATTAATTAATAAAAAATAAAAGACTACAATTATGTCAGAAATTGAATCAAAGGTAAAGGCAATCATCGTAGATAAACTTGGTGTTGACGAGGCAGACGTTAAGCCAGAGGCAAGCTTCACCAACGATCTTGGCGCAGATTCTCTCGACACTGTCGAGCTCATCATGGAGTTTGAGAAGGAGTTTAACATCACTATCCCTGACGACAAGGCTGAGACCATCCAGACAGTGCAGGATGCCATCAACTACATCAACGAGAACGCTAAGTAAATAGATTTGGCGTCATGCCCAGCGTTTAATGATTGCCATTAAACGCTTTTTTTGTATTAACGAAAGTTTTTCAAATGAAATTGAACAGAGTAGTAGTAACAGGACTTGGCGCTCTCACTCCGCTTGGCAACAGTGTCGAGGAGACTTGGAAAAACATACTTGACGGAAAGAGTGGCGCGGCTCCCATTACGCTTTTTGATGCCTCCAAGTTCAGGACTCATTTTGCCTGTGAGGTAAAGGGTTTCAAGGCTGCCGACTATATGGATCGCAAGGAAGCCCGCAAGATGGATCGTTGCACCCAACTTGGCATGGCATCAGCCATACAGGCTGTGGCCGACTCTAAAATCGACTTGGACACAGTGGACAAGAACCGCGTGGGCGTGGTTTACGGCATTGGCATTGGCGGCATACAGACTTTCCAGGAGGAGGTTATGTACTATGCGCAGCACATTGCCGACGGACCAAAGTTCAGCCCATTCTTCATCCCAAAGATGATAGCCGACATAACGGCAGGACAAATCAGCATTCATTTCGGATTCCATGGTCCCAACTATGTTACGACGAGTGCTTGCGCTTCTTCGTCACACGCCATTGCCGACGCATTCAACCTGTTGCGTCTTGGCAAGGCCGATGTCATCTTGGCTGGTGGCGCTGAGGCTGCCATCACAGAGTGTGGTCTTGGAGGTTTCTGCTCCATGAAGGCACTGTCGGCACGCAACGATGACCCAGAGCACGCAAGCCGCCCATTCAGCGGCAGTCGCGATGGCTTCGTAATGGGTGAGGGCTCAGCTTGCCTCGTTCTTGAGACACTGGAGCACGCCAAGAAGCGTGGAGCACACATCTATGCTGAGATGGCTGGTGAGGGAATGAGCGCAGACGCTTACCACATCACGGCTTCACATCCTGAGGGTCTTGGTGCAAAGCTCGTAATGAGCGAGGCACTTAAAGACGCAGGCCTGAATACTTCGGACATAGACTACATCAACGTGCATGGCACGTCTACACACGTGGGAGACCTTTCTGAGGCCAAGGCCATCAAGGATCTTTTCGGAGACGATGCCTACAAGCTCAACATTTCTTCAACCAAGTCTATGACCGGCCACATGCTTGGTGCAGCTGGCGCTGCAGAGGCAATGTTCAGCGTGCTTAGCGTGGTCAACGATGTGGTGCCACCGACAATCAACCATGAGGAAGACGACAAGGACCCGGAGCTTGACTATAAGCTCAACTTCACGTTCAACAAGCCACAGAAGCGCGAGGTAAGAGCCGCCCTCTCCAACACGTTTGGTTTCGGCGGACACAACGCTTGCGTAATCTTCAAGAAATTTGCTGAATAACTTTTTATGTTAGTCAACATAATAGACCGCATAAAGCTCCCTTTCCGGAAGGAGAAGGAGCTTTATGCTTCGTTACATTCCATCATAGGAGTATATCCTCACAATATCTCTTACTATAAGATAGCCCTTATGCACAAGAGCATAAGGCATCGCAACGACAAGGGAAAGCCTGTCAACAACGAGCGACTTGAATTCTTGGGCGACGCCGTGCTCGACTGTGCCGTGGGCGACATAGTGTTTCGCCACTTCCCCGGAAAGCGTGAGGGATTTCTAACCAACACGAGGTCAAAACTCGTGCAAAGGGAGACTCTCAACAAGCTGGCCAAGGAAATGGGAATATGCAACCTCATACTTTCCAGTGGGCGTTCCAACACCCACAACAGTTATCTCGGAGGAAACGCTTTCGAGGCTCTCGTTGGAGCACTCTATCTTGACAGAGGCTACGATGCCTGCATGACATTTGTGAAGAAGCGTATACTGTCAAACATGATCAACATAGACAAGGTGGCCTACAAGGAGGTAAACTTCAAGTCGAAGCTCATCGAGTGGACGCAGAAAAACAAGGTGCAGCTCGACTTCAAGCTCTTGAGCTGTGGCAAGGACAATGACGGCAACCCCATTTTCGGCTACCAGATACTGCTTGAGGGCGTTGAGGGCTGCAAGGGCAATGGATTCTCCAAGAAGGAAAGCCAGCAAAAGGCCGCCAAGGACACACTTGAGAAACTGAGGCGCGAGCCGCAATTTATCGATGCCGTGTTCAAGGCGAAGGGTGAGCGCACGAAGATGGAGGAAGAACCCGTAAACCCTCTTCCGAACCTTGACTCCACGCAGGTCTTCATGAACTCCACTGCCACTGAAGACGACGATACAAAGCACGTGACGGCTTTCCGGGAGCGTGTTTACTCTGAGCGTGAAAGCGCTATAGGAGATGAGCGTGAGGCCATGCTTTCGCAAAAGGAAGGTGATCGCGAAGACATAATAGCGGCCGCTGAAAATGCCGCGTTCGAGGAAAATAGTCCTGAATAGCGTAAATGGCATGAGAGGCCACATATGGCTCACCGGAAAAAGTTAAAATAAAGGGTTAACGGCCTGCCAGTTGAATCGAGTCGCGATTCAACTGGCAGGCCGTTTGCTTTTAACTTATATCGCAACGCGATTACGGCGTAAAGCCGATGCGATTCAAGCGTGAAGCCGACACGATTCAAGCGTGAAGCCGAAACGCCTTAATATGGCATGAAAAAGCAAATCCCCAGCTCTGCGCTCAGAGTTGGGGATTTGTGTTAACCTAAAAACCAATCTTAATTTATTTACCAAAAACTAACTAAGACCTAATGAAAACCTAAAAACTAACTTTAAACCTAAAAACTAAAAACCTATATGAAACAATCTACTAATCTTCAAATGTCATGTGTCTTTTTCGGAATGACCTTCTCGCGAGGGTCGAACCCTTGTCTGGGTTCTTTTCTCCTTTTGACACTGCAAAGGTAGGCAGATTTTAAATAGCCGCAAATTATTTATCGTGATTTATTCGTTTTTCTGCTTTATTTTTGATATATGTCAAAAATATGTGTGCGCACACAAAACAACAAGGCAGTATTCTTATCTCCTAATAGGCAGGTAGATATGAAATAACAAGGCAGTTGGGAATATAAACGAGTGTTAACTATTATATCCATGTGTTTACAGTATTGACGTAAGTCAAAATGATTTGGAAAAAATACATAAACTCTTTGAAAATATTTGGCTCATAATCCTATTCTGCCTAATTTTGCACCGTCAAACGGACAATGTCTTCGGGAGAAGATGGTCTTATTAGATTTTATTTCATATACACAGTTTAGGTTAGTAGATTGTTTCATATAGGTTTTTAGTTTTTTAGGTTTAAAAATTGGTTTTTAGGTTAACGCAAATCCCCAACTCAGAGCGCTGAGTCGGGGATTTGCCTTTTTTATGTGATATTATTCCTGTTGGTGATGCTGGGATACGTCTTTACTTAATCTTCTCGTAGACATACACTTCATGTATTTCTTCCGTGTAACCCTCTTCCGTGAACGGGCCCTGGCTCATGCCGAGTATGATTTGCGTGCCACGGTTGTTGAGCACCAAGAGGTCGTCGGTCAATGGGTCAACGGTGAGACCCTCTATCTCGCCACAGCGGCGGAAGTCTTTCATCTCGCGGAACAATGTTAGCGGACGTGCGAAAGCGCCACCAGCGATTAGGCCTGTGCGCTTCACCACCTTGCCGTTCTCGTCGGTCTTCACGTTCCATGGGTCTGCCTTCACAGGTTCAGTGCCTTGCTTCAAGCCATAGTATGGAGCTCCGGCGATGTCGGCGATGTAGATGTTGTCGGCAATGTTGTAGGTAGACTCGCCGTCGTCGGCAGAGAAGAGCATCTTGCCATCGGCGATGTAGATGCCTTGGCACCAGTAGGGCTCAGGACGGCATTGCATCTTGGTGTAGTATTTCTTAGTGTCGAGGCTGTAGGCGTAGACATAGCGGCTGTCCACCCAGTCGGACATCCAGATGAGTCCGCTCTCGCGGTCGACGGCGAGTCCGGAGCACTCTACCTGTCCCGACTCGGGGCTCCATGGTATGTCCTCGATCCATTTCAGGGTCTTTGCGTCGTAGACGGAGATGGCTATGTTCTCGCCGCGGCCCAAGTTGAAGTGCTCATTGCCGGTGTAGATTTTGCCGTCGTACACGTCGATGTCGCCAAAGTGGTTGGCCTTCTCCGGATGTGGGAACAAGGGGTCGCTCTTCGACTGCACCCTCTTCTGCACGAGGTTCCAGTTGTGGTCATACTTGTAGAGTCCGCGCGTGTCGGAGAGGTAGAAATAGTCCTTGTCGGCGGCGATGCCCTGGCGTGCCGGTACACGGATGACTTTCTTCAAGCGATATTCAGTGCCGAGGTGCTGGGCGTAGACGCTTGTGCCGATGATGCTGGCGAGCAAGAGGAAAAACAGTTTTTTCATTGGTTACTGAATTTTAGAGTTGATTTATCGATGATTGATTATTGATTCTTTTGACGTCAGAAGGCAAAGCGGCCCATCAACTGTATTTGGTTGTTGCCGTCGTATCCGATGGCTTCCTTAGCCTTTTTGTCGTAGAAGAAGTGATGATAGTTGAACTGTATGGTTACGTTTTTGAAGAGCTGATAGTTCAAGCCGACCAAAATGCGATTGTAGTTGTTCGTAGTGGTCTCGCGGCTCTGCAGCTGCTGGTTGTCGTCGTAGTAGAGGCTGTGGTCCTTGTACATGTCCCAGCGCACCATTGGCAACCATTTGCCGATGTGGTAAGCGGCGAGGAAGTAGGCACCTTGCTCGTCTACGAACTTCACGTCGTCCACTTTCGACTTCATCATGCCGTATTCAGCGCGAAGGTCGAGACCTGTGGGGTCGTTGTACCATGCGCCAAAGACGACACGGTTTAGCGGATTGTACTTGCCCGAGCCCACACCCTGGCCGCCAGCCAAGGAGTTGCTTGAGTACTTGCCATAGTTATATGTAGCCTTCACGTTGAAATACTTTGTAGGGTGCACCGTCACGCTTGCGTAGACATCCTTTGAACTGTTGCTATTGTCTTTGCAAGGCAGTCCGCCGTTGGTCAGCGCCAAGTCGTAGTGCAGGTAGCGGAAACCTTTGCCGCTGTCGAAAGCGTCGCCTATGATCATCACGCCGAGATCACGTCCGTAGTCCACGAAGTTGTATTCGTATGGGTTGCGACATGCCATGCGGTATACTATGTTGGAGAAGTCCACGGTCTCCAGGGTCTTGGGTGATATGTCATAGTTCTCGTAGCCCAATGGCGTATAGAATTGTCCGGCCCTGATTTTGAACTCAGGCAACAGTTTCAAGGTGGCGAAAGCGTCCATCACCTGGATGTTCTTCTGGCCGTTGCCGTTGGTGGAACCCGCGATGCCGTTGAACGCCTCTATCTGCAAGCGGAAGTCAACCTTCTCGCCGACGTTGCCGTCCATTATCAAGCGCAGTCGCTTGGCCTGGAACGACGATGATGAGCGCGCTCCGTCCGCGGTGGTCTTGCTGTAGTTCCAGCCAGTCTGCAGGTAGCCGGAAATCTTGGGCAGGTGGCTGAGTATGCTTTCCCATTTCGATTCTTGCTTGGTCGATTGCTGTTCATTGTCAACAGTTGAGATTTCAGACACATCGTTTGATTCACTGGCAGGATTGCTTTCTGGTGCCGCGTTCAATTGCATGGCCATAGCTGCTGACACAATGAATAGTAATTGTTTTTTCATAAATGAAAGTTTTGGGTTTAGAAATAAAACTTGTCGTAAAACAATATCTTTTATAAAGATAGCTTTTGGTTACTTCACAAAAGTATGTAACATTTTTGAAATTAATATTACAATTTTATTTCTTTAACTCAGAAACTTTCTTGTTTTAACATTTTAAAACTGTTTTATAAAAACATCCACAATGCCCTGAAGCATTGTGGATAAAATGTGTCTTATGAAATGGAATGCTCACGACCGCGTTTATTTCTTGTTGCCCATGCGCTTGTCTTTGCCGTCTTTTTGCGTGGCATCGGCGAGTATGAAGTCGAGCTGTCGTTTCTCCACGTTGGCTCTTGCAACCTTTATGCGTATTGGGTCTCCAAGTTGGTACTTGTGGTGATGCCTACGTCCACGTAGCAAGAAGTTTTTCTCGTCAAACTCATAGTAGTCGTCATCAAGGTCACGCATTGGCACCATGCCCTCGCAGTGGTTCTCGTCTATCTCCGCATAGATGCCATACGATGTGATTCCGGAGATGTGTGCGTCATATTCGTTTCCGATCTTGTCGCCCATAAACTCCACCATCTTATACTTTATGGAATCCCTCTCGGCATTTTGTGCCAGTTGCTCCATGTCGGAGCAATGCTCGCACAGGTCCTCGTAGTGTTTCTCGTTGGCAGAGCGTCCGCCGTTTTGGTATTTTGTGAGCAACCTGTGTACCATCGTGTCTGGATAGCGGCGTATGGGTGAGGTGAAGTGTGTGTAATAGTCGAATCCCAGTCCGAAGTGTCCAATGTTGTGCGTTGTGTACTTTGCCTTCATCATAGCCCTTAGTGTCACAGTCTGCACCACTTTTGCCTCTTTTTGCTCTTCCACGTCACACATGAGCTTGTTGATGCTCTTTATCATGGCCTTTCGCGTACCGTCGGTTTTCACTTTCAGGCCGAATGGAGCTATGAACTTCCTGAGGGTCTCCATCTTCTCAGGGTCTGGGTTGTCGTGTACGCGGTATGGGAACACCTTTGCCTTCTTGCCCTTTGGCACGCGCCCCACGCTCTCTGCCACGGTTCGGTTGGCAAGGAGCATAAACTCCTCAATGAGTTTGTTGGCATCTTTTGAGCGCTTGAAATAGCAGCGTATTGGGTGCCCTTTCTCGTCAATGTCGAAATGCAATTCCTCGGTGTCGAACATCACGGAGCCGTCCTTGAATCTTTTCTTGCGCAGCAGCTTTGCAAGCCTGTCGAGCGTGCATATCTCCCATCCGTATTCATCCTTGAACCCGTCTTTCCCCGGGTTGGGGGCAGGTTCCCCCGTGCCATCCACCACACCGTTGTCTTCCAGCACTTGCTGCGCTTCCTCGTAGGCGTATCGGCGGTTGGAGCGTATTATGGTGTGCACTATTCGCGAAGCCTTGATCTCAGCGTTGTCGTCGAGGTCGAAGATGACGCTGTAGCAGAGCTTGTCCTCATTCGGGCGGAGCGAGCACACGAAGTTGCAGAGATGCTCCGGCAGCATTGGTATGGTGCGGTCCACGAGATACACTGAGGTGGCGCGTTTTTCAGCCTCGCGGTCTATTATTGAGCCTTCGGTGACATAGTGGCTCACGTCGGCTATGTGCACGCCAACCTGGTATAGTCCGTTGTCGAGCTTCTTTATTGAAAGGGCATCGTCGAAATCCTTTGCGTCCTTAGGGTCTATCGTGCAAGTCCATGTGTCGCGGAAGTCCTCGCGCTCTGCCACGTCCTTGTCGGTGATCTCGCCAGTGATTTTGTCTGCCGCGTCCTCCACCTTTTTAGGGTATTTGTATGGCAGTCCATATTGCGCGAGTATGGTGTTCATCTCCACGTCGTTGTCGCCAGTCTGTCCGAGCACGTCCACCACCTCGCCGATTATGTTCTTGTGCTCGCTGTCTGGCCATGCCGTCACTTTCACTACGGCTTTGTCGTCCGTCTTGCCCCCCTTGAGCTTGTTTTTGGGTATGAGAATGTTTTGTGCCAATGTGTTTTCCGTTGTCACGAGGAAAGCGATGTCCTTGTCTACCCTCAACCTGCCCACGAACTGGTCTTTGGCCCTTTGCAGTATCTCGATGACCTGTGCCTCCTTGATGTGGTTACGGCGGCGCGCCATCATCGACACCCTAACGTGGTCTCCGGTGAGAGCCGACATGGAGTTTCGCTCCGACACGAAGATTGGCTTGTCGCTCCCGTCTGGGATAAACGAGTTTTTGCCGTTAGACTTTCTCACGAAGCGTCCCTCCTGCACCTGGCCCTTGGTGTTGAGCTTGTAAGAGTTCTCGCTGACCCTGGTCAGGGCATCGTCCCATGTCATCTCTTCCATTATGTCCATGGCGAGCATTTTCAGTGGATGCGTGTTGAGGCGAAGCGAGTGGAATATTTCTTTAAGAGTCAGTGTCTTGTCGGGTTGCGAACTAAAAAACGCGTCAAGTATTTTGGCAAGCTGCTTTTTTGTCATGCGCTTGCCGCCTCGACGCTCTTTCTTGGATTGATGGTCCTTCTTTCCCATGGTTGTAAAAAGGTTTGAATTATATTTACCTGCAAATTAACGAAAAACTTTTCAACAATCCTAATTAAATCACATTATTTTGCAAAATATTCTGATTTAAGTATTAACTTTGTAACCTAATTGATTATGAAGATATTAATAACCGGTGCCAGCGGCTTTATTGGCAGTTTTATAGTAGAGGAGGCGTTGAGGCGTGGCTTTGAGACGTGGGCGGGTGTGAGAGGCACCAGTTCGCGCAAATATTTGCAAGACCCACGCATACATTTCATAAATCTCGACTTCTCTTCAGAGAGCTTGCTCACTGACGCGCTTCGTGGCCACGACTTCGATTATGTAGTGCATGCTGCTGGAGTAACCAAGTGTCTCCACAAGGACGACTTCTTCAAGGTAAACTATGATGGCACCAAGAATTTGGTAAATGCCATACTCAGTCTCAATATGCCGCTCAAGCGCTTTGTGTACATGAGCAGCCTCAGTGTTTTCGGGGCCATAAAGGAAAAACAGCCTTATCAGGAGATTGACGAACATGACACACCACGGCCAAATACGGCTTACGGCATGAGCAAGCTTAAGGCCGAGCAGTTTCTCGATTCGATAGGCAACGATTTCAATTATATAGTGCTTCGTCCGACAGGTGTGTATGGGCCACGTGAGAAAGACTATTTTGTCATGGCAAAGAGCATACGCGACCATGTGGACTTCGCGGTGGGGTATCGCCGTCAGGACATCACTTTCATTTATGTGGAGGATGTAGTCGAGGCTGTGTTTCTTGCACTTGACCATGGCATGTCGGGAAGAAAGTACTTCCTTTCAGATGGCGACGTGTACCAGAGCTCCACTTTCAGCGACTACATACACGAGGAACTGGGCAAGCCTTGGTGGATAAGGATTACTGCCCCAGTATGGGTGCTGAGGCTCGTCACGCTCGTGGGAGAGTATGTGGGCAGGGCGACTGGAAAGCTGATAGTGCTCAACAACGACAAGTACAACATATTGCGACAGCGCAATTGGAGGTGCAACATTGAGCCAGCGTGTGACGAGCTTGGGTTCACGCCGCGCTTCAAGCTTCGCGAGGGTGTGAGGAAAACCATACAGTGGTATAAGGACAATCATTGGCTTTAAGGGTTTTCGGGTTACGTTATATGTTGTTGTGATAAATTGGGACGTATTGTATAAGAATGTCAATAAAAGATTTGTTCACTATAGATGAAAGACCACGCAAGGGCCTTTTGGCACTTGAATGGGTGATACTCGCTTATGCGCTTATCACACTGTTGGTGGTTTTGTTTTGTCTTACAAAAGTAGACAATCCAGGCGCAATGGTGTGGGGGAGAATGCGTGTGGTGGCAATCACTATGGGATTGTGGGCCGTATATCGGTTTATGCCATGCAAAATGACCACATTTTTAAGGGTGGCCATTCAGATGGTCTTGTTGGGATGGTGGTATCAGGACACTTGCGACATCAACTCGTTGTTTCCCAATCTTGACCATATTTTCGCGTCATGGGATCAAACTATATTTGGTTTCCAGCCGGCGCTCGTGTTCTCTCAGAGATTTGCGCAGCCAGTATTGAGTGAAATTCTCGAACTATCGTATGTGTCTTATTATCCAATGATTATCGTGGTGTGCTTCTTCTATTTCTTTGCGAGAAACAAGGAGTTTGAGAAGTGCTGTTTCATAATATTGGGCACGTTTTTCACCTATTTCCTAATATTCGACTTCATACCAGTGGCTGGCCCCATGTATTATTATCCAGCCATTGGAATGGACAATGTGGTTAAGGGCATATTTCCTGTAGTAGGAGACAGAATGGCCGGACAATGGCATATCATGAAGCCGCCAGGGTGGACAGACGGGTTGGGCTATCAGCTCATAGCAGACGTGCATGAGGGGGAGCGCCCCACGGGAGCGTTTCCAAGTTCACACATAGGCATTGCCTTGGTGAGCCTTTTTCTTGCCATACGCACGCGCAACAAGGCTCTTGTGTTCACGCTCTTTCCTTTCTGTATAGGAATATTCTTTGCCACGGTTTATATACGCGCACACTATGCGGTAGACGCTTTCGCTGGACTTGTGAGCGGACTTGTTTTTTATGCTGTATGGGCTGGCATAGCAAAGTGGAAGGCCATTTAACCACTGTAACACTTTTAAAATAATATAATAAAAAACGACTCATGAAGAAATTATATATAGAGACTTACGGATGCCAAATGAACGTGGCCGACTCTGAGGTGGTGGCTTCGGTAATGAATATGGCTGGCTATGAGCCTACCGACAACGAGGCTGAGGCTGATGCCATATTCCTCAATACCTGTTCGGTAAGGGAAAACGCTGAGAACAAGATATATCAACGACTCGACCAGCTGTTCGCCGACAAGAAGAAAAAAGGCTTGAAGACTGTGCTTGGAGTGCTTGGATGCATGGCAGAGAGGGTTAGAAACGACCTTGTGGAAAACCACCACGCCAACATAGTGTGTGGCCCTGACGCTTACATGAGCTTGCCGGAGATGATGGCGGCCGCTGAGCAAGGGTTGCCGGCCGTAGACGTGAAGCTATCCACCACGGAGACTTACCGCGACGTGTTGCCTACACGAATTGGTGGAAACCACGTAAGTGGCTTCGTGAGCATAATGCGTGGCTGCAACAATTTTTGCCATTATTGCATCGTGCCTTACACTCGTGGCAGGGAACGATCGCGCGACGTGGAGAGCATCCTCGCCGAGGTGCGCGACTTGCGCGACCGTGGGTTCAAGGAGGTGACGCTGCTTGGGCAGAATGTCAACAGTTATGGTCTGCTGCCAAACGGCAAGCGTCCGGAGCATGGCATAATAATAGAGGAAGAGGGTGGCAAGGAACTCCATGTATGTTCTTTTGCCGAACTGCTGCGCAGGGTGGCTGAGGCCGTGCCGGATATGCGAGTGAGATTCACAACCAGCAACCCGGAAGACATGACGGAGGACATTCTCCATGCCATAGCTGATGAGCCAAACCTATGCAGCCACATACATTTCCCGGCACAAAGCGGCAGCTCTAAGGTGCTGCGTGACATGAACAGGAAATACACTCGTGAGGAGTATCTTGAGAAGGTTGACGCAATTCGTCGCATTATCCCGAATTGTGGACTTACAACAGACATATTCGTTGGCTATCACGACGAGACAGAGGACGACTTCCAGCAGACACTGTCCTTGATGAAGACCGTGAGGTTCGATTCTGCTTTCATGTTCAAGTACTCTGAGCGTCCTGGTACTTATGCCGCAAAGCATTTGCCAGACAACGTTAGCGAGGATGAGAAGATACGCCGTCTCAATGAACTGATACATCTCCAGACCCAAATATCGGCTGAGCGAAACAAGGAAGACGAGGGCAAGGAGTTTGACATCCTCATTGAGCGATTTTCAAAGCGCAGCCACGACCAACTCATGGGGCGCACGGAGCAAAATAAGGCCGTGGTCATACCTAAGGGAAGACACCATATTGGAGAAATAGTCAGGGTGAAAATTATTGGCAGTTCCTCAGCCACTCTCATGGGTGAGCCTCTGTGTTAAGTTTATTGGTGAGTCTTTTCCTGTATAGTAGTATGCCTTAGTTTTAAGAGTCCATTAGTATAATATATGAAAGAATTCCTGCATGTCCTGCGGCGTTTTTTGCCACCATACAAGAAGTATTTAGCATTCTCGGTGTTCTTCAACGTGCTTTCCGCAGTGTTGAACATCTTCTCGTTTGCCGCGCTCATCCCTATCTTGCAAATTTTGTTTCAAGTGGATGGAGGATTGCGCGCCAACGACCTCATGCCATGGGCATTGGACAAGGAGGTGCTGCAAAACAACATGTCCTACTATGTGCAGGAGTTGATCATAAGCACTTCGGCCACCACAACGCTGCTTATCATAGGACTTTTCCTCGCGTTCATGACATTTCTAAAGACTACGGCCTATTTCCTGTCGTCGGCCACGGTCATGCCTATACGCACAGGTGTGGTGAGGGACATACGCAACATGCTATACAATAAGATCACGTTGCTGTCGCTGTCTTTCTTCAGCGAGGAGCGCAAAGGCGACATCATAGCCCGCATGAGCGGTGACGTACAGGAGGTGGAGAACAGCATAATGTCGTCGCTCGACATGCTGTTCAAAAACCCTATCCTGATAGTGGCTTATCTTGCCACACTTATCATAATATCGTGGCAGCTCACCATATTCACAATAGTATTCGCGCCAGTATTCATTTGGTTCATGGGATTTGTTGGAAGAAAGCTCAAGGCAAGGAGCATACTCGCCCAGAGCCTTTGGAGCGACACCATGAGTCAAGTGGAGGAAACATTGGGTGGACTTCGCATCATAAAGGCGTTCAACGCTGAGAAAAAGATGAACGACAGGTTTGATAGGGTTAATTCAGCCTATCGCAACCAGTTGCTGAAAGTGACAGTGAGGCAGCAGATGGCGCATCCAATGTCGGAATTTCTTGGCACGTTGATGATAATAGTGGTGCTGTGGTTCGGCGGAATACTTGTGCTCAACAAGTCGTTGCTTGATGGCCCAACGTTTATTTATTATCTTGTCATGCTTTACAGCATCATCAATCCTCTCAAGGATTTTTCCAGGGCAAGCTACAACATTCCCAAGGGTCTCGCCTCCATGGAGCGCATAGATAAGATACTGAATGCCGATATAGAAATCAAGGAAAGGAAAGATCCTGTGCACATCAAGTCATTTGACCATGAAATTGAGTTCAGGCATGTGTCATTTGCATATACAGATGTGCATACTGATGAACTTCAATATGTGTTGAAAGATATCAACCTTGTCATTCCAAAAGGCAAGACAGTGGCTCTTGTAGGGCAGAGTGGTGGTGGAAAGTCCACATTGCTCGACCTTATACCGCGATATTATGACGTGCAGGAAGGTGAGGTGCTAATAGATGGAGTCAACGTGAAAGACCTTGGCATACACGACTTGCGCTCGCTTATAGGCAACGTCAACCAAGAGGCCATACTCTTCAACGACACCATCAAGAACAATATCAAGTTTGGTAAAGATGACGCGACAGATGACGAAATCATAGCCGCCGCGAAGATAGCAAACGCATACGATTTCATCATGGAGACTGAGCACGGTTTCGACACCAACATCGGTGACCGTGGTGGTCGTCTGTCGGGCGGACAACGGCAGCGCATCAGCATTGCCCGTGCCATATTGAAGAATCCACCCATCCTCATCCTCGACGAGGCTACGTCGGCTCTCGACACTGAGAGCGAGCGGCTGGTGCAAGACGCGCTATATCGCTTGATGAAGACACGCACAACAGTTGCAGTGGCTCATCGCCTGTCAACCATCAAGAACAGCGACGAGATTTGCGTCATACACGAGGGAAGGATAGTGGAGCGTGGCACCCACGACGAGCTCATGGCAAAAGACGGCTATTACCATAAGCTACACGACATGCAGCAATGATTTTGTTGCAGATATGTTTAATAGCAGCAACGGTTATGGCTCACTTGCCTAATCGTTGCTGCTATTATTATTTCATGGCCTGTACTTTCTCGTTTATAAACGATATTTCGGCAGACGACAGGGCATATTTCTTGTAAAGAAACTCGTCTATCTCATCCACAGGCAGACTCCAGTCAATGTCCGATTTGTCGCTGAAGTCTTGCAGTGGCACATATTTCCATTTTTCTGGAGTGATGTCTTGTGTCGTCTTCAATGCACCAAGAAGAGTCCTTGCAAACTTGGTAGAGACATACTTCATCAATGCCTTGGCTTCGTTTTCAGAGGCAAAGTTGCCTATGCTTATAAATGTTTCTGTATTTCCCACGTGTGGTGCACCAATGATTGGAGGTGTCAAGGTTTCGCCAAACGCTCCTGTGCCATTTGCCTTGGAAAGGAATATCTTATAGCCTTCCAGGTTTTTCACGGGATTGATGTAATCGAGTCTCACATATTTTAGAATTCTGTTGTTGTCTGTGCGCCCTAAGATTAGTACATAATCATGGCCGTCATTGGGCTTTTCATCAAAGAAGACCTGTGGAAGACGCTTGAAAATATTGGTTGACATATCGTATGGATGCCCATTGCTTAGTTGGCTGATTGCTTCTGGATGGTCTTCATGCATCTTATCCGTAAAGCGGTAGGCCGTTCGTGAAACAACAATGTCGCTCATAGACTTGAAATTCTGATTGTTCACCACAGCCTGTATGATTGCGTTCAGTTCGGGGTATGGTGTGAACAAGCCTATTGCGCCATTGTCTACTTCCGCGTCTCGCAGGCTGATGGCCACGCCGCCCTTTATGTCGGTATCATCAAATAGTTTTTCGCTCTTGGCAAAATAATCGCAAATGTTCAAATGCTTGTCCTCCAGCATCTTCTTGTTCCAAGCCTTTGGTGTGCTGCCGG
>ERZ808240.1565-NODE-1565-length-27803-cov-7.295985_pt1 | contig 27803 bp, 22 predicted proteins | sample MGYA00521084_ERZ808240 | MGnify/ENA primary metagenome ERZ808240 (study PRJEB31516, sample SAMN03275571) | gut metagenome | biome: mammalia-associated habitat; material: feces | host: Papio cynocephalus | place: Kenya | collected 2012-08-06 ... | reverse complement strand
TTTTGGGGAACATCCCAAAACTCCACAATAGAAAACAGGGCCTTGCCCTAACAAAAAAAGAAGCGCCTAGATGAGCGCTTCTCCTTACCATATTAGGACTTCGATCAAAAAGTTAGTGGGCCACAAAGTGGGCCATTTTCCAAAAACTTACATGAATTTATATAGAGTTTTATCCGAGTCGAAAATCCGCTAAATGCTCTAGCTATCAGCATTTAAAGGCATTTAACAACTTACATGGATATTTATGAAATCGGTCTCGTAATAACGATTCCTAATTTCATTTTCTATATTTCCTCCTGTAAAGTATCTGTATTTTATAGTGTTTATGCATTGACAGATCCTTTCGGATGCCAGGCATACTTAAATATAAAAAGTCTTAACACAGTTTTTTGTATTATACCATGCCAAGACTTTTTTGTGAATATTTTGTCTGAAATTCTATTACATTTTTCCCGAATCTCAACAGTCCTTCGTCTCCATCAGAATTACAATTCCATTCATGAAGCTAATTGTCACCTCATCTTCTTTGAACTGGTTGCTTACACACAGACTATCATACGGAATCAATGTATGATTATCCAACGGATATTTTGCTCCTTTAATGCTGAAGCCAAATACTTCTTCCCCTAATGGGAACACAGAAAAGAATGGTCCATAAGTTTCTCCTCTTTTCAGATGTGTCTCACCGCCTCCGATCAGACGTATCTTATTCTGCGTGTCCAGAATAACAGCTTCAATCCCTGCTTTAAATGGGATTGCAAGGCTCTGCACATTCGCCCACAGATGATCAATACGACCTCCTGTAGCACCAAGGATCAATATCTCTTTCGCGCCAAGGGTCATCGCAAGCCTGATCGCAATCTCTGTATCCGATGCATCTTTCACCGGATTAAACTCACGTATTGGAACATTGGTTTCATTACGATAATAATCTCCAATTTCTTTTTTAACACTATCAAAATCCCCTACAATATAATTCGGTTGTATCTGATGTGCATAGAGGAACTCCATTCCTCTATCTACCCCAATCACATACTGATTCTCTTCTTTTGCAAGAACAGATAATACAAATTCTTCATCCAGTTCCCCACCACTGATAATCACAATTCTCTTACTCATAACTCTCTAGTATCTCCATAAATTTCGCAGTATTTTCTCCTGCATCTCCTCTGAACACAGCGGAACCGGCAACAATTATATTCGCTCCCGCATCCAGAACTTTTCTTACATTCTCAACATAAATACCGCCATCTACCTGAATATCTGTATCCAGATTCTTTTCTTGCAGCATATTCCGCACTGTCCGTATCTTGTCCAGCGTTTCAGGAATAAATTTCTGTCCGCCAAACCCCGGATGTACACTCATCACCAGGATCATATCTGCATCCTCCAGGTATGGTATGAGTTCTTTTACATCCGTCTCTGGATTAATAGAAAGACCTGCTTTCATCCCGCATTCATGGATTTTATCCAAGGTAGCTTTTACATCTTCACAAGCTTCCATATGCACTGTTAAAATATCTGCTCCTGCCTTCTGAAATGCCTCCACATAACGGATTGGTTCCTGAATCATCAGATGTACATCCATGAATTGTTCTGTAGCATCATGAATCGATGCAAGAACCGGCATACCGAATGAAATGCTCGGCACAAACATTCCGTCCATTACATCAAAATGAATATACTTTGCTCCATTTTCCTCAGTCTTTTTCATTTCCTGACCCAAAACTTTGAAATCTGCCGCCAGTATTGACGGTGATAATACATAGTTCATCATCAGTACCTCCTCTTATTTTTCAGTTCTTCATACATTTCTATATAATTCTGATAGCGGATCTTATGAATCTTTCCTTTTTCCAAAGCTTCTTTTACTGCACATCCCGGTTCATGTACGTGGTCACAACCATTAAATTTGCACTGTCCTTCGTATTCACGGAATTCCGGAAACAGATATTTTAATTCTTCTTTTTCATAATCACTGACATACAGTGAACTAAATCCCGGTGTATCCATAATGTAGGAATTTTCATCAATTGCGAACAATTCCGAATGCCTGGTCGTATGTTTTCCCCTCTCAATCTTTGTACTGATTGCACCGGTCTCCATCTCCGCTTCCGGTTGGAGGATATTAATGATTGAGGATTTTCCGACCCCTGACGGACCTGCTATTGCTGTTGTCTTACCTTTTAACAATTCACGGATTTTGTCAATTCCACGTTCTTCCTTTGCACTTACAAATATCAGCGGGTAGCCGCATGATTCATATATCTCTTCCAGTTCTCTTACCTGTGGATCTGTCGCAATATCTTCTTTGTTAAAGCACAAAATAACCGGGATATCTTTACTTTCCATCATAACAAGAAAACGGTCAAGCAGATTAAAATGTGGATTCGGCTTTGTAATTGCAAAAACCACCAGTGCCTGATCGATATTCGCTACTGCCGGACGTATCAATTCATTCTGCCGCGGCAATATCTTTACAATATTCCCTTTTTTACCGGATTCATCCAGAATCTCTATCTCTACATTGTCTCCCACCAGAGGCTTGATCTTTTCCTTGCGAAATACACCTTTGGCTTTGCATTCATAAACACCGAATTCTACTACGTGAACGTAGTAGAATCCGGCAATTCCTTTTATAATTTTTCCCTGCATATCTTTTTACTGACCAGTATTGGTTCCATCACTGGTATTCTGTCCATTCTGGTTATTATTTGTATTATTATTATTATTATTATCTCCTGTAGTTCCTCCTGTACCGGTAGTTCCCCCACTTGTATTATCCTGTGGTTTTTGTCCAAGGCTGACAACATAACTGATCGTTCCGCCTTTTGAAACACTTCCTGATGAAGGACTCATTGAAATAATATATCCTTTAGGATAACTGTTACTATACTGGGAATCTGATACATTCGTATACAGTCCTTTTTCGGAAGCCCAGCTCTTAAGTGCTGATTCCTGCTGTCCTACAAAGCTCTGTACATCTATCTTTTCCTCCGGTTTCGGCCCATTACTTACGGTAATAGAGATTGTGGTTCCTGCCACTGCTCTGCTTCCCGGTGTAACCGTCTGACTGATAACCATGCCTTTGTCTACACTATCACTATAATCATATGTTACTGTTCCAACCGAAAATCCATAATTCTTGATCGTACTCTGTGCAGTCGCATCAGCCATTCCTCTTACATCCGGCACTGTCTTTTTATTACTTCCCTGACTTACCAGCATCGTAATTGTTGACCCTTTTTCAGCCTTTGTGCCTGCTTCCGGTGTTGTACTGATTACATTTCCACTTTCTACACTGTCATCATACTGGAAAGATGAAGTTACTTTAAATCCGGCATCTTCCAGTTCTTTCTGCGCATCTGTCTCGCTCTTTCCACTTACATCCGGCACTGTCTTTTTACTTCCAACCAAGCCAGAACTTACAACAACTTCTACTGTCGTGTGCTTTTTCACCTTTTCTCCGGCTTCCGGTGTCTGCTTGGAGATCAAGCCAGCTTTATACTTCTTAGACTCTGTTCTTTTTACCGGTTTAATTCCAAGATTTTTCTTTTTCAATGCTGCCTTCGCCTGTTCTTCTGTCATGCCGCGGATATCCGGAACTGTGACTTTCCCTGATGTATCTGATTCATCCTGCGTTGTAAGACTTCCGAATGATTTGAACACTCCTGCCGCCTTACCAACAGTAAATACCAGAATCAATGCAATAATTGCAATCACCACAATTGTAAGGATCTTCATAATCTTATGCATATGAGGATTTACTTCATCAGCTTTCCGTCCTGATCCGTAATCATCATACTCCTCTTCTTCACCATCGCCGCCTTCTCCATATGAATCACCGGCATATACATCGCTTGTTGTATACTCGTCATCATATTCATCATCATCGTCATATCCGTTACGAATGTCATCCAGATCCTTATCTGTCATGATAACAGTGTCCGAATCTCCTCCAAGCGGAGCAATCCTTACAAAATCTCCATCCGGGTCTACCAGCGAATGCTTCAGATCCTGAATCAATGCATCCGTACTCTCATATCTTCTTTCCGGACTTTTCTGTGTACATTTTAATATGATCTGTTCCAGACTATATGGAATATCCGGTACCAGCTCTGACGGTGGTGTAATCTCCTGCTGCAAATGTTTCATTGCTACTTCCACAGTCGTCTCTCCGTCAAACGGAACCTGTCCGGTCACCATCTCATATAATGTAATACCGATTGAATAAATATCGCTCCTCTGATCACTGAATCCACCTCTTGCCTGTTCCGGCGATGTATAGTGAACAGATCCCATCGCATTCGTGCTGACAGTATTCGAAGTTACAGCCTTTGCGATTCCAAAATCTGTAACCTTTACCTTTCCATCCTTGGAAATAATAATATTCTGCGGTTTGATATCACGATGAATGATTCCCGATGCATGTGCTGCTCCTATACCGCTGCACATCTGGATTGCGATACTGATTGTTTCTTTATGAGAAAGTCTTCCCTTTCTCTCTATATATTCTTTTAATGTAATTCCTTCTACCAATTCCATGACCATATAATTAAGACCCCGGTCTTCACCTACATCATAGACATTGACAATATTCGGATGCATCAGGCCTGCTGCTGCCTGTGCCTCTGAGCGGAATTTTCTTACAAAATTTTCATCTTCTTTATACTGTTTCTTTAATACTTTAATCGCTACATAACGGTTCAGCATCTGGTCCCGGCCTTTATAGACATCTGCCATTCCACCGGCACCAATCTTACTAAGTACAGCATATCTTTTGCCTAGTACGATTCCATCTTTTACCATACACTCACCTCATCAGCAAGTGGCTCTGCTACGATAACCCCTATATTATCTCTCCCGCCATTGCTATTTGCTTTTTCTATCAACATCTGGACAGCTTCTACCACATCACGTGATCCTTTTACAATATTAAACATGTCTTCATCTTCAACCATATTGCTGAGACCATCTGTACACATCAATATCATATCGCCTTTTTTCAGTCTATATTCGTAAATATCAGGCTCCACATCTTCTTTTACACCAATTGCACGTGTAATGATATTCTTATCCGGATGGTTTCTGGCTTCTTCTGCTTTGATTCCGCCAAGTCTTACCATCTCTTCAACAAGTGAATGGTCTTTGGAAAGCTGGCGGATCTTATCATTGATCAGATAAAGTCTGCTGTCTCCCACATTGGCAAAATATAATGTATTGCCAACAACAGTTGCTACTACCAGTGTTGTTCCCATTCCTTCCAGCTTGATATCTCTTGAAGCTGCTTCTATTAGTTTATGATTTGCAATACTGACTACACTCCTGAGAATCTCCTCAGGTTTATCCATCGGTGTCTTTTTCAGCTCATCTTTTAATACATTCACAGTATAACTGGACGCAAAATCTCCTGCCTTATGTCCGCCCATTCCATCGGCGACCGTAAGGAGATTTGGAAATGGTCCAATCGGTCTGTCTGTTACATATACGTAATCCTGATTGACTTCTCGTTTTCTTCCTACATCAGTCATTGCATAAATTTTCATCTGTCTCTCCCTCGCTTTTGGCTGCATGTCTACGTCGCAGCTGTCCACAGGCTCCATCGATATCAGAGCCTCTTTCCCTTCTTATAGTAACATTAATTCCGTTTTTTTCAAGTTTATTTTTAAATTCGAGCGCATTTTTACGATCCGGCTTTTTAAAATCACGTTCTTTGATCGGATTTACCGGAATTAAGTTCAGATGGCAGTTTCGTCTTTTCAGGATTGCTGTCAGTTCCCGGATGTCATCCGGCTGATCATTTACTCCCGCTACCAGACTGTATTCAAATGTGATTCTTCTTCCTGTCTTATCGAAATAATAATCACATGCGTCCAGTACATCTCCTAATTCGTATTTATTTGCGACCGGCATCAGTTTCTTACGTTTTTCCTGACTCGATCCATGAAGTGACAAGGCCAGTGTAATCTGCAATCCTTCTTCCGCAAGTCTTCTCATATTTGGAACAATCCCACAGGTAGACGCTGTAATGTTTCTCTGACTGATATTCAGTCCATGCTCATCACTCAGCATATGGATAAACTTTACAAAGTTATCATAATTATCCAGTGGTTCTCCCGTTCCCATCACAACAACATTGGATACACGTTCTCCTGTGATCTTCTGAATATGGTAAATCTGACGGAGCATCTCCGATGTCTCCAGACTTCTTACCAGTCCTCCGATTGTTGAGGCACAGAACCTGCATCCCATACGGCAGCCTGCCTGTGATGAGATGCACACGGAATTACCATAATTGTATTTCATCAGAACACTTTCTACCATATTACCGTCTTCTAATTCAAATAAGAACTTCTCTGTCGGATCAACTTTTGATATCTGATGGTCGATCATCTTCACTTTACGGATCTCATAATTTTCTTTCAGTTTCTCCCGGAGACTTTTTGACAGATTCGTCATCTCATCAAAATCATCTGCCAGCTTTACATGAAGCCATTCATAGATCTGCTTACTCCGAAATGCTTTTTCTCCGATTGCAAGCATCTCTTCTTTTAATTCATCGTAATTATAGGAACATATATCTTTCTTACTCATGATTCACCTTTTTTAATATTGCAATGTAGAATCCGTCTCCTGCATCTCTTCCCGGAAGCATCTGTCTTTCTTTTACCAGCTCAAATTCCGGATATTGTCTCAGGAACCATGCTACATTTTCTTCATTTTCTTCTCTGTGTATTGTACATGTACTATATAAAAGTTTTCCGTCTGGTTTTACGTAATCTTTTACGACCGCCAGGATCTGCCGCTGCAATGCTGCCAGATCTGCTTCTGTCTTTTCATTCATCTTATAGCGGAGATCTGGTTTCTTACCGAGAACACCCAGACCGGAACACGGAAGATCTGCGATCACAATGTCCGCTTTCTCTTTCCACTCAGGATCATAAATAGTTGCATCATGACATACCGCATCAATATTAGATAAGCCGCTTCTTTCAATATTATCACGGATCAGATTCACTTTATACTCCGTCAGATCTCTTGCTTCCACATGACCGGTTTCATTCAGCAGCTCCGCGATATGTATTGCTTTTCCTCCAGGTGCCGCACACACATCCAACACCTGATCTCCTTCTTTTACCTCTGACCACAATGCTACCTGCATAGAACTTAAGTCCTGTACCTGATAAAGTCCGTCACAAAAACTTGGAAGTGCAGACAGATGATCATATCCCGACAGATATAATGCACATGGAACCTCCGGCACTTCTTTTACCGTCACACCTTCTTTTTGCAAAATTGCGATCAGATCACTCTTCTGCACCTTATGTTCGTTAAACCGGACTGTTAACGGTTTTTCTTCCAGAAATGCACTCCCGATTCTTTTTACTGTCTCTTCATCATATGCTTTCAGCCACTGCTTTACCAGCCACTCCGGCAGCGAATATTTTACAGAAATATACGCCGCTTTATCCTTCTCATCCGGATAATTAACCTTCTCCAGATTCCTGCTGATATTACGCAGTACACCATTGACGAATCCCTTCAGATTCACGAATCCTCTTTTTCCGGCAAGCTTTACTGCTTCGTTACAGATCGCCGAATCTGGGACACTGTCCATATATTTCATCTGATATACGGAACTTCTTAAGATTGTTCGTATCACCGGTTTCATCTTATTTACTTTCACCTTGGAAAACTGATTGATGATATAATCGATCTCAATCATGCGTTCCAGCGTTCCATTTACCACCCTTGTGATAAATGCACGTTCTCTTTTGTCCAGATACTGATATTTATCCAGAACATTTTTTATTACGATGTGGCTGTACTCCCCATCCCTTGTAATCTGGAGCAGCATGTCCAGCACTAATTCTCTCTCATTTACAGACGCCTGCATACGTCCCCTCCTCTTATATACGCAATCAGGGAAGCGGCTTATATCCTCTTCCCTTCGGTTAATTAGTCATTTCTTCTATTGCCTGTCAGCAGTATAATACGCAGAAGCTGCAGAATTGCCGAAGCAGCTCCGGCTACATAAGTAAGTGCTGCCGCTGTCAGTACTTTTCTGGTATCTCTTACTTCATCCTCATACAACATTCCGGTATTACCAAGAATCTTAAGCGCTCTGTGTGATGCATTGAACTCCACCGGTAATGTCACGATCTGGAATAACACTGCAAGTGAAAATGCGAGTATTCCAAGATTGATCAGCATTGCGGATGATCTTCCACTGATAAAGAATCCAAGAATGATCAACGGCCATGCGATCGAACTTCCAAAATTTGCAACCGGCACCAGACTGCTCCTTAACTTCAGCGGCACATATCCAGTCGCATGCTGCACTGCATGACCACATTCATGAGCTGCTACTCCCAGCGCTGCTACCGATGTAGAATTATAAGTTGCATCCGAAAGTCTAAGTGTCTTTGTTCTCGGATCGTAATGGTCAGTCAGATTACCGGAAATGTGCTCGATCCGCACATCATAAAGTCCTTCTCTGTGAAGGATCTGTTCTGCCGCATCCCTTCCCGTCATACCGGAATGATTCCTGATTCTTGAATATCTGCTGAATGTGGAATTCATCTTTGCCGATGCGATCAGGCAGATCACGACACCAAGCACTACTAATATATACGTTGGATCAAAATACATTGGATAATACATACTTATCAGCCTCCTTACTCTCTATGACCTGCATTATATATGAAAATCTTCCCAAATAACGTATTTTCATACATTTTTAACAATTCTTAATCATTTGTGAAGAAAGTTCACATCCTGTTTCGATCTGATAACCACGTAAGAACGCGTCTGCTTCCATTCTTTTCTTTCCGGGAATCTGCAATGCCAGTACTTTCAGAAGTCCGTCTCCTGTCTGTACGGAAAATCCGTCTTTTTCTACTTTCACGATTGTTCCAGGTTTTGCACCGGTATTCTCATCCAGAACTTTTGCTTTCCAGATCTTCATGACTTTTCCATTCCAGTCTGTGTAAGCACTCGGCCATGGATTCAATCCACGGATCAGACATTCGATCTTCTTCGCCGACTTACTCCAGTCGATATCTCCAAGCTTCTTATCAAGCATCTTCGCATAAGGTGTAGGGCTTTCTCCCTGCGCTGTCCAGACAGCAGTCTTATCCTCCAGTGCTTTCAATGTCTCAACACAAAGCTTTGCACCGGCTTCTGCCAGCTTGTCATGAAGACTTCCGCCTGTCTCATCTTCTGCCAGTGGTACTTCTGTCTTCATGATCATGTCTCCGGTATCTAATCCCTCATTCATCTGCATCGTTGTTACTCCGGACACTTTATCTCCATTAATAACTGCCCACTGGATCGGAGCCGCGCCACGATAACTTGGCAGTAAGGATGCATGTACATTGATACATCCATAAGGTGTCATCTCAAGGATCTCTTTTGGAAGAATCTGCCCAAATGCAATGACTACCATGATATCTGCGTCATATTGGCGAAGCTCTTCTACTGCTTCCGCTTCTCTGATCTTTACCGGCTGGAAGACCGGAATTCCATGTGCCACAGCCGCTTCTTTCACCGGTGTATACTGCATCTTGCCGCCACGTCCCTTTGGTTTGTCCGGCTGTGTGACTACAAGTACCACTTCATGTCCGGCTTCGATCAGAGCTTCCAGTGTTCCGACCGAAAATTCCGGCGTTCCCATGAATATTACTTTCATGCTATTCTTCCTCCTCATAATTCACGTCATGTACTTCGCCTTCTACCAGTCTGGTGTATAACTTTCCATCCAGGTGGTCAATCTCATGACAGAATGCTCTTGCAAGAAGTCCTTCTCCTTCCAGGATCACTTCTTCCATATCTTCATTCAGTGTTTTTACTTTTACATAATTCGGTCTTGTTACTATTCCTGCTTTTCCAGGAAGACTTAAGCATCCTTCTTCTCCTGTCTGTTCACCGGATGTCTCAAGGATCACCGGGTTGATCAGCACGATCGGTCCTTCTCCGATATCAATGACTACAATACGCTTCAGGATTCCAACCTGCGGTGCCGCAAGGCCTACCCCCATTGCTTCATACATTGTATCCAGCATATCATTGATCAGTACTTTCGTACGGAGTGTCATCTTGGTTACTTCTTTACATTCTTTATTCAGAACTTCATCTCCAAATTCTCTGATTGTTCTAAGTGCCATTTCTTTTGTCTCCTTTATTCATTAAAATATATTCATTGGATTAAAGTCAAACTGTATTCTCATATTGGCAAATCCGGTGTTGATCTCAATATAGCGTTCTAACTGATTCTTAATCCGGACAAGTACCGGATATGCTTCGCTCTTCAGGTATAAAACTTTCCGGTAGACATCGTTGACTTTTCCAACCGACGGACTTGCCGGTCCGATCACCTGTACTTCTCCGTCCATACTTACCCGGATCGCATATTTTTTCAGATATTCTGCTGCCGTTGCGAGTCTTGCTTCATCGGATCCTGTCATCAGCACCGCCATCAGCTGCGCTGCCGGCGGATATCCCATCAATTCCCGGTAGTTCATCTCTTTTTCATAGAACCCTTCATAATCCTGTCTTGCCGCCATCTGGATACTGTAATGATCCGGACTGTATGTCTGGATCACCACTTCACCGGGACATCTGCCTCGTCCTGCACGCCCTGCTGCCTGCGTTAGGAGCTGAAACGTACGTTCCCCGGAACGGTAATCATCTGAATACAGGGACATGTCCGCTGCCAGAACACCAACCAGTGTCACATTCGGGAAATCATGTCCTTTTACGATCATCTGTGTCCCTATCAGAATATCAGCTTCTTCATCTGCGAACTTTGCCAGAATCTTCTCATGACCGCCTTTGTTCTTCGTTGTATCCATGTCCATCCGCAAAACTCTCGCCTGCGGGAATTCTCGTTTCACCATATCTTCTATCTGCTGTGTCCCTGCCCGGAAGCCTCCGATATATGGAGATCCGCAGGAAGGACAATTCTGGACTGTCTGCGTCTCATAACCGCAGTAGTGGCAGACCATCTTTCCTCCTCTGTGCACCGATAACGACACATCGCAGTGAGGACATTTTACTACATATCCACAGGCTCTGCAAGAAACAAAACCAGCATATCCTCTCCTGTTAAGAAACAGCATCATCTGCTCTTTCTTATCCAGCCGGTCCTGCATCAGTTCTTTTAACCTGTCACTTAAGATTGACCGGTTCCCATGCTTTAATTCTTTCCGCATATCTGCCACGTATACCTTAGGAAGTGATTGCTTCCCGGTACGGTTCTTAAGACGCAGAATCTGATACTTTCCACATTCACACGCATAAAAAGCTTCCAATGACGGAGTCGCCGAACCAAGTACTACACTTGCCCCTTCCATCTTTGCCCTCTGGATTGCAGTCTCTCTTGCATGAAATCTGGGAACCTGTTCACTTTTGTAAGTTGGCTCATGTTCCTCATCAATGACGATCAGTCCCAAATTCTCAAATGGTGTGAAAAGCGCAGACCTTGGACCGATCATAATATCAACTTCACCTTTTTTCACCCGTTCCATCTGATCATAACGTTCTCCCTGCGACATTCTGGAGTTCAGGATAGAGACACGCCCGCCAAACCTTGTATAGAACCGCATAACCGTCTGATAGGTCAGTGCAATCTCCGGGATCAGTACGATTGCCTGTCTGCCCGCACTTAAGACTTTGGCAATCATTTCCATATATACTTCTGTCTTACCACTTCCTGTCACACCGTATAGCAGATAGGTCTTACGGACCCCCTGATCATAATCTGCGGCAAATGTCTGGATTGCTGCCCGCTGTTCTTCTGTATAAATAATCTCTTTTGTTTCTTTCTGCTGATAAATCACCGGATTACGGTAGACCTGTTCTGATTCCAGCGCAAGTACTTTCTGGTCTTCCAGAGCCTTTACCACACTTCTGGTCAGATTCAGCTTATGGATCAGAAAATCATAATCCTGTTCCGGCTGGTCTAAAAGTGCTGCCAGAAGTCTTGCACGGGCTTTCTGGTTCTTATGAAGATATAGGTCTAATTTATCTTTTCCTTCTTTTTCTGATAGCAGAAGCCGTACTTTCTGCTTCTCCTTAGCCCGTTCTTTCTTCTTGATCGGAAGTACCGTCTTAAGTGCCTGGATCATCGTTCCTCCATAGGATTCCTTCATCCATGCAGCCAGTGCGACCAGCCTGCTTTCGATCGCTACACTTTCTTCGGCAATTTTTAAGACCTCTTTGATCTTCTCTGGTGCATATTCCGCACGTTCAGAAAAACCGGTCACATAGCCTTTGATCTCTTTATTTCCCATTCCAAAGGGAACAACAACTTCCATTCCAACCTTAAGCATCCCCTCCAGATGAGAGGGGATGCGGTATTGAAAGACTTTATCTAATTTTTCATGCGTAATATCAACGATAATATCAGCGTACATTTATTTCTTTAATTCCTCTAATACTTCCTTGATCAGAACACGTTCATCCATATCATATTTCACGCCTTTGATCTCCTGATAAGTCTCGTGTCCTTTTCCGGCCAGAATGATCACATCTCCCGGCTGTCCGTGTTCGATCGCATATTTGATTGCTTCTTTTCTGTCACAGATCGTGATGTATTTACCATCTGTCTTCTTCATACCGACTACAATATCATCAATAATCGCCTGTGGCTCTTCAAATCTCGGATTATCCGATGTAATGATCGTAAAGTCTGAAAGCTTTCCTGATACTTCACCCATCTCATAACGTCTGGTCTTGGAGCGGTTACCACCGCATCCAAATACGGTCACGATTCTCTCCGGATGATAATCTCTAAGTGTCTCCAGAAGACTTTCCAGTGCCATCGCATTGTGTGCATAATCGATCATCAATGTGAAATCATCGGACACTTTGATCATCTCAATACGTCCTTTTACTTTTGCAACCTTCAGTGCTTTCTTAATATCTTCTACCGGTACACCAAAATGTCTGCATACAGCAATCGCTGTCAGTGAATTGTACACACTGAAATCTCCCGGAATATCAATTTCTACATCAAAGTCCATAAGACCTGCCACATGATACTGTACACCCAGATATCCAGGTCTTGAAATGTGTTTTACATCTGTGGCACGGATATCGGCTTTTTCGGAGAAACCAAATGTCTCAACCTTGCATGTCGCATCCTTGAAAATATCTTCAAACCATTTATCATCTACATTGCCAATTCCAATCTTGCACTGTTTGAATAACAGACTCTTACAATATTTATATTCATTGAAATCTTTGTGTTCATTTGGACCGATATGATCTTCTCCAAGATTCGTAAAGATTCCGATTTCAAATGGAATTCCTGCTGTACGGTCAAGCTTCAGTCCCTGGGAAGAGACTTCCATTACAACACATTCGCATCCGGCTTCTACCATCTCCGCGAAATACTTCTGAATCGTATAGGATTCCGGTGTTGTATTATTCGCAGGAATGCATTTATCTCCAATAATTGCTTCAATTGTTCCGATCAGTCCAACTTTAATACCAACCTCTTCGAGGATCGATTTGACCATGTATGTTGTGGTTGTCTTTCCTTTTGTTCCTGTAATACCGATGACTTTCAGCTTTTCTGCCGGATAACCGAAGTATGCTGCTGACGTCAGTGCCAGTGCGTAACGGGTATTCTCTACCTTAATAACCGTCAGTCCTTCCGGTGCTTCTACATCTTTTTCTACAATTACAGCAGCTGCTCCTTTTTCTGCAACCTGCTGTACATACGCATGTCCATCAGATACGGCTCCGCTGATGCATACAAATACGCTTCCTTCTGTCACTTTACGGGAATCATTGATCAGTTCCGTCACTTCGATCTGATCATCTCCCTGTACTACTTCATATTCTAAACGTTCCAGTAACTGGGTTAATTTCATCTTTATTGCCTCCTGAATTGCTGATACCGTATTCTTTACACTTACATTACTTCCGGTATCTTAATTTTTCTACAATATAATAAGTATAACATCATTTCCCGATGCAGCAAAGGAAAAATTGTGCTATAGTAATAGTTAGATTATTTTGAAAATATAAGAAAAGGGGAATGTAACTCATGAAAGCTTATGAAAGACTACTGAAATACGTTGTTGTCCGTACACCAAGTGACGAAAACAGCGAAACTGTACCTTCTTCTGCATGCCAGTTCGATCTTGCCAAACTTCTGGAAGCAGAGATGAAAGAACTCGGTCTCACCGATGTTGTCCTGGATGACCAGTGCTATCTGTATGGAAAGTTTCCGGCTACTGAGGGTCTGGAAGACAAGCCTGCAATCGGATTCATCGCACATATGGATACTGTATCGGATTATTGTGACCATGACATCAGACCAATCGTCACGGAAAATTATGACGGCGGTGAGCTGAAGCTTGGAACAAGTGATACTGTATTAAGTCCTAAGAATTTCCCACATCTGGCTTCCCTTAAGGGACGTACTCTTATCACTGCCGATGGAACAACCGTTCTCGGCGCAGATGACAAAGCCGGAATCGCCGAGATCCTGACAATGATCGAACGCGTACAGGAAGAGAAAATTCCTCATGGACCACTGTGCGTTGCATTTACGCCGGATGAAGAGATCGGTACCGGTGCTTCTCACTTTAATGTTGAACAATTCGGTGCCGACTATGGATACACTCTGGACGGTGATACCGAGGGTGAGATCCAGTACGAGAACTTCAATGCATGCAAAGCTGATTTTGTGATCAAAGGGTTCAATGTACATCCTGGTTCTTCCAAAGATACCATGATCAATGCAAGTCTTGTAGCCATGGAGATTAACAATGCGCTTCCTTCTATGGAGACTCCTCGCGGAACGGAAGATTATGAAGGGTTCTATCATCTGATGAGTATGTCCGGTGAAGTTGCAGAAGCTGAGCTTCATTACATTGTAAGAGACCACGACAAAGATCTCTTTGAAGCAAAGAAAAAGACTTTGAAATTAATCGAGAAAGATATGAACGAAAAATGGGGCGAAGGTACTGTTACTCTTACTATCACGGAGCAATACCGCAATATGGCTGAAATTATCGCCACTTGTATGCACCTTATTGATAATGCAAAGAAAGCATGCGAGAATGCAGATGTGACACCTCTGGTACTTCCAATCCGTGGCGGTACAGACGGATGTCAGTTGAGCTTTAAGGGACTGCCTTGCCCGAACCTTGGAACAGGCGGACATGCTTATCATGGACCTTATGAACACATTACTGTGGAAGGTATGGACAAGAGTGTGGATGTGGTTACGGAGCTTGTGAAATTGTATGCAGAATAGATAATCTGACGAGAATCCTTGAGATGCAGGGTGTGGAAACGCTCCGAAACCTCCGACTAATGCTCATAAATGTAACAAAAACGGGGTGCGTGCCAGATTTGGCACACACCCCGTTTTTTAACATTCTATGGCATGGATTCTTCGGATTTCTCCGCTTTTTATAATTCTATATCCGGAATTTCTTCTTTGAAACCTTCTCCTACAACTTCATTTGATTCTACGATAATGGTGAAGGCTTTTGGATCAATGGTGCGTACCATTTTTTTGATGGTATACATCTGTTTGTTATTGCAGGCGCACATTACGACGTCTTTATTTTTCTTGGAATAGCTTCCGATTCCTTTTAAGATTGTGGAGCCTCTTCCTGAATATGCATCAATCTGTTCTGCAATCTCGTTCCCTTTATCGGTTACGATCAGTGTCATCTTACCTTCATCGATACCATACATGATTCTGTCCATTACCATTGCCATCAGATAAGTAACAATCACGCCATAGATCAGACCGTCTACATCTTTGAATACCAGTAAGGTTCCAAGGATGATCGTACAGATATCCAGTACAAATGTAATGATTCCAAGTGTGATATGTGGTTTCACTTTCTTGATTGCCACACTGATGAAGTCCTGTCCACCGGTTGAGGAACCTCTCATGAAGATCATGGCATATCCAACACCACATAATACTCCCATACAAAGAGCTGCTAACAGTCTGCTTCCGTTATATACCGGGAACAGCGGTGCTACATAGTCCATCAGTACGGATGAGATAATCATAGACTTCATAGACTTCAGGAAAAATTCTTTTCCTAAAAATTTATAACAAAAGATTGCAACAGGCACATTCAGGATAATAGTTCCGGCACCGACCGGCAGTCCGAATAGGTGATACAGGATAATCGCAATACCAGAAAATCCTGCTACCGGGAAATCTGCATTCAGTGCGAAGTTGTAAATACCAACTGCGATGATCATACCTGCTGCGATATCCACCAGGATATCAATGAATAATTCTTTCCAGTTTACATTTTTCATATTCACATTCCTCCTAGATTTATTTATAGTTTTACATACATACAAAGAAAAGCAGCCACAAATTATATGTAAATATAATTCGCAACTGCTCTTATATTCATAATAATAGCAAATTTCCTTATGCTTGTCAAGAATTTTCCCCTTGAATTAACTCCAGCACGGTCCTTCCTACTCCAGATTCTTCATTCGTATACTGTGTAATATGTGCTGCACGTTCTTTTAATTCTGCCGCACCATTCTTCATTGCATAAGATTCCGGGAATTGTTCCATCATAGATAAATCATTCCATCCATCTCCAAATACTGCGACTTTCTCTGGTTTTATACCATAATATTCCGCCACTCGTTTTAACATAATCCCCTTCTGCGCCTTCGGTGCAGTCACTTCCATATTATCTGCAAATGACGAAAGTACACTGAGTCCTGTCTCTTCGTAAATTTCCTGCTTAAGCCTTTTTATCTTTTCTATATCTTTACTAAAGCACAGTATCTTTCTGATCTTATACTTCTTTTCGAAAAGCTGCTGCCATCCTTCTTCCAGAAAATCGGCATATTTCATCCCTTTTGCGGTCGCATAATCTCCATGATCTGTATTGATCTCAAATGTGATCCCTTCTGCATCCAGTTTTCTGCATACACTTTTTGCTTTCCCGGAATCCATATCTTCCGAAAATATCAGTCTTCCCTCTTCATTTCGGAATTCTGCTCCATTCATCAATACGTATCCACAGTCGATTCCATACCGCTGCATCAACGGCAGCGCACCTCTGTAAGATCTTCCTGTTACTGTCATCCATCTGATCTTCTGCTCTTTTGCGGCCTCTACTGCCTTAACATTTAACCTGGATACTGACCAGTCACTTTTCAGCATCGTCCCATCCAGATCAGTTGCAATCATCTTTATCATAATCTGTTCCTTCCTTCATAAGATACTCCTGAATTGCTTTCAGATTTTCCTCTTTCAGCAAATAATCGACATATATAATCTTGGTCTTTTGAGGGAATTCCACGCCGTATACTCTGGAACCTGATATCACCAGATCTACCGGAATTGGATTCAGCCGGTACTCAGCCAGTGACATCTTATCCAGAATATGTATCTTTTCACCGCAGTAATCTGTAATCTGCCTTGCCATATTATCTGCAAAACTTTCTCCAATGTCACATAAGATAACCGCTCTCAATCTCTGGAAGTCATATGCCTTTAAGTAAAGTGCAACATAACAGATTTCATGCACATTGGCTATAAATTGATATTTCTTCTGAAATATCTGGTTCAGTTCTTCCGCCATCCGCACTTCTCTTTCATAATACCCGAATACCTCCTCCAGTGTCGGATTGGTTTCAAAATATCCCTGTTCTATCCGTTCTACCATCTTCCTGATATGTACAGACAGCCTTGTAAATAATTCTTCGTTATTTCTGTAATCTGTATGATATTTCCAGTCGAGTGTTTTCAGGAATTCATCTGTAAGTTCTGTATATTCTTCCGGGACTTCATACGTTTTCCCCTGCGTATACAATATTCGTTTTGCTTTCAGACACTCTTCCATATAGCTTTGTTCCTGCTTTGGAATATCATATCCCTGCTTTTCAAGGAACCTGCATATTGCTTCCACGCATGGCAATGGTTCATAGTCTTCGGCATCTGCTTCCAGTTCAAAGCCCTTTTCTCTCCGCATAAGACTGATAAATATATCCAGTGCAAAGCCTTCGATTGCTTTATCGATCAACCGGTATCCTTGTTGCTGTAATATTGCCGGAAGTGCTTGATATAATGCAATATAATCTTCATATTTTTCACTTCCAAACAAAAACGTAATCACACGTTCCATCAATATCGAACCATATGTATGATAGTTTATAACCTCTGCCAGTGCATGCCTTCGTATCTTTTCAGGTCCCACAATCCTGGTTCCTTTACTGCTTACTTCTAATGTCAGTCCATGATACCACCGGCAGGCATCCTGTATCTCTTTCTTTGTCTGAAGCATCGCTGTCTTTGATACATACAATTTTTCCGCTGCCCGCTGTATCGAAATAGGATCTATTTCAAAAAACAAAGTTGCAAAACCAAATAAGAATCTTTCATCCGGTGTCTCCGGCAGGATTACATCTTTACTCTTTCTGATCATCCCGTCAAGAACTTTCTGCACCTTTTGTTTTTCTTCTGGTTCCAGAAAATATCCTCCCGTATTAGATGAATGTATCCCGACATTCTCCTGACTGAGAATCTCATTCACTTCTTTTACTTCATTTCGCAATGTTCTCTGGCTGATATCTAATTTATCCATCAATTCGGCAGATGACATTTTCTCATGTCCAAGCAACGCCCTGATCAGCTTTATCTTTCTATTATACATTTACTCACCCTGGTTCGTTTCTTCTACTTTGAATTTTCTTATTCAACGGTCATCTCTAAGCTTTGAAAATTCCGGCCGTCATTACTAACCAATATTGTATATTCCCCTTTTTCTTTTGTCCAGTCCTTTCCCGGTATCCAATAATCCAGAGCTTTCTCTTCTATCGAAATTAGTACATCTTTGCTCTCGCCCGGCTGCAACTCTATTTTTTTATAGGCTGCAAGTGTTTTTAACGGTCTTGCTATCAGAGATTTCCGTTTTCTGATATAAATCTGCACTACCGTTTTTCCTGCCATGTTTCCAGTATTTGCCACTTTCACAGGCACCAGATATTCCTGTTCTTTTTTAGCAACTTTTCCATTTACCTGTAAATGATATTCTGTATAACTCAACCCATATCCAAATGGATACAATGGCTCATTCGGAATATCCAGATACTGTGATTTATATCTCGGTTCATTTACCAGTTCTTCTTTCGGTCTTCCCGTTGAAGCCATATCATAGGATACTGGAATCTGTCCGCTTCCATATGGGAAACTCATTGCCAGTTTACCGGAAGGATTGTATTCTCCATACAGCAATGCTGCTGCCGCACTTCCCCCTTCCGTTCCCGGAAACCACATTTCCAGAACTGCATCTGCATATTCTTTTACAGTTCTTAAATCCAGCGGGCGTCCGTTAAATAATAATACTACTACCGGGATCTTCTGCTCATGGAGCTTTTTCAAAAGTCTGACCTGTGCTTTCGGAAGTTCGATCACAGATCTGCTTCCTGCTTCACCAGACCATAGTTCCGGTTCACCAAGTGCCAGTACTACTACGTCTCCCGGTGTGACTGCCTGCAGCACATGGTCTGTCCCCTGACCGGATATTTCTTCATATGCAGTCTGAATCACTTTCTTTATCTGACCGCCTTTTAAAATTAATCCTTCTTTTACCGTTACAGCATCTTCCACTACACCATCCACTGACCAAGGACCCAGGATATTCTTATTATCTGCATATGGTCCTGCCAGAATAACCGGTGTCTCTTTTGCCAGCGGAAGTATTCCGTTATTTTCAAGCAACACTGCCGACTCCGCAGCTGCATGAAATGATGCCATTTTTTTATCCCGACTCCGGAGTTCCTGCGTCTCCCGCTCTGTATGAACTCCACGATATGGATCTTCGAATAATCCCAGTTCCTGTTTCAATATCAGAATCTTCTCCACTGCTTCATCCAGGATGTTCTCCAGTTCCGGACACACCCCGACGTACTCATCTATATGTTTTATAATAGATGCAGTCGCCATCTCAATCTGTATTCCTGACTCCAGGGCAAGTCTGCCGGCATCTTCTTCTGCTTCTGCCACACCATGTTTTATCAATTCCAGTACTGCTCCCCAGTCAGAAATCACCGTTCCTTCAAATCCGAGATCTTTTCTTAACACCTCTTGCAAAAGCCATTGATTTGCTGTCGCCGGGATTCCATTCAATGCCTCAAAGGCAGCCATTACCAGTTTCGCCCCCGCATCAATACAGGCTTTAAATGGAGGAAAGTACTTATTCCTCAGACAAAATTCTGATACATCGGAAGTGTTGTAATCCCTTCCTCCTTCTGCCGCACCATATGCTGCAAAATGTTTCACGCATGCCGCCAGACTTTCCGGGTCTTTCAGGTCCTTTCCCTGATATCCCTCTACCATTGCCTTTCCAAAGTCACAATTTAATTTACTGTCTTCGCCAAAGCTTTCCATTACACGTCCCCATCTCGGATCTCTTACGACATCTACCATTGGAGAAAATGTCACCTGATATCCTGCGGCACTTCCTTCTTTTGCAGATATTCTGGCACATTTCTGCAAAAGCTCTGGGTCAAATGATCCTGCCATCGCAAGCGGTACCGGGAATATCGTCTGATATCCATGTACAATATCCGTCATGAACATCATCGGGATATGCAGTCTGCTCCTTTTCATATTTTCTTTCTGAATATTTCTCATAGACTCTGCATCAAGTTTTCCTAAAAGGCTTCCACACAGCCACTTCTTTTCTTCACTGATTCCAAGCTTTGTCTTAGTTCCGGTCAACTGACTTCCCTGAATTGCAAAATACCGGGAAGGTAATTGTGTTACCTGCCCGGCTTTTTCTTCAAGAGTCATCTGCCGGATAAGAATTTTTATTTGATTCCTGTCCATTTTACTCTTCCTTATAATTCTGTCTTCATTTTTTTATTCTGTTTCCACAGCATCCTGTTTCATTCCAAAGAAATATGTAAGTACAAACGCAACTGCAAAAGCGATCACATTTACCAGGATATAAAGCGGCATCTGTTTATTCAGATATAAGAGCATTCCCGGAATACCTGTAATTGACATTCCTGTTCCTTTCAGTCCGAGAAGTGCTGCAATCCATCCTCCGACACCACCACCGATACATGCACATACAAAAGGCTGTACCAGTCTTAAGTTTACACCAAATACTGCCGGCTCTGTAATTCCAAGTAATGCAGAGATTGCAGACGGATAACCTAATGATTTCATCTTTGTTGACTTTGTTCTTACTGCAACTGCCATTGCTGCTCCTGCCTGTGCCACAATACCACAAGAACCTACAGGGTTTACCGGATTCCATTTTGTCTTTGCAAGCATCTCGATCTCAACAAGGTTCAATGCGTGATGTACACCGGTTACAACAATTACCTGACAGAGTGCCCCCCAGATAAATCCGCCAATTCCGAACGGAAGACTGAATAAAGCAGATACAATACTTACCAGACCTACTTCAACAGAGTGGAAGATTGGTCCGACGATAAAAAGTCCCAGACACAGTGATACAAGTACCGTTACAAATGGTGTTACGATCAGATCCAGTGCATTGATCACATGATCATGCAGCCATTGTTCAATCTTAGATCCAAGGAATCCAACGATGAATGCCGGTAATACAGAACTCTGATATCCATTTACTTTAATAAATCCAAAGAAGATCAGTGGTTTCGCATTTCCCTGAGCCACATCCCATGAAGTTGGTAAGATACTGCTTACAAGCATCAGTCCAATTACAATACCAAGTACCGGAGATCCACCGAATTTCTTAAATGCAGACCAGCATACCAGTACAGGCAGAAAGCTAAACGCTGTATCCGTTAAAATCTGTGTAAATTCCAGGAACTGTTTTGGAATCGCATCTGATGATGTTCCAAAGAACGCAAGAAGTGCATCCTGTGTCAGGAATCCGCGAAGTCCCATAAAGAGTCCTGTTGCAACCATTACCGGAATGATCGGAACGAATACATCTGCGAACACACGGATCAGCTGCTGTAATTTATTTCCACGCTTTGCGGCAGCGGCTGCCTGTTCATTTTTTGATGAACCTTCAATTCCAAGCTTTATTACTTCATCATATACTTTGTTCACAATACCAGTTCCAAGAATGATCTGATACTGTCCTGCTGTAAAAAAGCATCCTTTTACAATATCAATTGCTTCTACTTTTTTGTCATCAATGATTTCTCTGTTTTTTACGATCAGGCGTAATCTTGTTGCACAGTGCGCAACAGAAATGATATTTTCAGGTCCACCGACAACTTCGATGATCTGCTGTGCGACTGCTTTATAATCTGTCTCTTTTGCCATCATTTTTCCTCCAATAACCATGTTTTCACTTTTATCTGCAGCTCAGAATGGATATGAATTAATGTATCCTCCGTAAAATAAGCTTTCATAGTCAGTACTTTTTCACCCTGATTCAGGAATATTTCTGCTGCGGACTGATCCAGATAGATTCTGAAATCTTCCAGTTTATTCAAATGGATTTCCTTTTCATCATATCCTTCACCATTCCACTTTTTTCTGAAAAGATGCAGAGTTCCTGTTTCTTTCTCATATAAGAACTTCAGTACCTTGCCAAAATCGAATGTGACCGTCTGGTTTTCCAGCCCTTCTGCTGATATCTCCATACACTTCGAGTGTCTGTCGATCACAATGCTGCCATTTCCATAAATGCTTTCTTCTTCTTTTCTCAGATTCTTCAATTCATCTGCCGGTTTCTGACAGAGTCTGCCATTCTTTACATATAGTTCCCGTGGTATCGTCAGCATATGCAGCCATCCTTCTTCCACGGTCGGCTGACTCATCTGGTATTCAATCTCTCCGGCTCCCAGCCATCCCATCAAAAGGCGTCTTCCACTTTCATCTGTAAATGTCTGCGGCGCATAAAAATCAAATCCCTCATCCAGAAGTATCCCGGCATTGCCATCTATATGGAATCTTCCCTGCTCATAATCCATTGTTCCGGCAAATACCATTCCCCTGCATCCGTCTTCTTTCTGACGGCTGACAATAAGGAACTGTTCTTCTCCCATGTCTGCCAGATCCGGGCATTCACACATATACCCCCAATCCATGGAAGAATCCAGCATATTGCCTTTCCACTGCCATTTTTTCAGGTCATCCGAAACAAATAAAGCAACATTTCCCTTAAGCTCTTTTGTCTGTGCTCCGACGACCATCCACCATCGTCCATTCTTTTTCCATACCTTGGGATCTCTGAAGTGCGGCGTATAGCCTTCCGGAAGATATACGACAGGTCCTTCCTTATGAAAGGTAACTCCATCCGAAGATACCGCCAGACACTGATAGGTTTCTCTTCCGCCTTCAGAGTCTCTTACATTGCCGGTATAGAACAGATAATACGTGTCTTCCTCTGTAATTCCCGAACCTGAGTAGCATCCATTCTTTTCATACCACTCTTCCGGTTTCAGTCCACAGCCCATATCTTCCCAATGGATCAGATCTTCCGATACACAATGTCTCCATATCTTGCTTCCCTGCGGCACAACATCCGGAAGCCACTGATAGAACACATGATACTTCCCCTGAAACTGTGCCAGACCATTCGGGTCATTCAAAAAACCATGTTCCGGTGAGATATGATAGTTCGGTCTCATTTCCATATGTTTGCTCCTTTCTGATCTGCATTGATCTGATATCGTTATACTACCCCACTTTCTGATCGAAAAAAAGCCGTGTTTTTGCCATGTAGTTGTGCAAAAAAGTGAACGCTTTCCGTCTTGTCCTTCCTGGGGAAAGCATTTAAACTTTTACTCAGAAAGGACGCAAAGGTATATATTTATGAACATTTTGAGAAAAGGATTTATCTATGGCGGTGACTATAACCCAGAACAATGGCTGGACCGCCCGGATATTTTAGAACAAGATATTACACTTATGAAAAAGGCCCGGATCAATACGGTAACTCTTGGAGTATTTTCCTGGTCTATGCTTGAGCCTGAGGAAGATCACTATCAGTTTCAATGGCTGATCGATACAGTTAATCATCTATACGAAAATGGGATTCAGGTTATTCTTGCAACTCCGTCCGGAGCACGCCCCCGCTGGCTTGCTGAAAAATATCCGGAAGTACTCCGTGTACGGGAGGACAGGGTTCGTTATCTCTATGGAGAAAGGCATAACCATTGTTACACTTCTCCTGTTTACAGAGAGAAAGTACGTAAGATCAACCAGAAACTTGCCGAAAATTTCCGGGATCATCCGGCCGTTATCATGTGGCATATCTCCAATGAATACCGCGATGAGTGCCACTGTCCACTTTGTCAGGAAGCATTCCGCAGCTGGCTGAAAAAGAAATATCATACAATAGATGCTTTAAATCACGCCTGGTGGACAACTTTCTGGAGCCACACATACAATTCCTTTGATCAGATAGAAAGTCCATCTTCCATCGGTGATAAAGGACTTCATGGTCTGAATCTCGACTGGAAGCGTTTCGTCACAGATCAGACAACAGATTTTATGTGCCATGAGATTACCGCTTTACGCGATGCCGGTGCCATGCAGCCGACGGTTGTCAATTTTATGGATGATTATAAAGGACTGAATTATTACCGGCTTGCCCGGCATGTGGACTATATCTCCTGGGACAGCTACCCGGCCTGGCACAAAGATTCCGATATTCATACCGCATACGATACTGCCTTCCAGCATGATCTGATGCGAAGCATGAAACAGCAGCCGTTCCTTCTTATGGAATCCTGCCCCGCAAGTCCGAACTGGCAGAAAGTAAGCAAAGCCAAGCATCCGGGACTTCTTATGAATGCAAGTCTCCAGGCAATTGCACATGGCTCCGACAGCGCACAATTCTTTCAGATCCGTGCAAGCCGCGGAAGTTTTGAGAAATTCCATGGTGCCGTAATAGATCATTACGGTGGAGATGATACCCGCATTTTCCGCGAGGTAACAGATACGGGTATCGCATTACAGGATTTAACCACTGCCGGTGTTCCTGCTTCTTCCGTACATGCAACGGCTGCCGTTCTCTATGATATGGAGAGCCGCTGGGCTATGGAAGATGCCAAAGGGCCGCGTAACGAAGGTCTTTTTTACCACGAAGCTGCTCTGAAATCTTATCAGGCATTCCGCAGGAACGGCCTTAACACCGATATCATCAATATGGATCAGGATCTGAACGATTATCAGATCATTGCTGCTCCGATGCTCTATATGTTCCGCTCCGGAATTGAAGAAAAATTAAGAACATTCGTGCAAAATGGTGGTATTCTTATCATGACCTACTGGAGCGGCATTGTAAATGAAACGGACCTCTGTCACCTTGGCGGAACCCCTCATCATCTCACCGATGTGCTCGGCATCCGCAGTGAAGAAATCGATGGATTATATGATAACCAGTGTAACCATATGGTTCCTGTAAGTAATGATTTTATGACACTGCCTGCTACTTATATTTGTACACACCTGTGTGATCTTGTACAATTAAAGGGAGCCGTTCCTCTTATGCAGTATGCGGATAACTTCTATGCAGGCTATCCTGCATTAACCGTTCACAAATACGGAGACGGACTGGCTTTTTATCTGTGCGCAGATGCCGAAGATACATTTTATTATGATTTCTACAGACAGATCATTCAAAAACAAGCTCTTCCGGTTATTATAGATTACATTCCAGAAGGCATTGAAGTATCCAGCAGAAGCAACGGACAGCAGGAATTTGTCTTTGCCCAGAATTATACTGATGCACCAATCTCATTTACACTGCCTGAGCATGCCCGGCTCTTGTTCGGGGAATATGATGGAACGATCAAAGAATACAGTACAATTATTTATCAAACGGAGGTAAAATCATGAGTTTATTTAAAAGAAAATCAAAAGATACCGGAAATGATGTATATGCATTTATATCAGGAAATGCGATCCCGATCACAGAAGTAAATGATCCTGTATTTTCTGCAAAAACACTGGGCGACGGACTGGCAATCATTCCTTCCGGAGAATTAATCTGTGCACCTTGCGCCGGAACAATCTCCATGATTGCCGAAGGATCAAACCATGCAGTCGGCATGACGCTGGCAAACGGAGCCGAAATTCTGATCCATGTCGGACTGGATACCGTAAGTCTGAATGGTAAAGGCTTCAAAATCCTTGTAAAAGAAGGACAGAAAGTAAAGCCTGGAGCAAAGCTTTTAAAATTCGATAAATCATTGATTGAATCAGAAGGATTTGACACAGCATGTGTCTTCGTTCTTACGAATTCTGATGACTTTCCGGACGTCCGGTTCTTTACCGGGCAGGATGTTGTACAGAATGAAACTGTGATCTGTAGTTTTTAAAACAATACGGGGATGGGATTGTTACCATCCTTTTTTCACAATCCCATCCCCGTATTTTCCTTCCAATTTCTTCAACGCTTCTTTCAGATTCTTCTTTTTCTTTCTCGTCTCCTCTGATTCAAATTTCATATCAAACAGACTCAACTGCTCCGGTTCGCTTTCTTCAGATAACTTAGACGTCCGGATTCCAAGAAGTCTGATGGGTTCTCCACTCCACAATTCACGGAATAATTCGATAGCAGTCCGGTAAATATCCTGATCCTGGTTCGACGCTTTCTCCATCTGCATCTGATGGGACACTTGGTTGAACGTATGATACTTGATCTCTACACTCACCATCCCAGCTTTCTGTCCGGCTTTTCTTAGTCGCCTTCCCACGCTTGCAGCCAGATCTTTTAATACCGGCAGTGCCTCATCTTCCGTTGTCAGATCTTTGGGCAGTGTCGTGGAATTCCCGACTCCTTTTGCTTCTGCCCGAACACTTTCTACTTCCGAATCGTCCAGTCCGTTGGCAAACTCCCAGAGCTTTCTTCCATGGCTTTTCAGATGCAGTTCCAGAATTGCCGGATCCGTATTCGCCAGATCTCCGATCGTATAGATTTCCAGTTTCTTCATCGTCTCTACACTGGAACGGCCTGCCATGAATAATTCTCCGATAGGAAGCGGCCACATTTTCGTCGGGACTTCTTCCGGGAACAGCGTATGCACTTTATTTGGTTTTTCAAAATCTGATGCCATCTTTGCCAGCACTTTTCTGGAAGATATCCCCACATTCACCGTAAATTCGAACCTTTTATACACTTCATCTTTGATTTTATCCGCACCTTCCGCCGCTGATGCGAAACGGTCCGCAATTTCTGTAAAATCCATGTAGCATTCATCCACACTGACCTGTTCTATCTTTGTCGTGTAAGTACGCAGGAATTCCATAAGTCTTTGGCTATACTCCCGGTACATCTGATGATCCGGTGGATAACTTTTCAGATTCGGACACTTACGAAAGGCATTCGCAACAGGTTCCCCTGTACGAATGCCATATTTTTTTGCCGGAATGGATTTGGCCAGAACGATACCGTGGCGGGACTTCTGGTCTCCGCCAATGATTGCCGGTATCGTCCGGATATCCACTTTCGCTCCATGTTTTAATTGTTCTACTGCAGTCCAGCTAAGAAAAGCTGAATTTACATCTATGTGAAATATTATTCGCACACACTCTGACTCCTTGCTACAAGCTTGCCGTCTTCCACGTCTATGATGATCGTATCCTGTGCGCCTACATCGCCCTGCAGCATCAGTTTTGCTGCCAGAGTATCCACGTGCTTCTGAAGGAATCTCTTCAGTGGTCTTGCACCATAGTTCGGATCATATCCTCCGTCTACCACGTATTTCTTAGCATCATCGGTCAGGAAGATAGAAATCTCACGATCAGCCAGACGTTTGTTGACATCAGCTACTAATAAGTCAATAATGTCATAAATGTTGTCTTTCGTCAATGGTTTGAACAT
>ERZ808240.1564-NODE-1564-length-27803-cov-73.224377_pt1 | contig 27803 bp, 20 predicted proteins | sample MGYA00521084_ERZ808240 | MGnify/ENA primary metagenome ERZ808240 (study PRJEB31516, sample SAMN03275571) | gut metagenome | biome: mammalia-associated habitat; material: feces | host: Papio cynocephalus | place: Kenya | collected 2012-08-06 ... | reverse complement strand
AATCCCAAGATGGCGGCCGACATCGCCAATTCCGTGTATGCGAGTCTGGTGCAGCAGATCAAGAACGACAGCTACGCAAGCAGCAAGAACGATAGGTTGAGCAACGTCGAGTTGTCGATCATCAGCCAGGCGGAGACACCGTCCACCCCCATTTCCCCGAATGTCAAGAAAATGTGGTTCGAAGGGGCTTTGGTGGGCGTGGTGCTCGGCCTGATGGTCATCGTGATTGTCGATCTTGCCGACAGGCGCATCAGCCATGTCGAAGACGTGCAGCGCATCGTGCATACCCCCATCATCTCCAACATCCCCAAGACGGATGTTTTCAACGGCACGTCGCCGGTGGTGGTTGCGAATCCGGCTGGTGTCGCGGCGGGGGCGATTCGTCGCCTTGCCATGAACCTTGATTTCATCACACCCGATAAAACGAGCATGTCGAATGTCACGGTGATCACTTCCGATGACATGAATGAGGGCAAGACCACGATTGCGGTCAACCTTGCTTCGGCGATTGCCGAAAAGGGCCATCGTGTGTTGCTGGTCGACACCGACTTGCGCCGTCCTTCAATCGATTCCGCATTGGGCATCAACGGCAAGATCGGTCTGGCCCACGTTCTTGCGGGAAAGACTCCGCTGGAGACGGCCATTCAAAAGTACTGGAAGCCGAACTTCCATGTGCTCCCGGCGGGCGAGCAGCAGGCCAATCCTTCCATTTTGATCAATTCCCAGGCGATGCACACGTTTTTGGAGAAGGCCGCCGAGCATTACGACGAGGTCATCGTCGATTGCACGCCGATGAACGTGACGACGGACGCGGCAATGTTCACCAAAGCCGGCGGCACCATGCTGTTGGTGGTCGCGCAGAACGTGTCTACGAAGAAGGGTCTGAAGGAAGTCGCCACCGAGCTTGAGCTGGTCGGTGCCGAGCCTTCGGGCGTGGTGTTCAACATGGTGAAGGCCTCGCATCATGGCAAGGAGAGCGGGTATTACTACTATGAGGACGATACGGACGGAAAGCGGCAGCGGACCGCGCGCCGCGCTTCGTCTCATGGCGTGAAGCGTGATGACGAATGAGCAGAATGCGCGTGCTGCTCATCATCGAATCGATGGGTGGGTCCAGCCGTCATGTCGCCGACCTGATCAGAGGTCTGGATCCCAGTCTGTTCGATATCGAGTTGATATACGGAACGTCGCGGATTGATGACTACTTCGCGCAGGCGTTGCCGGAACTGGCGAAGCTCGCCACGCTCCGGCCGTGCGATGATTTGGTGCGCGAGATCGAGCCGAAGCGCGAACTGCGTGCATTGCGGTTCGTGATACGCGAGATTCGCGCCTTCCGTCCCAACATCGTGCACTGCCACAGCTCCAAGGCCGGGGTGATCGGCCGTGTCGCGGCGAAGCTGTGCCATGTGAACAAGGTGTTCTACACGCCGCATGCGTACTCGTTTCTCGCTCCGGAATTCAGCGGCAAGAAGCGCGATGTGTTCATCATGATCGAACGCATGCTGTCCCGCCACGCCACCACGCTCACATTCAATGTGTCCGACGGTGAACGCAAGGCCGCCATCGCGGAACGTTTGGACAAGCCGTCCAAATTCCGCACGCTGTACAACGGTTTGGCGGATGTGCGGCTTCCCGACAGGCGCGAAGCCCGGGCGCGGCTTGGATTGGATCTGCCTGACGACGCCAAGCTCGTCGGTTCGACCGCACGTTTGGTGGAGCAGAAGGCCCCCATGACTTCCGTGGCCATCGCCGCGAAGCTCATCGAACGGCATCCCGAGCTTCATGTCGCCTATATCGGCGATGGGCCGTATCTGGAATCGATGAAGGATGTCGCGCGGCAGCATGATGTTCTCGACAACATTCATTTTCTGGGATACCGTGCCGACGCCGATCACGTGGTCGCCGCGTTCGACGTGTATCTGCTGACTTCCCTGTATGAGGGGTTGCCGTATTCGCTGGTCGAATCGTTGCGCGCCGGCGTTCCCGTCGCAGCGACCGACGTCACCGGCAACAACGAGGTGGTCGACCGTCCGAGCAGCGGCAGGCTGTTCCCCTCGAAGGATGTGGAGGCCGGAGTCGCGGCGGTGGAAGATCTTCTCGCCCATCCGATTCCCCGCGAACAGGCGAGGCAAGGTTATCTCGACCGGTTCACCATGGATGCGATGCTGGGCGCCATTACGGAGGTATATCGTCAATGATCATATTGAAGGTCTGGTACCGAATCTGCGGTCTTTTGCTGAAGGCGCTGTACAAGGTGATCTACGGCGGCAAATTCACGTGGGGCAAGGGTTTCCATGTGAGGAAGCGTTTCCATGCCACGGTCGAAGGCGCGAACGCGTCGATTCGGCTTGGCGACAACGTGGCGTTCAACGACGGCTGCTCCCTGCATGCGCTCGATTCCATCGAGATCGGCTCCGAAACGATTTTCGGAGAGAACGTGAAGATCTACGACCATAACCATCGTTTCGCGGACCCGGATGTTCCCATCAAGGACCAAGGGTATTCCACGGCTCCGGTGGTCATCGGACGCCATTGCTGGATCGGGTCGAACGTCACGATCCTCAAGGGATCGCATATCGGCGACAACACGGTGATCGGCGCAGGCTGCGTCATCAACGGCGACGTGCCCGCGGATTGCGTGGTGTCTGTGGAACAGAAGCATGTGATTCAGCCCATACGCAGACCGAACAAGGCGGGCGGGGTGAACAATCGGAAGAATGGACAGACTAAGGAATTGCAATTGAACGACTCTGCTTCCGAAAACAATCGTGGTGATGGCGCGCCCATGCGCGTTCTGGTGCTCGACACGGTGATGGACCGTGGCGGCGCCGAAACCATGATGATGAACTATCTCCGTCACTTCAACCGTGACGAAGTCGTCTACGATTTTCTGGTGAACAGGGACTACCGCGCCGCATATGAGGATGAGATCGAGCGGCTTGGCGGCCATGTCTACCGCATGTGCCCGATGTACCCGCAGTACTTCGGCAAATACAAGAAGCAGATTCGCGAGTTCCTCAAAGCACATCCGGAATACCGGATCATCCATTCCAATCTGGAGGAACGTAGTTATTTCGGATTGAAGGAAGCCAAGAAGCTTGGCATTCCGGTCCGCATCGCCCACGCGCACAACCGCCCCGTGGGATTCGACCTCAAATCCATCTTCCGCGAGTACTTCCGTCTACGTCTGCCGGCCCAGGTGACGCATATGTTCGCATGCGGCGAGGAGGCCGGCGATTGGCTGTTCGGCAAGAAGAACCGTGGCAAGGTCATCCAGCAGCGCAACGCCATCGACACGAGCCTGTACCGGTACGATGCCGATACGGCGCGTCAGGTGCGTGAGGAGTTCGGCGTCACCGATCCGAACACCATCGTGCTGGGCCACGTGGGCCGGTTCTTCCCGCAGAAGAACCATACGTTCCTGATCGACATCTTCAAGGCGGTGCACGACCAGCACCCGAATTCCGTGCTCTGGCTCGTGGGCGGCGGCGAACTGCACGATGAGCTCAAGAACCAGATTCGTGCCAAGGTGGACGAGTTTGGCCTGCACGACGCGGTGAGGTTCCTGGGGGTGCGCTCCGATGTGAACCGCATCATGCAGGGCATGGACGCGTTCGTGTTGCCGAGCCTGTTCGAGGGTCTGCCGGTCACGATGATTGAAGCCCAGGCTTCCGGCCTGCCATGCACGATTTCCGACCGCGTGCCGCCGCAGTGCGATATCATCGGCAACACGCAGATCGTGCCGCTTGAGGCGAAGCCGGAGGAATGGGCAAGACACATTCTCTCGCAGGTCGCGCACCCCAAGGTCGCCGACCGCGCCGAAGGTCCTGCTTTGGTGACCAAGGCCGGCTTCGACATCGTCAAGAATGCCGAATGGCTGCAGCGCTTCTACAAGGAAGCGTTGGCGAAGGCCGAGCGGGAGCATGCATGAGTTCTGCCCTATGGAATAAGCCGCGAAGCCGCAAGGCGATACGCGCCTTGCGCAATGCGTATGAACGCCGGAACAAGAACGCGCTGTTGCTCTGCGTCCTTCCGGTGTTCATCATCGCGAAGTTGATGGTGGCGTTCGTGTTGCCGCCCAAGTACTTCTACGACAACAACCGCATTCTCAGCATGACGAACACGACACTGGGATTGCCGACTTCCGATGTGCAGGAATGGGAGGGCAGCTATCGCGTCGCCTCCAACCTGTTCGCGCAGTTGGATTTCGCGCGGCTCGACACCATGCTTGATTGGTCGATTTGCCTGGGCATCATCTTCACCATGCTGCTGGCGGTGATGGTGATGCAGGCGGATTCCCCTGATCTGCTGCAGTCGCTGTTCATTCTGGCGACCGTCGGTCTGCTGAACATCTACATCTTCACCATCGGCAAGGATATTATTCAGTTCGCGTTCTTCCTCGCCGTGTATGTGGTGCTTATGCTGCCGTTGGACAATCCGGTCATCAAATTGCTGCTCAGCGCGGCGATACTGTATTACGAAAGCACGTTCTTCCGGCAGTATTACATTCTTATCGCCGCTTTGATCATCGTCGTGTACGCGGTGCTGACCTTCTTCCGCCAGCGGAACGAGAAATTGTCGCTGATTTCGTTGGTGGAGATCGTCGCCATCCTGTTTTGCGTCATCTACGTGATGATGATTGCGGCTTCGGTGATTATGCCCGGAGAATACAATCAGATGATCGGTTTGAGGGCGGGATACAGCACGTCGTTCGGCGACAGCAGCGATTCGGTCACACAGATCAAGAATTGGATTCCGGGCGGCGGATTGCCGATATTCATGGTGAACTACATCATCAACGGTTTCCGTATGATGTTCCCGGTGGAGCTGGCGTTGCGCGGCGCGTATTACCTGCCGTTTTTCGCATTCCAGCTTATGGTGACGTTCTACATGTTCAATCTGATGAGGCAGATCAGCTCCATCAATGAGCCGGTGCTGTTCCTGGCATTGTGCATCTTCGTCGGATACGCGTTGGCCTCGTTTATTTTCGAACCGGATTTCGGTTCATGGACCAGGCATGAATCGGCTACGTTCCCGGTGTTGCATTTGCTGGTGTTGAACCACTACCAGAAAATTCCGCTGACGCAACAGGAACGTGCCTTGCAAATGGAGGGTTTCTGATGAATATCGCATTCTTTTCCGGTGACATCACCCGTTCCGGTGGCACTGAGAACGTCGGCGTGATGATCGCGAACGCGCTGGCGACCATGGGGGATTACCATATCTCGTTCATCAGTCTGTTCGAGGAATCCGACAAGCCGTTCTTCGACATCGACGAGCGTATTGACCGGATCGCTTTGTATCCGGTGCCCACGCATGGCATCCAGCATTACTTCGATACATGCAAACGGTTGAAGAAGGCGGTGAGGGCTCACCACATCGATGTGTTGATCGATATCGACGGCATCCTTGATATGTACTCGTTGGCGATCAGGCGTGCCACAGGTGTGAAGGTCATCTCGTGGGAGCATTTCAATTATCTGCAGAACCCGGGTGTGCCATACCGCAAGCTCACCCGTCGTTGGGCTGCGCGTTCCGCCGACGCCATCGTGACGTTGACGGAAACCGACAGAAAGTTGTATGAGGGGCATCTCAGGCTGAAATGCCCGGTGATTGCGATTGCGAATCCTATGGAGGCGCCTGCGGAACCGGTTGCTTACGATTCGGACTCCCGGTTGATTCTCAGTTCCGGCCGCCTGACGTACCAGAAGGGCTTCGATTTGCTGGTCGACACCGCGTGTGAGGTTCTGCCGAACCATCCGGATTGGCGATGGGTGATTCTGGGAGAGGGTGAGGATCGTCCGGCTTTGGAGCAAAAGATTCATGATGCCCATCTGGACGGACGATTGACGCTTGCGGGGCGTGTTGACGATGTGGATGCGTATTATCGTCGATCCGCCTTGTTCGTCATGACTTCCCGCTTCGAGGGATTGCCGATGGTGCTGCTCGAGGCGAAGGCGCATCGTCTTCCGCTGGTGAGCTTCGACTGCCCGACCGGACCATCCGAAATAATCGAGGATGGAGTGAACGGCGGAATCGTGCCTTTGGGTGATACGCATGCTTTGGCTTCCACGGTGAATGATCTGCTTGATGATCGGGAGAAGCGCATCGCGTATTCCACCAAGAGCGACAGCAATGCTGAGCGGTATGGCAAAGACCATATTCTGCACCAGTGGCAAAAATTGTTGAATGGGATTATGAAAGGGAGAGCGCATGTTTGATTCGCCGCAGAGTACAGGGGTATTGTGCGATGGCGATGCTTCTGCGAGTTGTGGAGCGAAGCGCAGAATCCAGTGGGTTGATTATGGCAAGGGCTTTGCCATGTTGTTGGTCTTTTGGGGGCATACGATTTGCCCCGATGGCGCGCGTGATGTGCTGTACGCCTTCCATATGCCGCTGTTCTATTTCCTGTCGGGATACGTGTTCTCCATACGGAAATATGCTGATTTCAAATCCTTCGTATGGAGGAGGTTCCGCACCCTTATCGTTCCTGGGGCTTTTTTCGGAGCCGTATGCCTGATTGGCGACGCCTTGAACTCCATGTTGATGGGGGAACATGGTGCGGGCACCTTGGTTTCCAGGGCGATTGGTCTCTTTGTGGAGCTCAGAGGCGGGGATTATTATGTGGTTCCTTGGTTTTTCACCAGTCTGTTCGCCATTGAGATTGCCGCATATGTGATGCTGCGTCATATCACGCAGCGTGCCGGCGGAATCCTTTCCCTTGGAATTCTGCTTTCATTGGTGGGCTATCTGTATTGCGTGTACATCGGGCATACCGTGCCGTGGGCTTTGGAGACGGCCTGCTCCGGCTTCCTGTTTTTCGTATTGGGGTATCTTGTCCATCATTATGGACAGCGCCTTCCCCGGTGGGTGCTCGCACCTGGATTCGGTGTGCTGTGGTTGTTCGTGACCTTGGTGTTCGCGTTGCTGAACGTGAAGGTGAGCGGAATGAGGCTGGATATAGACCTGAACCATTATGGCTGGTATCCGTTCTATATGGTCGCGGCTCTGAGTGGTGTGATGATGGGCGTGTGCTTCATGCGGGGATTGGAAAGACTGCGTTGCGCGCCAATACATGCCATGTTGCTTTATGTGGGCAGGAACTCGCTGATCTTCTATTGTTTCAACCAGCTTGCGCTGCGAATCGTTTTGGAGATTTTCCAGCGATTCGGCGTATTCGTCGGTACGCTGGATGTCATGCAGCAGTGCCTTGGTCTGGTGATCGTCGCTTTGGCTTGTGTGCTGTGCGTGCCATTGGCTGAATTCGCCAATCGCATGCTTCCCGGAGTCATGGGCAAGCGGCATGCCGGTGCGAGGCATGGGGCGCATTGCCGCGTTTGATGGGAGGGAAAATGGAGGCTCGGCCTTTGATATCGGTGATCGTGCCGGTATACAATGCGGAACGTTATGTGGAGCGTTGCTTCCAGAGCATCGCCGACCAGACCTACGATAATTTGGATGTTGTCGTGGTCGATGATGGATCCGTCGATGGCAGCGCGGAACTATGCGATGCATGGGCGAGGAAGGATTCCCGATTCCAGGTGGTGCACCAGTCGAATCAGGGCGTCGCTTGCGCGCGCAATCAGGGGTTGGATCTCGCCAAGGGCGAGTATGTCGCCTGGGTCGATAGCGATGATTGGATCGAACCGGATTACCTGCAGGTGCTGAGCGACGCGTTGTACGGGGAGCATGCGGATATGTCGATTGAATTCGGCACTGCGGATACTTCGGTGGTGTGCGGCACGGACATCGTTCGCCGGCATCTGCTGGGGCATTTCGGGTACGCGTTGTGGTCCACGCTTGCGCGGAAGGGCCTGTATGATGGCCTGCGTTTCGAGCCTTCCCTGATTGTGGGGGAGGATGCCTACATGTTGCTGCAACTGCGGACGAAATGCAGGAAGGTCGTGCTGATGGGGAACACGGGGTATCACTATCTGATGCGTGAAGATTCCCTGATGCACGATGTTTCCGAGAATTCCCTTCTGGCGGGAGTGGAATCACGTGATGCGGTATGCAGGTATGTGCGGCGCACGAATGCGGCATTGGAGAAATACACGCATTATGAGGTGTTGGCGGGGGCTGCGATGTCTTTGCGGAAGATCAAGGCATCGCCCTCTTTGCGAAACGATCAAAAACTCAAAAGGCTGCTTAAGAGGAAGATCATGCAATCCGTATGGCGTATGCCGTATGGTGCTTTGACCCGGCATCAGTTGAAAGAGGTTCTTTCGGCGCTCAGCCATATGGCCGACTGACTGGTGCCGGATGGTGCCAGAAGAATGAACCATGCGCTAATGGTGCCTGAGGGCCTCCGCCGCGTCCATCTGCGACGGAGACCCTCAGGCATATAAAAAGTGCGCTTCTGCGTTGACGGGAATTCAGCGCGTATCAGTGACGCAGCCGATTGCGGATTCTGGCGAACGTCAGAGGGGAGAACAGAGCCGCGAAAAGGATTTTAGCCCTTTTCGCAGTAGACATCGGTTGGGCGAGACACGCGCGGCACAGGGTGCGTGACTGGGCTGACAGCGACTGTAGACGCCGCCATGCCGGGGGGTCATCGCGCAACTGGGGCTGGGCGATGATGAAAGTCCAGAGAATGTTGTCGATTGTCGTTGGCAGACAGTTTTCAAAACCATGTGATTTCAAAAATCGGAACCGCTCACACAGGGCTTCGATCCTGTCGAGGTTGCGGATGGAATATTTTTTGGTCATGATACTGCCGCCGCGCTGGATGTAATGGTATAGGGCATCGTCGATGCATACAATGCGGGAGCAGCGGGCGATGATCTGTGCGATTACGAATTCATCCTCATGGATTTTGCCGACCGGGTATCCGAAATCATCCCAAATCGAGCTCCGATAAAGCTTGTTCCATGCCACGGTGTGCTTCCAGTTCGACTGCAACGCATATGCCATGTACTGGCGGCAGGTGAAGGTTTTTGCTTCGAAAGCGGGATCGGGCTCTTTGACGGGATTGCCGTCCTCGTCTTCCTTCCGGATGTTGCAGACCACCATATCGGCCTGTTCGGTAAGTGCGGTGTCGAGCATGCGTTCGACGTAATCAGGCTCGACGTAGTCGTCGCTGTCCACAAAGCAGACGTATTCGCCCTTGCGCAATTGCAATCCCGTGTTCCTCGCAGCGGACAGCCCTGCGTTCTGTTGGTGCACCACGTTGATGCGGCTGTCTTCGGCGGCCCAATGCTCGCAGATGGCGGGTGATTCGTCGGTCGATCCATCGTCGATGAGGATGATCTGCAGATTGGCGTAGGTCTGCTTGACGATGCTCTGCATGCAGGTGTCGAGCCATTTCGCGACGTTGTAGACGGGCAGGATGATGGTGACCAGAGGGTTTCCCGTTGCCGGTTCGACCGGCGCAGGGTGGGTGCTGGTTCCTGGAAATGCCTCGGTGGATTGGTTGTCGTGCATGGCGCTCCTTATGAATGCGGATGTATGTGGATGAAACAGTGCGGATAGGTTCTCAACGTGGATGCATGAGACGGTTCATCGGCGCAGAATGCGTTTGAGCAGGCCTACCGCCTGTGCGTAGAGAGTGATGATCCACGGGGAATGGGTCCTCAGCAGCTTCGTTATTATGGTGTCGCGCAATCCGTGCGGCTGGACGTTCGTCGCGCATTCGATGACGGCCGGGTCGGTGACGATGCCACGGATGAATGCGAGCCTTGCGTGCCCGTTGCAATTACGCTGCCGATTGTATAGGTTGTCGAGAATGATGTCTATGTTGCGGATGAAACCCAGACGGTGTCTGTTGAGATAGCCGGGATTCCAACCCTGAATGGTGGGGAGAAGATGCCGGTACACATCACGACGGTCGGTGAACCATTGCGTTTTGAACGAGTTCATGGCGCTGGCGCTGCGGATGATGTAGCGATACAGGGCATGCGGCACGCAGCTGACCCGTTCCGCCCCTGCATACAGTTGGAAGTTGAACATGGAGTCTTCGCCGACGATCACCCCCACGGGGAAACGCGCCCCGCATTGTTCGATGAAGGCGCGTTCGAATAGTTTGCCCCATGGCGCGAAGATGTACATGGCATCGGCAAGCTTGTCGAACCATCCGATGAATTCCTCGCTGGTGCTGGTCGAGAAATCATAATAGGTGTTGTGGCATATGGGTTCCCAGCCGTTTTGCGTCATATGGCCATCCCAATTCGCACAGAAAACGATTTGGCTGCGGTTGCGGGTCGCCCGGTTCAGCATGATTTCCACGGTATTCGGTTCGATCATGTCGTCGCTGTCGATGAACATGATGTATTCGCCGGTGGCATGGTCGAGGCCGGTGTTACGTGCCGCTGACACGCCGGCATTGGATTGGTGGATGGCGTGGATGCGTGGATCCTTATGTTCCCATGCGTCGCAGATGGCGGGAGATCCGTCCGTCGATCCGTCATCGACCACAAGGACCTCCAGGTTCGCATAGGTTTGACGGACGATGCTGGACATGCAGCCGGGCAGATAATCCGCGGCATTGTAGGCGGGAACGATGATGGTGACCAAGGGGTTTGGTCGCGGCTCGTCGGATGCGTGGAGTCTGTCGGTGGCCGGCGCCGGTCCTCCGAATTGCCTGTTGCTCATGTTTGGCCTCCCTTAATGACGAACATGCGGGGGAAAGAATGGCGTGCGCGGCCCACCCGTAATATGCTTCTTGCCTTCAAGCGACATATGAACTTTCGGGAAGTCAGTATATCTACAGGGGATTACAGCGCATAAAGGAGCGCGAGGGGCGATTGAGGGTGTTGTGGGCCTTCATTGAGGGATTGTTTTTCGTATTTCGTTGTCATTGGGAAACCTCATAATAAAAATAACGCCAAGATGTTTGGTGCGGTACATGAGGCAGGGGCGCGTCCCCTCTTGCTGGGGGGATGTTTAATGGCGCCGGAGCCCTACGGGTATGGGGATAGCTTGAGGCATGGGTAATAACAAGCGCCTGGCGATCAATATGATCGCCAATGTCATTGCGTTCGGCGTGCAGTTCGGCATTAATTTCGTGCTGACGCCGTATATCATCAATACGTTGGGCAGTGAGGCATACGGTTTCGTCCCGTTGGCCAACAACTTCATCAGTTATGTCAACATCATCACCGTGGCATTGAACTCCATGGCGAGTCGGTTCCTGACAATTGAGATGAGCCAGGGCCACACCAAGCAGGCGCAGGTGTATTTCAACTCGGTGTTGATGGCGAACACGGTGCTGGCGCTGATTCTGGCGGTGCCGAGCGTGCTGTTCGTGCTGTTCATCGACAAGTTCATGAACGTGCCGGCAGGATTGCTGACCGATGTGCAGCTGACCTTCACCTATGCGTTGCTGGGCATGGAGATCTCGCTGGTGCTGAGCGTGTTCGGCAATGTGTTCTACGTCAAGAACAGGTTGGAACTGAGCGCGAAGCGTAACATCGAGGGCAACATACTGCGTGCGGTGATTCTTGTGGCGCTGTTCGCGGTGTTCAAGCCGAAGATCTGGTTCGTCACCGGCACGATGATGATCGTGACCGTGTATCTGGCATGCGCCAACATCCATTACACGCATAAGCTCACACCGGAATTCAAGGTCGATCACACGCTGTTCAGCGGCAAGGCCGTCAAGACGCTGTTGAGCTCAGGCGTATGGAACTCCGTGAACCAGCTGAGCACGGTGCTGCTCACCACATTGGACATCTATCTGGCGAATCTGTTCGTCAGCGCGCAGGCCAGCGGTGAGTATTCCATCGTGAAGACGGTGCCGAACTTCATACAGTCCTTGGTGGGCGTGCTGGTCGGTGTGTTCATTCCGCAGTTCACCATCTACTATGCGCGCAAGCAGAAGAGGGAATTGCTCGACAGCATCGATTTCTCCATCAAGGTGATGGGATACCTGATGATGATTCCGATTGGTTTCCTGATGGTGTTCGGCGTCGATTTCTTCCATGTATGGGTGCCTACCCAGGATGCGCGGTTCCTGCAGGGCCTGTCTTTGCTCACTTTGGTGCCGATGGTGGTGACCTGCAGCATCAACACCATCTTTAACGTGTACACGGTGACCAACAAGCTTAAGGTTCCGGCGTTGATGTGGGTCGTGTTCGGCGTCGCCTATGTGGCGACGGTCATTGTGATGATGCGGTTCACCACTATGGGCATCTGGTCGATTCCCGTTGCGTCCATGGTGTGGGGTCTGATTCGTAATCTGACTTTCACGCCGGTATACGCGGCACATTGTTTGCATTTGCCATGGCATACCTTCTATAGGGCCATCATTCGTGGATGCATATGCGTGGTCTCCGTCATGGTGGTGTCTTTCGCGTACCATTCGGTGTTTCCTGCGGATTCGTGGCTGTTGCTTATCGTGGCCGCCGCGGTGTGCTCGATTGTGGCGGGAGCCATCAATCTGTTCGTGGCGTTCGACGGGGAGGATCGCCGTCGGTTCCGGCAACTGGTGATGAATAAGTTGCATAGGTGAGCGCATGTAGCCAAAGACCTTGTGCACAACAGAGAAGGAAGGAACAATGATGTCGTTGACGACCGAGGCGAAATACGCCGTCAAGGAGCTGTTCGGAGACGGACGGCTGCGCATGTGGACTCAGCATGCCGCCTGCGAGGAGGGATTGCGTCTGCATGGCGCCAAGTTCGCGGCCATCGCCGATACGCCGAAAAACATTCTGACGGGTTGCCCCGACTACTGCAATATCGGAGACCATGCCATCGCTGTCGCGGAACGACGCCTGCTTGCGGCCAGCGAACGTCCCTGTCTCTCATTTGAAGACGATCCGACTTCCATTTTGTCGTGCCTGCGCAAATATTGCACGCCGGATGATGTGATTTATCTGCAAGGTGGCGGCAACATGGGCACGTTGTACCAGCGGGAGGAGGACTATCGCCTTCGTCTGATTTCGCTGATGAAACGCAATCGTATCGTAATTTTCCCCCAGACCATAAGCTACGAAGACACCGAGGCGAGCCGGCGGTACCTTCGCCATACGCAGAAGATTTACGCATCCCATCCGGATCTGCATCTGGTCGCGCGTGAGCAGGTGTCGTATGAGCGGATGAAAGAGGCGTATCCGGACTGCGATGTGCGTCTGACGCCCGATGTCGTGCTGTCCATCCAAGGCGAGGACGATGCTCCATTCGATCAGCGTCATGGTGTGCTGCTGTGCATGCGCAACGACGTGGAGAAGGTCTCCGACAATGCTGCGCCACGTCTTCTGGAACATGTGGCCGCATCGGTGAGCGATCAGTGGCGGTATACCGACACCACCATCAGCGATGACCATTATCCGGTATCGAGGGCGTTCGGCGAGCAACTGGTCGCCGACAAATGGGCGGAATTCAAAAAGGCTCGGCTGGTCATCACCGACCGTTTGCATGGCATGATCTTCTCCGCGATTACCGGCACGCCATGCGTGGCGTTGAACAATTCGAACGGCAAGGTCGGTTTCGAATACGAATGGTTGAAGGATGTGCCGTACATCGCCTTTGCCCGTACCGTGGACGAGGTTCCGCAGTTGGTCGATCAGGTGATGCAGGTCACCGATCCCGAATTCCCCGCAACGTGGTTCGCCGGGCAGTTCAGGCCACTGACCGAACTGATTGACTGATTGCTTGGATGTTGACGGCGGAAAACAGGGTGCGTCCTAATATAATAGGGGGCAGGCTACACTGATTTTTCGGCCGTCAAGAAGATTGATGAAAGTTGGACATATGAACAAGGCTGCGTTGATCACCTACCATGCTGCGCATAACAATGGGTCCTTTCTTCAGGCGTTTGCCACGCAGAAGCTGATTGAACGGCTTGGATACGATTGCGACATCATCGATTTCTCCACGCCGCGCCAGCAGTACATCTACGATGTGTACAAGAAGGTGTCCGGTCCGAAGGACGTGGTGAAGAACCTGTACGCGTTCTTCCATCACAGGCTTATCCAGCAGCGGCATGACGATTTCACCACATTGGTCCATTCCGCGTTGAAGCTCACGCCGAAATTCTATGAGCATGCGGAACAGTTGCGTGAGCTGGACGGCAGATACGATGTGTTCGTCTCCGGCTCGGACCAGATCTGGAACACCGAGGCATGGGATTATTCCGATGCGTATCTGCTGAATTTCGTGCAGAAGAGCCGCAAGATCTCCTTCGCGTCCAGCATGGGCGGCCATATTCTGGAGAAGCGTGGCGACACCGCGCTGGCGAAGCATTATCAGGAGTTGCTCTCCAGCTACGACGCCATCGCCGTGCGTGAGCTTTCCGCACAGCAGTATCTGCAGCCGTTGCTGAGCCAGCATGTGGAGCAGGTGCTTGATCCCACGTTGCTGGTGCCGGCCGAAACCTACGATGCCATCACCGAGCCCCGTTTGGTGAACGAGCCGTATATCTTCTACTACGCGATCGATTCCATCGAACTGAACGATTCCGCCGCCAAGGCCGTTCAGGCGTTCGCCGAGCAAAAAGGGCTTCCGGTGTATGTGATGTTCACCGGAAACAAGTCCTACGGATTGAAGAAGTACGGATTCCATCTGCTCGACGTGGCCGCTCCGAATCATTATCTGAGCCTTATCAAGCACGCCGAGCATGTGCTGTCGGCATCGTTCCACGGCACTGCGTTCTCCATCATATTCGGCAAACAGTTCCATGTGGTCCGTGGCAAGCACAATGGAAAAGTGAATATGGACGATCGCATGACTTCGCTATTGAAGCTCAGTGGTCTGGAATCCCGGCAGCTTATCGAAGGCCAGCCTTGGGATACCGGCACGATCGACTATGCCGACGTGCGCGGATCATTGCAGGGAGAAATCGATCGTTCCGTCGATTATCTGCGCAAGGCGTTGAACGGAACGCGGTCCGGAGAGGAGTGATTATGAAAGAAGCTTTGAAGCGTCTATTGCCGGAGTCTGTGATTGCATGGGTTCGCGGCATTCAGGCGTCGGCGCGCCTGCGTCAGGAGACGCGCCGCCAGATGAGGCGGTTCGCGCGGAACTACGCCAAGCGCGGTTCCACTAGGCTTGCTCACCTGGAGACCAGGACCATATTCTTCACCCATCAGATCGAAAAGGGCCTCAGCCACGGCAATTTTCGGCATGGCTTCGGCAAGGGCGTGCTTGCGGAGTTCGCTCCGTTGCTGGTGGCGTTCCGGCAGCAAGACGCCAATTACCGCACGAACGATATCTACCGTTCCGCGATGTCGGCATTGCATGACTACAAGGTCCGCCATGAGACCGACTCGTATGATCTGACCTATATGCGTCGTGATTTTCCGGATGACATCTGGCAGGAGATCGCGAATGCCGATTCCCGCTACGGCGGCGTGCTGACGATCAAGGCTTCGGACAAGGCCGACAATGCGTCCAAGACCTTCGTGGAGCTGTCCGAAAGCCGCCATTCTTTGCGCGAATTCAGCGATGAGCCGGTGAATGCCGAAGACATCGAACGCGCGGTCGACATCGCCATGCGCACGCCGTCGGTATGCAACCGACAGCCGACGCGCGTGCACATCATCACCAATGCCGATCTCATCGCCAAGCTCATGCCAATCCAGCATGGCTTCAACGGGTACCCGTTCCCGCCGGCTTTGGTGCTGGTGACCAGCGACATCCAGGCGTTCATGAATCCGGATGAACGCAACGAAGGTTTCGTCGACGGCGGTTTGTTCAGCATGTCGCTGTTGCTGGCGCTGGAAGAGCAGCGGTTGGCCGCATGCCCGTTGAACACCTGCCTGCCGGCGGGGCGTGATGATGCGACCCGGCGTTTGCTGAATCTGCCCGACAACGAGCTGTTGGTGATGTACATCGCCGTGGGGCATTTCCTGCCGGAAGCGGAAACCTGCATGTCCCGGCGTTTCAAGGGCTCCGATATCGTGACGGTGCATGCGTAAGTCGACGGCTGTACTGTAGCGCGCGGCTGGTGGTTCATTATCCGAAGGTGGATGGGACGTCTGTTCCATCCACCTTGTTTGTTTTTGACTGCTGCATCAGGTTGTTGATCGGCTATGGAAGAATTCCGAAAGATATTGCCAATGGCAACGGGCCGGGTCGCCTATCAGTTCGCCGTTTGATGAATGTTGTGGCATAAGCCTAAAATCCGCTAGATGTGTAATCCGCATTGTCGGGTAATGCCTGTCGATTTGCACGCGGTTTGGTTTCGCTTCTGATGATTTCGTGAGGGCGATTAGCGAGTAATGGGTTGAATTATGGGAGATAAGAAGCAACTGTTTGTGAACATGGTCGCAAGCTTGGTGAATTTCGCGGTTTCCGTTGGATTGGTTTGGCGCTTACGCCATATATCGTGCGTAACATCGGTGCTGAGGCCTATGGGTTCGTCGGATTGGCGAACACGTTTGTAAGTTATGCGCAGCTGCTTACCATCGCGTTGAATTCGGTGGCTGGGCGCTTCATCACGGTCGCATATCATGAGGGCGATGAGTCCAAGGCGAACGGGTATTATTCGTCCACGCCTGCGGCGAATGGCGTCATGGTCGCTGTGCTGGTGGTCGTCGCGGTTCCGGTGGTGACGTTCCTCGACAAGCTGGTGAACATCTCCCCGCATCTTGTAGGCGATGTGAAAACCCTGTTCGTCTTCATCTTCCTGAACTTCATGCTTTCTACCATCGCCACGGTGTATTCCGTCGCCACGTTCGTGAAGAACAAGCTGTATCTGAGCAGCATCGCGAATCTCGCGTTCTCCGTGGTGCGTGTGGTGGTCATGGTCGCGCTCTTTGGAATCCTGCCGCCGAAGGTCTACTACGTGGGCTTGGCCGTATGCTTGGCGACTGCGGTGATGACGCTGATGAACCGCTCGTATACGCGCGTGCTGCTTCCTGATATATCCTTCCAGAAGGATTCCGTGTCTTGGAGGAGCATCCGCGAGATGCTCGCGGCCGGTGTCTGGAATGTGGTGACCAAGCTTTAACAGATTATGATGTTCGGGTTGCAGCTGCTGGTGGCGAACCTGATGATCAGCCCGTACCTGATGGGCATGCTGTCTATTGCCCAGACCGTTCCGAACCAGATCAGCGGACTGATGGGCACTGTATCGAGCCTGTTTTACCCTGAACAGACGAAATACTATGCGCAGGGCAAGCATAAGGAACTGATCGAAGATCTCAAATCGGGTATGAAGGTGACTGGTTTCTTCACGAATATTATTTTCGTGACGATGCTTGTCGCGGGATATGACTTCATGCGTTTGTGGCAGCACGGTCAGGATACGAGATTGCTGTACCAGCTGCTTACGCTTACCATGCTGGGCTTGCTGATCTCCGGCGTTGCCACGACATTGCAGAATCTGCCGCTGATCGTCAACCGTTTGAAGAAGTACTCCATCGGATGGCTCGTCTACAGCGCGCTGTCCATGGTGGTGCTGATCGCTTTCATCGAGGTTCTTCCGAAGTGGGGCGTTTTCCTTGTGGCGGCGATTCCGCCACTGTTCGAGATTCTGGCGAACGTGACATTTGTGCCCATTTACGCATCCAGATGCTTGGGTATTGGAAAATTCGAGTTCTATCCCATCTATATTCGGTACTTCGCCTCCACCGCGGTGGCGGCCGCCGTCTGCTGGGGTATCAGGCATGTGTTCGCGCTGGTCGCCAATGGCTGGGTCTCGCTGATTCTGACGTGCTGCCTGTATGCGCTGGTCACGATGCTTTTGGACGTGGTGCTGTTGCTCGGAAAGAAGGAGCGTTCCATGTTGGTGGGCATGCTGAAGAGGAAACTGCATATCGGCTGATGTTGCGATTCGGCGATGGGATTTTATTGAAAGTGGCTGGTGGCAGATCCGACGATAAGTTCGGCAAAACGTCACTAGCCATCCATCCGTCCTTTAAGCAATGTGCGTCCAAGCGGATGCCTTGTTCCATAGCAGCTCGAACCAGCGCCCGCGGTGCCGGTCGATGGTGACGGCGAACAACGCCTGGCGGATGATTCCGAGCAGAATGCACAATGCGAATGTCGCCAAACAGACGATGACGCCAACGAGAAGAAGCGTTGCCCCATGCTGCGGAACCAACTGCGTGAAAGCGGCGATAATCGAATGGGTGAAGGGATCGGTGAACAGCAGATATACGGTCAATGTCGCAGAGGCCAGTGTGTTGACCGGAACGTTGTGCCAGGGTTGCTTCTGCTGCGCGATGGCGAGCAATCCCAAGGCGAACATCATCGACGGGAAGCATGCTGGATTGTTCATCCAAAGGTACCAAGGGTTGACGTACTCGTTCGAGACGATTGAAAGAAGAATGGTGCCGGCCAACTGGGAGATGACATTGGCAAGACCGCCGATCCACCTGAATGCGGTCATCAAAGATTTGGACTTCAGCCAATTCTGCCTGTACCACTTGATATAGGTGATAAGCACGAACTGGTAGATGAACAACCACACGGAATAATTCATGGTCGAATGGAAATTGCCGTTTGGCAGTTTATCCATGATCTCGAACGGAATCAGTCCATTAAAGGCGAACAAAATAATCGCCAGTATTCCATGCAGATGCTTTCCGACGCTGCGCAGCCCCGTTGAAAGCGCCGGAACGATAAGCAGGAACAGCATGTAATGTGTCGGGAACCACCAATGCGTGGAGAGTGCGGGGAAAAGTCCATGGATGAGATATACGAATAGCTCCTTCTTCGAATAGCTGTCTTGGAAACCGAGGCCTTGCGAAAGAAGGTTGCCGACGAGAAGCAGAATGGACCAAAACAGCAGTTCGCGCTCCAAAATCCAGACACGTTTGCATTGGCGTTTGTAGTTGGCTGTTTCCTCGCAGATATACCAGATGCTGATGAAGAAGAAAAGGCAATCGCCTAGACCGCCGAGATTACTGATGAGTGAAAGCGCAAGCGATGTCGGCAGATGTTGCGAAAAACCCTCAGGATTAACGATGCCTTGAGTCGGCCATGGGAAATGGTTGAACGCCACACAGAGCATTGCGAAGATGCGGAGCAGTTCGATGTTGGAATTTCGCCCCCCCTATTCGCGGTTCTGGAATGTGCCGGTGCGATACGTCTGGCGTGCGTGCCGGTCGTGGTCTCTCGATGGGTGCCTGCGGGCGTCATGTTTCCCTCTTCTCGTCTCTTCTCAAAGTCCCTGTTTCTCATAGAATTTTATATGAGCGAAATGACGTCGGGGAAATCATGGCTGTTTTTGGGGATAGAAGGGTTATATTGTGCTTCTGAATGTTGTTTGCGCAGTTGTGAACTTCTACGCTCTAAACGCCGCCTAGTCGGATATTCTGGACGCTTAATTACCTGAGCTCATCGGCGTGCCAAACTATGGCTTCATTGCGCGTCGCCGTTCATCTGGGACTGGCTATTGAGATTCTTCCATCCAGCCGTTGGGGCATCCGTGGCCCATTGATTCTATGCTCGACAACTCGATGACAAAACCATGATAATCTAATAGACTAATCTTATTCTGGAAAATCCCTCTACTTCTTATTATTTAGCTTAATATGGCGTGCGGTCATGCTTTTTGATGTATTATGCAAATGGACTTACAACGTCGAGGAGCTGTCGGCTGTCTGTTTGGGTCCGTGGCGAGGCGCCTTCACTGAGCTGTCAGGTGTTTCTCTTGGTTCGAGGGAGAGACACTATTAATAGTGACTGTGGAGGCGCTTTTTTTATTTAAATATTCCTTCCCATATGTGAGATAATCGTATATGCGGATGCATCTTCTCATATCTGAATCTTCGAGCATTGATTTGAGTTTGCTTCTGCGATCATCTGGCACTTCGAAACTAGCGACTTCTTGAAGATAATTGTATAAACAATCTGGATCTATTTCGTTTTCATAGAGGCAGGTCAGATGTTTGAATGCGGTCTTCTTTCCGACGTCAATTGAGGAAGGTGTGATAGTGAATTTATCTTGTGAATAATCCACGAAAATGAACCTATCCTCCATTTCGTTGATTCTTTTCTGGCCGGCGCAATCTGCAATTGCTCTGATGATTTTTCTTACATCGGGGTCGCTAATTGAATATCCGAGAAATATTACAGGATATTCTCCAAAGATAGTTAATATCTTGGCGATGAGATATTTGGCCTTTTCGTTGAACTGTTTGTAGTCGTTTGCGTCGAGGATCATGGATTCGGGGTGATTGATTGATCCGTGTATTTTATATATTTCGCCGATTCCGGTAAATTGTGTGAAAAGTAAGTCATCTTGTTCCTCATAGACTTTGTATCCGTTGAATAATTCTTCCATGAGGGTGTCGTAATTGGTTGTGATTATTCCTGCAATGCTTCTTGTAGCTTTCTTCAGAAGGTTGAGCTCGTCGGTCATCAATCTGGTTCTGAAATCATCGTGCAAATGGTCGGCTATGAACATTTTCATTGCTGGAACGTTGCAAATATCGGAATTACGCTTTTTCGTCCATTCTGCAAGGGATTCATTCTCTAACGCGTCGAGAAAATCCGTTTCCATGCTGCTGGCTATTGCGGGGTTGGGGCCTAATTCGCTGTCGTAGCCTTTTGCTTGGATTTTTTGCTTGTATATGGCATATTTGCGCATTGGCGCTCCGACGGTGTTGCACACCCACTCAAGTAAGTCATTCCAATTTTCTGTCCCCATGTAACGTCGAGAAATACCCGAACCGACAAACAGATATGGGATACGATTGGCTCTTTTTAGAGCGTGCAGCACTACATCGTGTACTTTCTTATTGAATTCGCTTGTCGTCATAGTGGCCCTTTTGAATCGATTTCCGTATTATGCGCAACAATACCGTAGGTTATTCTGGAACGATATTGTATTTGGTCAAGTTGATCTGATGCTCTTGCTATCGCAGGATTGAATAGGTCGATAGCTAATGTGGGTCAAAATTGTTGTTTCGCAATGGGATATATCCAGTGAGATAAGAGACTGTGGACGTTTTCCTTGGAGACGGAACATATAAGAATCCTTTCATTCTGTCCTAAGGGAACGTCCGTACCCCCTTATCGGGGTATGCCCGAGGTATGCTTATAGATTGACCAGTACGTGTTTGAGACTGAATTTGTCTGTTTGGCTGAATTGTCTTGGCGTGGCGTATGCAGCAATGAAGTTACTTATTCATATATTTTCAAGTCGAATTTTGACAATAAATCTCGAAAAGAGCACTGAAGATTGAGATTTTCTGAGTTTCGTGTACCATGCCATTGTAATAGAGGAAAATCAGAAAGCCAAGGAGCGGAATGAATGCTGCTCAACTTCACTGTTGAAAATTGTCTGAGTTTCAAGGGCGAGCAGGAATTTACCATGCTGCGCAAAGGTCAGCATAGCGCACAAGATGGGCAGGGGGCATGGAACCAGATTTCCCCCGTTGCTGTCATCTATGGCGATAATGCAGCAGGCAAGTCGAACCTGCTCAAATGCATGAATTTTTTCTCCAGTTTCGTGCGCGATAGTTTCGCTCCTCGTGAGGGTATCAATACACAGCCTTTTCTATTGGACGGCGAAAGCACTAAGCAGCCATCGACGTTTTATATCGAATTCATCGCAAAAGACGGGAACCGTTACCAATATTGGTTCCGTATCGATGCCCGCAAGGTGCTTGAGGAAGTGCTGTGGATGTTTCGCTCCGAGACCAATCGACGCACTGTGGTATTCGAACGTGAAAGCGGAAAGAAGACCAAGATCGGCGCTCAATTCCACAACATAGGGAAAATCGCTCACCTTGTTCGGGAGAACGCACTTCTTCTTTCGGCTGCAGCCGCGCTGAATATTGCGAGTGTGATGCCTGCGTACGACGTTATTGCAAACGACGTTCAGTGCTATCCCGCCGTGGATTTTGATAATTCCTTCGGGGTTTTCGTGCATCGAATCCGCAAAAATCCGCGTCGGGCATTGCTGCTGTCGAAACTGATCAGAGTGGCCGATCTCGGTATAACCGACGTCGATTTCGAAGAAAAAGACGTTCCGGAGGAGTTGTTGGAAGAACTGCGAAAATTGGAGGAAAGCGGAATCGCGGATAATGCGGCTCCAACAACCGATGCGGCATTAGACGATTCCAACATATCGTCTTCTCCCAAGTACTTCGTGCCCCGTGTGCTGTTCAGCCACCAGGGGAAGGGCGTGGTCCGCCAGCTCTCGGAGCAGTGGGAGTCGCAAGGCACCAAAAACGTGATGTTGTTGCTTGACTGGGTGCTTGATTCGCTGGAGCGGCCATCGATTACGTTGCTTGATGAACCGGATGTCAGTATCAGCACGAGCCTGTTTTCTGAAATCATCAGACTGTATAAGGATTCGGCAACGAACCCCTACAACTCGCAGCTGATTTTTACCACGCATAACGAGACGTTGATTGGTGCGTCGGGCGCTGACGACCGGGTGCTGGACCGAGATCAGATCTGGATTGTGAAGAAGGATCCCGGTACGGGTGAATCCACGCTGAATTGGCTGATGGATTGGAGTCCGAATCCCAGGGAGAATTATGGGAAGAACTACCGTCATGGCGTATACGGTGGTCTTGCACGGCCGAATCTGCATGGAGCCATGAAAGAGTATTTCGACAACGCTAAAGACGTCAAGAAGGAAGTTCAACGCTGATATGCGGCTTCTCGCTTGCACATATTGGGCAAGCGGAATGGGTGAATCACCCTGAGGGAGGAGTGATGGTACGTAGACCAAATGCCGGGCATCGGGGTAAAACAAGACCAAGGAACAAACGGTTCCTTGTCTACAGTGGAGGCATCGTCACGGAAGTGGAATACTTCCAGTATGTCAGACAGCACTTATTCGGAGACTATGTAAGGAATCTCCGAATTAAAAGCGGCGGGCTGGACGATCCGGTTCGTGTAGAAGCGGACGGAGTCGATCCCAAGACTCTTGTGGATGGTGCGGCAAAACTGTTGCGTGAGGATAAGAAGGACGCGAAGAAAGAATCGTATGATCCATTCGCCGTAGTATGGGCGGTGACGGACGTGGACGATTTCGGCAAAAACGGCGACAAATTGCGTGCGGCCGTAGATAAAGGGCATCGAAGCGGTGTTGAGGTAATCATCTCCAATCCGTGTTTTGACGTGTGGCTGATTGACCACAAGCAGTCGTGTCCTTTGTCATACACGCAAACTCCGGAATGCGAGAGTCTTGCGAAAAACCTTGGTCTGATCGATATGAGCCGGAATCGGAACAATCCTAAGCACATATGTCAGGAAGCGATAGCTGGGAAGTATGCCAAGGCTGCTAAAAATGCACAGAAACATATGAGCGTGGAACATCGCGGGATACGAGACAGCAGGCCTTCTAGCGGGGATTATGCGCCGTGGACGGACGTTCCGAAAATTGTAGACACGCTGATTGAAGAATATAAGGCGTTGATTGGCGAAGGCGAAGAGGAAACGTTGTAGATTTCAAGTAGCGTTTTGCGCGCTTGACGTTGTATGTTCCATAGGATTTGCCGCTCACGAGTGTGGAGGAGATCGCCTTGATATATACGGCGGGTGCACTTCATGGGCTCCGGAATGCGAAGGTTGCGACTCATCGGCAAAGGTGGTTGTACCCCCGTATGATTTCGCACGATTCCGATTTTCGGCTGTTTTTGTGAATCGTGCTCCGGTGTGCACCCCGTAGGTGTGGAAAAGTACTGGGAAAAGCCGTTTCGGGGGTATGGAGTGCGTGAAAAAACGCATTTCGTCGGAGAATATGTCGCACGATTTGAAATTTGCCTTGGAAATCGGAATTGTGCGGTATGAATAGGTAGGGACTGCGGATAGGCTGCGGATATTTTCTGGAGATGATTGTGCGGTCGCCCTCTGAGGGACTCTGCGCTTTTGAAAAAAGAGATTCCCGTATTTTTATGAATTGCGCTTGCGAGTCATGTTTCATGCATGCCGTCAGGGTGTGCGGTAGGGTTAATGGAGAGGGGAGCAACGTGAATAAGCCATGCATGTATAACGGTATCGTCAATGCCGGTGATGCCCATCGCCATATCCAATACCGGCCATTGCTGCAATTCCTCGCATCGCAGGAACGCAATGTCGTCTGGCTGCTGCTGGGCATCGCCCTGTTGCCGGTGGACGGCACCACGCTCGGGTTGTACGCGCCGTTCTGGTCGCCGATCAGCCCGGCGCTGTTCACGGTCTATTGCCTGTGCAACTGGCGGCAGCTGCGTATCGTGGCGAACCGGTATCTGCCGCTGTTCCTCCTGCCCGTGATATGCGTCGTTCTCTCGGTTCCCGGATGGGTGAGGTTCGGCTTCCATCTGAACGCCGCGTTCATGAGCGTCACGGGATTGCTGGGAATGCTCGCCACGCTTGCCGCGCTCGCCATCGCCTTCGACCGCAAGCAAATCCCTTGGCGCATGCCGTTGCGAATCCTCATCGCCTCGTACTGGTGTTCGTTCGCCGTGGGCGTCGTGCAATGGGCGGGATTGAAGACCAAGTTCACGCCCATCATCAATTACTTCAAACACCTCATGTACCGCGAATACATCGAACTCGGATCGGTGTGGGGCGGTGGGCGCGTGCAGTTCCTTTTCGCCGAGCCCAGCTATATCGGCATGCACCTGTTCGGCATCCTGCTTCCCCTCATGTGGCTGATGCGAGGGCGTGACCGTATCTACGCCAAACGATTGCGTGATCTGGTCGTTGTGTATGCATGCGGCGCCGTGCTCATGCATGCCGGTGCCCGCATCGTCGTCGATTCCGTGGTGGCGTTGCTGATCGCGATTGTCGTGCAGGTGCGGTGGAACGACCGCAGGCAGCGTGTCCGCGGAACATGCGCGTTCGTGGGAATGACGGCATTGGGCGTTTGCGGCATGCTTGCCAACCACCGTCTGGCATCCATCGTGAGACTCGGCGCCATGGGCGATTCCTCATTCTTCGCGCGGATCTATCAGAGTCTTGACCCGCTTTGCGGTTTTGTTGCCCACCCCTGGATGGCATTCACCGGATTCGGTGCCGGAAACATCTACACCGCCATGCAAAACGGGGACTCCATCGCCGAGAGGATGCTCAACGGTTTGGGGATGGATGGCCATCTTGCGGTTGGTTTTGTCGATCAGGTGAATGTGAACTCCGTATGGACCATGTGCGCGTACACGAGTGTGGTCGTTGAATACGGTTTGATCGGTATGGTGCTGTTGGTCATCGCGTCTCTGGCTTGTGCTTCGAAAATCTCCACGTATGGCGATACGGTTCGGTCCGCCGATGGACGGATGGCCGTCGGCGGGAACGGCTGCGGGAGCGTCGGCGGACGAACCATCTGGCATAAAACCACCTTCTGCTGGCTGATATTGCTTTCATACCTGTATGTGCAGTGCGAGAATTACGCGTTCGCGGCTCTGCCGTTGTTCGTTTTCGCCGCGAGAAAGACAAGGCCATAAGCGTGTGAGGGCCGGCAAGAGATAGGGGACGTGGGTATTTTCCCCTCGGAGTGCCGGCGTCTTTTGGATTCACCCTGTTGCGGTGGCTCTGGCTTTTTCTGGGATTGCCCGCATCGTGCGGCTCATACAGGATTCGCATGTCGTGCATGTACTTGCCTGCTTCGTGGCTTTTCAAAGGGTTCCCATTGGGTAATAAGAGGGTGAATCCGTCCACGTGCAGGGGCAATGGGGCGTGGGATGTCCCTTTGCCATCATGCAATCCACCCGGAACGCGCCGTTCCGTTTTGTCATGGGGGTATTTTGCTGAAGTCATCTGAGAAAAACAGGCGTGTCCACCGTTTTAGGGGTTAATGAAAACCCATATGGGTGCATAAATGTTTTTGTCGGGGGAGCGCAATATTTTTCTTGTAGAAGAGTTTGATATTGCGGGTGAGGGGGTAATGAGATGGGTGTACCCAAGGGCGAATCCAATCGATTCGACAAGACGCGCGCAAAGGAACGCGCGCATGCCGCTTGCGCGGGCGCTCAGAACGGTGCAGAACAGGAATTGCCGCGAGCGATGCGGCAGAAATCCCAGCAGAATCAGCAAGAAGAGCGGGGGCTGCGAGTGGGGGACGAGCCGCGTGCCTTTACAGGCGCCCCGATCGAGACCACGGCGGACTCGTCGGCTCATCAGGATTCTTCGGCTCACACCTCGGCGAACGTGAAGTCCGGTTTCCGTCCTCGCCCCGAGGTGATGACCTTCTCGAACAATCCGTTTCTGGTCGGCGGCTCGGCGTATGCGCACACGAAGGTTTTCCGCGCGCCCTCATGGAGGTATTGGTTCGTTTTCAGCCTGATCGTTCTGGATGTCGCGGTTCAGTTCCTCGCGTTGTCGATTAGCCTGATGTTCAGCAAGGCCGCGTTCTCAACCATCAACGACGTCATGCCGTTGTGGGCGTTCCTGCTGCTGTCCAGCCTGATCTGGGTGCTGTCGCTTGCGTTCGCCGGCACCTACCATCGGCATGTCATGGCGGACGGCTACGAGCTGTACGCGAAAATCATCAACGCCACGCTGATCACCGTGGTCGCTTACTGCTCCATCGCATTCGCCTTCCAATTGAATTTGCCCCGCATGGCGCTGATCATGGCTCCGCTGATCGCCTGCCTTCTCGAAATCGTCGCGCGTGCGTGGATGCGCGGTGAGCTGCATCGCAAGCGTCGCAAGGGGCGTTGCAAGTACAAGACGGTTGTGGTCGGATCCTCCGACGGCATCAACCGCGCGCTGCGCACCATGCGGAATTGCGGGAACTGGGGATACTCTCCGATCGCCGTGTGCCCAATCGAATCATTGGGCTTCGGAAGCAATGAATACACAATGGCCGAATACGAGCCGGATCCCGATATCGAGGGCGCCGACAAGCTCGAGGTCATTCCGTTCAACTCCGCGTTCGCGCGCAATTGCGAGCAGCATGGCGCCTACGAGGTGTACATCGCCGATGTGCTGACACGCGACTCCGAAATGCTGCATGGCCTGTCGCTCGCCATCGAATCCCTGGGCATGGAACTGGCGATGGCCGTGTCGCTCGCCGACGTGAGCGGTCATCGCCTGCATCTGCGCAACAGCACCGAACAGCCGGTGCTGCTCGCCAGCCTTCCGCAGTACACCAACACGACTTATGTGATCAAGCGCGTGCTCGACATCATCGGTTCGTTCTGCGCGTTGGTGATTTCCTCACCGGTCATGCTCGGCGTGGCGATCGCGATCAAGCTCGACGACCACGGTCCCGTGTTCTTCTCGCAGACCCGAATCGGGCGTAACGGCAAGCCGTTCAAGATGTACAAATTCCGTTCCATGGTCACCAATGCCGAGGAATTGAAGAAGAAACTCGCCGAGGAAAGCGGGCAGACTGATCGATTCATCTTCAAGATGAAAGATGATCCGAGAATTACCAAAGTCGGACATTTTATTCGCAAGACCTCACTTGATGAATTCCCGCAGTTCTTCAATGTGCTGAAGGGCGACATGTCGCTGGTCGGCCCGCGTCCTGCGTTGCCGGAAGAAGTGGCCCGTTACGGGTCGCTGTATTCCACGCGTCTGCTGGTCAAGCCTGGCATCACCGGCCCATGGCAGGTTTCCGGCCGTTCCGACCTGACGCAGGAGCAGAGCGAGTATCTGGATGTGTCGTACATCGAGAACTGGTCCATCGCCGGCGACATCGCGATTCTCGCCAAAACCGTCATGGTGGTGGTGCGCGGTACCGGTTCATACTGATTTGTTCGCATTTGCCGTCATTGATAATCCCGTGCCGAATTTCAGGAATTTGGCACGGGATTATTGCATTTCCATAAGGATTTTCCAGTAATTTATTATTAATTAAAAAATGAGGTACAGTATAGTTTGGTAATTGTTTTAATGAGATAGGAATATTACGATGTCTGTTCTCGAAGGTTTTGAGGAAATCGGCGAAAAGGTCACGGGCAAGATGACTATGACTGTGATGCCGGAGTCCGTGCGTTTTTCCAAGGCCGCCATCGCCGTGCTTGAAGCGCCGC
>ERZ808240.1560-NODE-1560-length-27887-cov-17.557560_pt1 | contig 27887 bp, 21 predicted proteins | sample MGYA00521084_ERZ808240 | MGnify/ENA primary metagenome ERZ808240 (study PRJEB31516, sample SAMN03275571) | gut metagenome | biome: mammalia-associated habitat; material: feces | host: Papio cynocephalus | place: Kenya | collected 2012-08-06 ... | reverse complement strand
CCGGAAACAAGCGCATACATGCCCACGGCACCGGTCGCCGCCGCGGCCGTACCGGCTACATCGGCCGCGGCGCCCACGGCGTTCGAGGCCACGACGGGCGAGGCGACCGGCGTGACGGTCAAAAACACGCTCTCCGCCGACGATTTCCGCCGCATGATGGACCGGATGAAGGGCAACGAGGCCCCGCGCAGACAGCACGCGGCCGCAGCGCCGGTTCCGGCGACCGCGGAAGCCGCGCCTGCCGCGGTCGACGACGCGCCCCTCGCCGCGAACTCCAAATTCACGTTCGAGAACTTCGTCTACGGCCCCGAGAACCAGCTCGCCTACCACTCGGCGTTCAAGTTCGCGCTCGCCGCCGACGAGCCGGGCATCTGCACGTCGCTGTTCATCTACGGCAAATCGGGCCTCGGCAAGACCCACCTGCTACTCGCGATCAAGAACGAGATCGCCGAGAAGGCACCGCAGGTCAAGGTCAAATACGCCAACTCGCAGACCTATATCGACGACTACATGGGCGAACTCGCCAACCAGAAAGACCGCGCGGGGCGCATCATGGCCTCCTATCACGGCGCCGACGTGCTCATCATCGACGACATCCAGAACATCATCGGCAAGCAGGCGAGCATCCAGTACTTCTTCCAGCTTATCGACGAGTTCATCCGCGCGGGCAAAAAGGTCGTGATCGCGTCCGATCGTGCGCCCAAGGACCTCGAGATGGACGAGCGCATCACGAGTCGCTTCAACGCTGGCATGCTCTGCCTCGTGTCCGAGCCCGGCTTCGAGATGAAGCTCGCCATCCTCAGGCGCTACTACGAGACGACGATCGCGGGCGCCACGGACATGCCCGGCGACTCGCTCCTGGCGTCGCTCAACGCCGACAGCGGCAAGCTCACCGACGAGCAGCTGAGCCATATGGCCGAGGTCTCCGGCAACAACGTACGCGAGCTCGAGAGCTTCTGCGAGCGCTGCGCCGGCGCGGCGGGGGATGCCGAGCGCATGGGCGGCGAGCTCACCTTCGACGACATCGACGAGATCGCGGGGCAGTATTTCGCGACGGCACCCAAGAAGATCACGGTGGGCACGGTCCAGAGCGTGATCGAGGAACAGTTCGGCGTGACGCATGAGGAGCTCATCGGCCCCCGGCGCAACGCCAACATCGCCAAGGCGCGGCATATCGCCATCTACCTCGCCATCGAGATGTGCGAGATGACGACGACCGCCGTGGGGGCGGAGTTCGGCGGGCGCAACCACTCGACCGTGAGCACGAGTTACAAGAAGGTCCAGAAGATGATTCTTGAGGACCGCGGCTTCACCGAGGACCTCAAGGCGCTCCGCAACAAGATCACGTTGCGTTCGTGACCATCGATAGGGGGCGAAAAGGCTGTTGAAAACTTGTCGGAAGCGGGCGCATAAGGTGTTGAAAAGCGGCGGCTTGCGGATGAAAAGTTTTCACCAGGTTTTGAGCGCGAGAAACCCATCCGGTTCCGCACAGGGGGCTGTCGATAGTTTTTAGCCCCCTGACCTGCAAGGATGGAAGTAATCGACAGTTTCGTCAGTGTTATTACTATTATTAAGATATTTATATCTATAGAAAGGTATTAAAAGATGAAGTTCACCGTCAGCCAGAGCTCGCTTACCCAGGCAATCGGAATCGTCATGAAGGGCGTCGCCTCTGCATCGACGCTTCCCATCCTCGCCGGCGTCCTCGTCAAGGCGGAGGACGGCATCCTTGAGTTCCAGACGTCGAACTACACGATCTCGATCCGTCACCGCATCGCGGCGCATGTCGAGGAGCAGGGCCAGATGGTCATCCCCTGCAAGATGCTCTCCAACATCACCAAGACGCTGCCCGACGCGCCGGTCTCCTTCGAGCTCGTCGACCGTCAGGTCATGATTTCGTGCCAGAAGAGCTCCTTCCGCCTCAACACGCTCGACGCGGCCGACTTTCCCGAGTTCCCGGCCTACGCCATCGAGAGCGCCGTGGAGCTGCCGACGGATATCCTCTCGGAGATGGTTGGGCGCGTCTGGCGCGTGACCTCGACGGATAAGGCCCGCCCCATCCTGGGCGGCGTGCACATGAAGGTCGAGAACAACACGGTGCGTCTCGTGGCGACCGACTCCTTCCGCCTCGCGGTGTGCGACACGCAGGTCGAGACCTCGACCCTCGAGGGCTCCTTTGAGCTCAACGTCCCGGCCGACGCCTTCAACGACGCGCTCAATATCATGAGCGACCAGGCGACCATCATGATCGGCGCGACCGACACGCAGGTCGTCTTCGAGGCCGGCAACACCACGTACGTCTCGCGCCGCATCGAGGGCGTCTATCCCAACTACAAGCAGCTCATCCCCGATTCATGCGTGACGAGCGTCAGGATCGACGTCGCCGCCTTCAACGCGGCGCTCAAACGCGTCGCCGTCATCGCGAGCGCGAACCCGGCCGTCAAGTTCGAGATCGACGTCGAGAACGGCACGATGGGCCTCTCCTCGATCTCCAACGATCAGGACCTCGCCCAGGAGACCATCGATATCGAGGCCGAGGGCGAGAGCGGCACCATCGCCTTCAACTACCACTACATCTTCGGCTGCCTGAACGCGCTCTCCAAGGAGAAGGAGATCACGCTCGAGCTCAAGAGCTATGCGCAGGCTGGCATCTTCAAGTCCTACGACAAGATCAACTACCTGTACCTCGTCATGCCGGTGCGCATCTAGTACCGCGATGCCGATGTTCGCCCGCGACCTCACCGTCGCCCGCTACCGGAGCTTCGACGAGTACCGCCTTTCCCTCGATGAGGGCGTGACGGTGCTCGTCGGGCATAACGCGGCGGGCAAGACCAACCTCATGGAGGCGCTCCAGCTGCTGACGAGCGGGGCGTCCTTCAGGCATCCCGCCGCGCGCGAGCTCGTGCGCGAGGGCGCCGAGTCGTGCGAACTCTCCCTGCGCCTGGAGGGCGACGGCCGCGTGCTCGACATGGGTCTTGCCGTGCGCGAGGGCAAGCGGTCGTTCTCGCGCAACGGCAAGCGCTGTCCCGCCGCCGGCGTGCGCGGCGTGCTGCCGAGCGTGCTGTTCTGCCCCGACCATCTCGACATGGTCAAGCGCTCGGCGAGCGTGCGTCGAGATGCGCTCGACGACTTCGGCGTTCAGCTCAACGCCTGCTACGCCGACCTCGTCTCGACCTACGGGCGCACGGTGGGGCAGCGGAACGCCCTGCTCAAGGAGGCGTGGTGCACGCGCGACATGCTCGGCGCGTGGAACGAATCGCTCGCCTCGACGGGCGCGGCACTTCTCGTCCACCGGCTGTCGCTCCTCGACCGGGTGCGCGACCGGCTCTGCGAGGCGTACGCGCGCATCGCCGGCGGCGAGCGGGCGGACGTGCGCTACGCCTCGAGCATCGGCGACGTGCCGGAGGGCGCGAGCCGCTCCGAGCAGCGCGAGGCCGCGAAGGCGGCGTTCCTCGCGGCGCTCGACGAGCGTGCGGACGAGGAGCTTCGCCGCGGTCTCACCCTCGTGGGCCCGCACCGCGACGAGATCGAGTTCTCCATCGACGGCCGCCCCGCCCGCGCCTTCGCCTCGCAGGGGCAGCAGCGCACGCTCGTGCTCGCCTGGAAGGTGGCCGAGGTCGCGGTCGCGCGCGACATCTTGGGCACGGCTCCCCTGCTTTTGCTCGACGACGTGATGAGCGAGCTCGACGCCGGCCGCCGCGCCGCGTTCCTCACGCTCATCGGCGACGATATCCAGACGGTCATCACGACGACGAACCTGGGGTATTTCTCGGGCGACGTGCTCGGCCGCGCGAAGGTGGTGGAGATCGGTGCCGAGGTATAGGGTCAAGGACCCCGAGATGCACACCGGCCAGACGCTCGGGCTCGACAGCTTTCTCTCGACGGAGCGCCACCGCATCATGGACGGCGCGGCGCCCGCCAAACGCGAGCAGATGCGGGCCGCCGAGGGGGCGCGCGGCATCTACCGCGCCTGGAACGCCGTCGTGGGCGGCACGCGCGAGGGGCGCCACGCCACGGGCCTGCGCTACCTGCCCGAGACCAACGAACTCCTCGTTTACATGGACGCGCCCTCCTGGACGCAGGAGATGACGCTGCTGCGCGAGATCATCCGCGCCCGCATGGAGCGCGCCGGGGCGCATGTGGACGGGCTCGTCTTCAAGACGACGCGCCCCGGGCACACGCCGCCGGCCGCCCGCGAACCGTTGCGGCCCCGCCCCGGGGAGCGCCCGCCCGCGCCGCATGCCGACCTCACCCCCGCCGAGGACGCGGAGATCGACGCGGAGGTCGCGCCCATCGCCGACGTGCGCCTGCGCGAGGCGCTTGGCAACGCCATGAAGGCGAGCGCCGAGTGGAGGAAGGGCGCATCCGCCCCAAAAGAGCCTTAAATCGCATCTGGTGGCCTTGTAGAGCTATCGCCCCTCATCCCCGAGGGGCGATTTTTCGTTTAAACTAGGAAAGCTATGCATATTTCGAACCCTGTAAGGGAGGACGTGTGGCAGACAAGAACGATTACGATGGCGGCGAGATCAAGATCCTCGAGGGTCTCGAGGCCGTGCGAAAGCGCCCGGGCATGTACATCGGCTCGACGAGCGCGAGCGGTCTCCATCACCTGGTCTGGGAGATCGTCGACAACTCCGTCGACGAGGCCATGGCCGGGTTCTGCACCGAGATCCAGGTGACGGTGCACGCCGACAACTCCATCACGGTCGTCGACAACGGCCGCGGAATCCCGGTCGACCTGCATCCGGTCAAGAAGATCCCGACGCTCGAGGTCGTCATGACGATCCTGCACGCCGGCGGCAAGTTCGACAACAACGCCTACAAGGTCTCGGGCGGCCTGCACGGCGTGGGCATCTCCGTCGTGAACGCCCTGTCCAAGAAGGTCGTGGTCCAGGTCAAGCGCGACGGGCAGATCTTCGAGATGCAGTTCGCGCGTGGCAAGACCACCGAGAAGATGAAGGTCATCGGCGCGTCCGACACGACGGGCACCACCGTCACGTTCTGGCCCGACGAAGAGATCTTCGAGACCACGGTCTACGATTTCGACACGCTCTACAACCGCCTCCAGGAGACGGCGTTCCTCAACAAGAACCTCAAGATCGTCCTCACCGACGAGCGCGGCGCCGAGCCCCGCGTCGAGGAGTTCTGCTACGAGGGCGGCATCATCGACTTCGTCAAGTTCCTCAACGAGGGTAAGGACATCGCCGACGGCCTCAAGGACCCCATCTACATCGAGGGCAAGTCCGACCCGGACGCGCCCGTCGAGCGCATGGGCGAGGTCGAGGTCGCGCTTCAGTGGAACACGGGCTACGGCGAGACCGTGATGTCGTTCGCCAACGACATCTACACGCCCGAGGGCGGCATGCACCTCGAGGGCTTCCGCACCGCGCTCACCCGCGTCATCAACGAGTATGCGCGCAAGCAGGGCCTCATCAAGGAGAAAGAGTCGAACCTCACCGGCGAGGACGTGCGCGAGGGCCTCTCCGCCGTCATCTCCGTCAAGCTCCCCGACCCGCAGTTCGAGGGCCAGACCAAGGCCAAGCTCGGCAGCTCCTACATGCGCGCGCTCACGCTCAAGGTCGTGACGGACGGGCTCGTCGACTTCCTCGAGGAGCATCCCAAGCCGGCCCGCGAGATCGTCAAGAAGGCCCAGCAGGCCTCCAAGGCCCGCAACGCCGCGCGCAAGGCCCGCGAGGCCACGCGCCGCAAGAGCCTGCTCGAGACGGCGTCGCTTCCCGGCAAGCTCGCCGACTGCTCGGTGCGCGACGCCGAGCTCACCGAGCTCTTCATCGTAGAGGGCGACTCGGCAGGCGGTTCGGCCAAGGACGGCCGCCGCCGAGACATCCAGGCGATCCTGCCCCTGCGCGGCAAGATCTTGAACGTCGAGCGCGTGGGCGACCACCGTGCCTTCTCGAGCGACACGATCCAGGCGCTCATCACTGCCATCGGTTGCGGCGTGACGACGAGCGCGGGAGACGGCGGCGACTTCGACATCTCGAAGGCCCGCTACCACAAGATCATCATCATGACCGATGCAGACGTCGACGGCGCGCACATCCGCATCCTTCTGCTCACGTTCTTCTACAAGTACATGCGCCCGCTCATCGACGCCGGCTACATCTACGTCGCGTGCCCGCCGATCTTCGGCATCAAGGTGCGCAACAAGATCCACTACGTCTACCCCAACGGCCGTCAGCCCGAGGACGAGATCCTGCGCGACACCATCGCGAGCCTGGGCCTCAACCCCGACGACAACGACGAGGACGGCAAGGCCAAGGACGGCAAGATCACCAAGAAGCGCAAGGGCTACACCGTCCAGCGCTACAAGGGTCTGGGCGAGATGGATCCCAAGCAGCTGGCCTCAACGACGATGGATCCCAAGACCCGCATCCTGCAGCGCGTGAGCATCGAGGACGCCGTGGTGGCGGACCGTGCCGTGCGCGAGCTCATGGGTTCCGAGGTGGGCTACCGCCGCGACTACATCGAGAAGCACGCGCACGACGCTCGCTTCTTGGATGCCTAGTCCCGACGGTTTCCCCAGGCACGGCGCCTTCGCCCTCAATCGTCGCCTGCGTAGTTAAGCTGCGCGGCGCTCCTCTTTTGGGCGAATCTGCCGCGCTTGGGACCCTGTATCCGTTCTTTGAGGCCGCTTTCGCTCGCGGGCGGAGATGCGGAACTTTTTGATTTGGACCACGCAAACCATGAGGAGGTAACGTGGCAGACGATATCAACAACAACGACGGTGTCGACGAGGCTGCCGGCGACGGCATGCCCGACGATCTGAGGCGCCTGCTCGCCCGAGCCGAGCAGGGCGAGGACGGCGACCCGGACGCCTACAACCCCGACGCCGAGGACGAGGGGGAAGACGAGGACGACGGCGAGCTCGAGGAGAGCTTCGGCGCCGTCGACCGCGGCGCCTCGGCCGGTGAGGACATCAACGGCGGCCAGCTCCAGATCTCGGAGTTCGGTCATGAGATGAAGCAGTCGTTCATCGAGTACTCGATGTCGGTCATCACGGCGCGCGCCCTGCCCGACGTGCGCGACGGCCTGAAACCGGTACACCGCCGCATCCTGTACGCCATGAACGAGAGCGGCATCTACCCCAACCGCCCGCACAAGAAGAGTGCGTGGACGGTCGGCGAGGTTATCGGCAAGTACCATCCGCACGGCGACTCCGCCGTGTACGAGACGATGGTCCGCCTGGCGCAGTGGTTCTCCATGCGCACGCCGCTCATCGACGGCCACGGCAACTTCGGCAACATCGACGGCGACGGCGCGGCGGCCATGCGCTACACCGAGAGCCGCCTGGCCAAGCCCGCCATGGAGCTGCTGCGTGACCTGCAGAAGGACACCGTCGACTGGCAGCCCAACTACGACGAGTCGCTCGCCGAGCCCCAGGTGCTGCCGGCGCGCTTCCCCAACCTGCTGGTCAACGGCAGCCAGGGCATCGCCGTCGGTATGGCCACGAACATCGCCCCGCACAACCTCACCGAGGCCGTCGAGGCGACGTGCTATCTGATCGACAACCCCGACGCCACCGTCGACGACCTCATGAAGATCATGCCGGGACCGGACTTCCCCACCGGCGCCATCATCATGGGTTCCGCCGGGATCAAACAGGCATACGAGACCGGCCGCGGCTCGATCACCGTGCGCGCCAAGGCGCATGTCGAGTCCACCAAGACGGGCCGCAACCGCCTGGTGTTCACCGAGATCCCCTACATGGTCAACAAGGGCACGCTCCAGGAGAAGATCGCCCAGCTCGTCAACGAGAAGCGCATCGAGGGTATCTCCGACATGCGCGACGAGTCCAACCAGAAGGGCATCCGTCTCGTCATCGAGCTCAAGAAGGGCGTCATCCCGCAGGTCGTGCTCAACAACCTGTACAAGTACACCCAGCTGCAGACGACTTTCGGCGCCAACAACCTGGCGCTCGTCCACGGCGTGCCCAAGTGCCTGTCCCTGCGCGAGATGCTGCAGCACTACATCGACCATCAGATCGACGTCGTCACCCGTCGCACGCGCTTCGACCTCAAGAAGGCCCAGGCCCGTGCACACATCCTTGAGGGCTACCTCATGGCGCTCGACCATATCGACGAGGTCATCAGCATCATCCGCTCCTCGCAGACCGACAGCGAGGCGAGCTCCCGCCTGATCGAGCGCTTCGGGTTCACGCCGGAGCAGACGACGGCCATCCTCGAGATGAAGCTCCGCCGCCTGACCGGCCTCGAGCGTGACAAGATCCAGGAGGAGTTGGACGGGCTTCGCCGTGCCATCTCCTACTACGAGGACCTGCTGGCGCACGAGGAGAAGATTCTCGGCGTCATCAAGGAGGAGATGCGCGAGATCGCCAAGAAGTTCGGCGACAAGCGCCGCACCGAGATCAGCCACGTCGAGAAGGACCTCGATGTCGAAGACCTCATCGCCGATGAGGACATGGTCGTGACCATCACCCACACCGGCTACGTCAAGCGTATCCCGGTGGCCGCCTACCGCGCCCAGAAGCGCGGCGGCAAGGGCGTGAGCGGCGTCAACCTCAAGGAGGACGACGTCATCGACGAGATGTTCATCGCGTCTACCCACGAGTATGTGATGTTCTTCTCGAGCAAGGGCAAGGTCTATCGCCTCAAGGTGCACGAGCTGCCCGTGGGCACGCGCCAGGCGCGCGGCACGGCAATCGTCAATCTGTTGCCCTTCGAGGAGGGCGAGAAGATCGCGAGCGTCATCTCCTGCCGCGAATTCCCCGACGATGAGTATCTGATGTTCGCCACCGCCAACGGCATGGTCAAGAAGACCGTCATGAGTGCGTATGACCGCAGCCGCCGCGACGGCATCATCGCCATCAACCTCAAGGACGGCGACGCCCTGCTCGACGTGCGCCGCGTGCGCGAGGGCGATAAGGTCATCATGGCGACCACGGCCGGCAAGGCGATCGTATTCCCCGAGGACCAGGTGCGCGCCACCGGTCGAGACACGAGCGGCGTCCGCGGTATCACCATGAAGGGCGACACGAGCGTCCTCGGCATGGAGGTCAGCAGCGGTTCCGGCGACCTCTTCGTGATCACGGAGCGCGGCTTTGGCAAGCGCACGCCCGTCGCGGACTACCCCGAGCAGAATCGCGGCGGCCAGGGCGTCTACACGATCCAGATGACGGACCGCAAGGGCAGCCTCGCCGCGATGAAGACCGTGGGACCTGAGCATGAGCTCTTCATCATCACGGAGGGTGCGACGGTCATCCGCGTCAAGACCGACCAGATCAGCCAGACCGGCCGCGCCACGCAGGGCGTCAAGATGATGTCCGTGGACGACGGGGACCGCGTGTGCGCTGTGGCGCGCATGGATGCCGCCAAAGAGCAGGAAGCGGATGCCGACGAGCGCGCCGATACCACGCCCGACGGCGATGACGGAGTGCCTCGCGAGCCCGAGCAGGCTGACGTCACTGTGCCCGACGGCGGGGAAGCCGATATGACGGCCGAGGAGTAGCCCGGCTTCGCCAAATCTGTTCTCAAAATGGCAGGGGGTCGCACCGTTATGGTGTGACCCCCTGCCAATTCATGCGATTTTGCGGGACAGATGGGATGCGCTTCGATTGCACAAATTAGTGCAGCTGATCTACCTGCTGTTTTTATCGCCTGACTCTATTACGTATCCGGTATGGTTCGATAGATCGCATGAATTGGCAGGGGGTCATCAAATGGATGCGGTTCAGAGTTGGCTTTCCTGCCGTTTCCGCCCTGTTGAGTGTCCCAAATGGCGCCCGGGGGTTTCGGGGGCAGGCGGTTCAAGGCTCCCGTCTGTCTTAAGGGCGATGAAGCAGGGATGACGCTCGCGTTGTCTCACCGGAACCTTAGGACAACGTGAAATTTTCGATGCCCCTACGCCTCCCGGCTATAATTTGGCAGTTGAAGAACTCCGTTTTCACAAAAAACGTCGAAAGGGGCTTGGTTCGCTATGGAGCGCCATGGGGTCAAAGTATTTGCCAAGCGCGCCGTCGTCGCAACGATGGTCGTCGCCACGGCATCGTTTTCGTTCTACCCCACCGTTCGAGCGGTATCGGCGGCGTCCGTCTCGGATAACCAGGTGTCGGAATGGACGGGCGTCAAATCGGGGGACAACTACGTCTTTACGTTCAAGACCTCGGTCGATCCGTCTTCTCTGGGTCAGCGCGAGATCTCGCTTTCCTATTCGGATGGGCAACAGCACGCGCCGCAGGACCGCCTGGTCATAACCACTTGGGGCGGTAGCTATGCCGTGAAGAACGCCTGGTGGGGAGATATCTCCGGTGCGAGCTGCAGCGCGTCGGGCAGTGCCCTGACGGTGACGGTCCCGACGAGTTTCTTTGCAAGCGAGGACTTTACCGCGTCCTTTGGCGGTGCGTCCCTCTCGAGTTCCGAGATGGGGGCGGCCACCGGCGGCAATACCGGTTCGGGTGCCGAATCCGGTGGAAGCGGCAGCGAGAGCGGCGGTGAAACCGGGACGGATTCCGGGAACACCGGTGCCGGCCCGGATGTTGGAGATGGCGGCACCGAGAGCGGTTCGGGCTCTGAATCGGGAACGACGGGCGATAACGGCTCCGATACGGGCTCTTCGGCATACAACGGTATCAAAATCGATGGCGACTTCTCCGATTGGGACGGGGTCCCTAAGTACGATGTGAAAGATGTCGACCTCAACGGCAACGCTAAGGGTTGGGACACCGTCAACAAGATGGCCATGGTCTGGGACGGCGATTGGGTCTACCTGTACTTCGAGTCCAACGCCGACGACCCCGGTGCCATATCGGGTGCCGGCCCTCATGGCAACGGCCAGTTTTCGATCAAAACCGACCTCGGCAACGAGACGCTCGTCCAGCTGCAGCGCGGCCCCTCGGTCTCGGGCGTGGACGGCGCCACCGTCGCCTGCAACAACTATGACTGGGCCAAGACGCCCCACAAGTGGGAGGTGGCGATTCCCGCCTCCGCCCTCGGCAACTACAGCAAGACCATCAGCTTCGGCATGTATCAAGTCGACCCGACCATCACCGGTGTCGCCAACCTTAAGCAGGACGACAACGGCAAGACGTTCGACGGCATCACCTACGACGGCAAATACGACGATTGGGACGGCTATCCGCATACCACGATCCAATATGCGACCTCGGGTACGCATGCAAACGTCGTCGACTCGCGGGCAGCGCTCTATGCCGACAGCACGGCCCAAAAGCTCTACGGCCACGCCGTGACCACGATGCCTGAGCATCTCAACGAGAAAGGCGGGGAGTTCACCTCCGCCGTTTCGATCCGCATCAACGGTGACGACGACCTGATGCTCACGCCGCGCTTCATCGCGGTGGACGCGAACGGCGACATCAACTGGAACCCGACGTTACAGGGGCTCGCCGACGGCACGTACGAGTTCTATCTCACCTCGACGACGGTCGACGGCACCTCGAAAAATATCAACGACCTCAAGGCCGATGACGTGATCTACGGAAAAGCGACGGTTACCATCGCCGACGGACAACAGGATATGGAGTGGTACATGGATATCCCCACGCTCGCCGCGAACCTGCATAAGGGCTGGGGACAATCCAAAGATACCGTCTCGATCGATCCCAACGGCATCACGAAGTTCGAGTCCCAGTACGGACGCCTCGGCCAGCAGTGGGTCGAGACCGCCGGTGTGTCCACGATGCCGTTCGTGGGTGTCGGCCTCGGTGTCGCCGCCGTTGCGGGCACCTACGCCTACCGCCGCCGCAAGAACGGTGACGGTGGCTACGGCTCGTCGCCGGTGCCTTCGGAGGCCCGCGCGTGATCTATGTCATCGCCGCCCTGCTCGTTGTCGCATGGCTCTATATCCTCCATGTGCTCAAGCGCGCGCAGCTTAAGTTCTGGCGTTTTCTTGCGGGGTCGATCGGACTTTTCCTCATCCTGATGTTCGCCGTCCGTCCTTGGGCGACGCAGCCGCTCGCGCAGGCCGTCGCCGCCATCGCGGGGCTCCCGGGAAAATTGACGGGCACGTTCGAGGCGTATTTCAAATACGGTGTGGTCTTTGTCGACTCCGCCGCCGGATCCATGACGCTCAAGATCGATTTCGAGTGCTCGGGTATCGTCGAGATCATGGCGTTCGTGTCGTTGCTGGTGTTCTTCGAGGTCTATAACCGTTCCGAGCGCGTGCTGGTGGGGATCTTCGGCAGCATCGGGATCATGCTCGCCAATGCGGTCCGCATCATCGTGATCGCCGAGATCATCCATTTTTGCGGACCGGACAGCTACTATGTCGCGCATTCACTTGTGGGCCGCTTGGTCTTCTACGCCTTCACGGTGGCGCTTTACTTCTATGTCTTCACCAAACCGCAGGTCGTGCGCATGAAAGTGGGAACGTTCACCTATGACCGCTCTGAATAAACTGCTGGAGTTTTTGAGCGGGAGTTTTATCTTCTGGGCCGCCTGGATCATCATCCCCTTGTTCATGGAGATTCTTCCGGCGCTCGGTAGCTGCCTCCTGCTTGTCCGTCGCCGCCGGCGCGCCCGCCGCGCCCGGGCGGAGAGGCGGGATCTGGCGACGGCGCCACCCATCACGCTGCTCATCCCCGTCTACAATTCTGCCGACACGCTCGAGGCATGCATCGGGTCGGTCGCGTCGAGCTCCTACCCGGCCTCGAGCATCCAGCTCTATCTGATCAACAACAACAGCCGTGACAACTCGTTCGAGGTGTTCGCCCGTTGTCAACGGGAGCATCCCGAACTCACGATGCAATGGATGGACGCCGCGCAGGGAAAATCGCGCGCACTCAACCTGGGACTCTTCAACAGCACGAGCAAATATATCGTGCATATCGATTCGGACGGCGTTCTGGAGTCGCATGCCCTCGAGAACCTGGTCGAGCGTTTTGAGTCCGACCCCACGATCAACGTGGCGACCGGTGCGATCATGACGCGGCCCGAGCTGGTCGAGGAGTATCGTCCTGGTCCGAGCAGGCTCTTTCGGCGTTTGGAGTTCATGGAGTACGCGCAGGCGTTTCTCGCGGGACGCAACTTCGCGTCCGAGATCAATTACATCTACACGCTCTCCGGCGCCTTCACGGCCTTCCGCAGCAACGCGATCCTCTCATCTTGGCTCTATAACACCGACACCATCTGCGAGGACACCCAGATCACCTTCCAGATGCGCTACAAGCATCACGAGCGGTTGCATGTCTGCGAGAACGCGATCTTCTTCGTCGACCCGATCGAGAGCGTGGACAAGCTCTATACCCAGCGCCAGCGCTGGCAGCGCGGAAGCCTCGAGGTGGCGAAGATGTTCGATGCCGAGGATCTGTCGCTCGCTCATGCCGTCGATGACGTCAACGTCAACACGCTGCTCTACGATCACACCTTCGCCTTTCCGCGCATGATCTGGTACATCGCGCTTATCTGCCTGGTCGCGGTCGGCTACTCCGGATGGGCCGTGATCGGGGCGACCCTTGCCATCTTTGCGCTCTATGTGCTCTGCGGCTACCTCTACTACGTCGCCGTCCTGGCGTTTCTCAAGCCGTTCCCGGAGCTTCGCCGGTACTACCGTCGCCAGTGGTGGGTGATTCCGATCCTGCCGTTCTTCAACCTGGCGGTGTTCTTTATCCGCCTGGCGGGCATCGTGAACAGTATCGGCACGGACAGCGCATGGAAGACGGCGACGCTCACCGACGAGCGCCGCTCGTTCTCGCGCGTGGTTTCCGGCGACCTGTCGCGGCCCGTTACGGCCGTGCACCGCTTGCGCGCCCTCGTCAACGATGATGAAAAGGGGAAATGACACCATGTCCTCGAAGAAGAAGTCCCGCCGTCTCCCGACGCCCGCCGTCGCCGTGATTTCCGTCGCGATCGCGCTCGCCGCCGCGGCGTTCTCGTGGTGGCAGCTCACGGGCTATGAGAACAACCTGCTCGAGATATTCGCGAAACAGCAAGATCAATACGTCCAGCTCGCCGTCGACCAGATCAACCGCGAGGCGGACCGCACCGACGAGGATATCGTCGAGAACGTGCTCGGCTCCATCTCCGGGTCGTCTTCGCAGTACTGGACGCTCTCGAAGAAGAACAGCCTGATCTTCGTCAAGGATGTCACCGACAGCTCGCGCTACCGCGGGTTTTCGTCGAAGACCTACTACAGGACGCATTCGGCCGAGGCGTTTATCGCGGGGCTGTCCCGCGGACGGGTCGATCATGCCATCATCGATATCGACGGGCGCGAGTTTATCGCGTCGGGCTCCAAGTTTTCCTACAACGGGCATACGTATCGCCTGTGTCTGCTCACGGGCAAGCACGTCGTGATCGACCAGAATGCCTACCTCGCCGCGCGCGTGAACCTTGGGGTGACGATCGGTGCCGTGCTTGTGATCTTCGTGGGCGCGTGCATCGGTATGTCGTTGCGCAACGACGCGATCGCGCGCCGCCTACGCACGGCGGAGGCGGAAGCTCTCGAGCTGCGTCATACGGTCGAGGACCTCAACCGGCAGATCATGGGACGCAAGAGGTTCGATACGGCGAGGTCGCTCTTTGCCCTTGGCGAGGCACCGACGTTCTTCGGCCGATTGGCGGCCGCGGAAAAGTATCCCGCGACCTGCGTTTCGCTCCGCTTCGATTCGGTCTCCGCGCTCGATGCGTTCGTCGACCGAGCGCGGGGCGTGCTCGATGAGTCGGTTGTCCGGTTTGCCCGGGGCTCCCAGCTTCTCCTGGTCTTTGTGGGTGCGGATCCCAAGACGGCGGAATACGCGCTCTCCCTGCTTGGGGAGAAGGCGATGCCGGCCGCCGCGGACGATAACTCGGGTCTCGAGGTGGAGGGGGTCGAGGACGTGCGCCTCGCGGTCCGCATCGAAGGCGCCGCCGCCCCGCGCGCCGTCGTGCTGCGCCGGGATGTTGATTGGGGCTGCCTTGCGCATGCACTCGACCTCGCCGACGGCGACATGTCGGCCGCGTCCGAGGACGCCTAGTCCAAACCGCACCGCCTGCGAATCCCCCAAAACGAAAGGACAACGATCACCGTGAGGCGCATCTACCAGTTCAAGTTCTACCTCAATGCGAGCCATTACGTCATCTTCGATGGCCGGCGCGGCGAGACGCACCCGCATACCTGGGAGTTCACGACCAAGATCCAACTCCTCAAGGACGAGCTCGTGCCGTTCAAGGTCTATGAAGACGCCATCAACGAGGTGTTCGCCCCGTATCAGAACAAGGAGCTCAACGGCCTCGACCCGTTCGATAGCATCATCCCCTCCCTGGAAAGCCTCGTCGAGGTCTTTGGCGAGCGCGTGAAGGCGGTCGTCTCGAAGCTCGACGGCGTGCTTGTGGAGTTCGAGGGCAGCGAGACTCCGACAAGGAGCTATCTGCTCAACTATGAGGACCAACTGGGGCATGTGTCCGGGGAGGCCGGCTCCGGCGAGGTCGCGACCGCGGGCTCGGCCGAGGTATTCGACCGCCTGCTGGGTGAGATCCGATGAGCGTGGCCGCCCGGCTTCGAACCGCCGCGACGCTTCCCGAGCGGCGGCCTCGGCTGTTCGTCGTTTTTGGCTTGGTGGCGATCGCGGCGATGTCAGCGCTGCTGGCGTTGTTGCTGATCCCGAGCGGTGCGTATCCGTTTGGCGAGCAGGCGCTCTCGCATATTTATCGCAGCGAGGAGCTTCTCAGGAAGTTTGCCAAGGGAAACCGGTGGCCGCTCCTTGATCTTGGTCAATACAACGGCGTCCAGCCGTTGCGTCACGCCGCGCCGGTCCCGATTTACCTCTATGCGGCGTTCGTGGCGCTCGCGGGCGATGGACTGCATGCCATGGTGCCGTTCTGTGTCTTCCTGTTTGCCGCCTGCTGCGCCTCATGGCTCGCGATCGGCATGTCCTACCGGCGCGGTTGGCTCGGGTTGGCATTGGGACCCATCTGGTTCGCGAGCCCCGTGAACCTTGCGGCGCTCTTTGGTGACGGCGACCTTCCGCGCGCGATCTGCCTGTGCGTCCTTCCGCTGCTCTTGGCTCTCATCGATCGATATCTGGCCCGTCCGCGTCGTCTCCGCATCGCTGCGACCGCCATGGTGTTCTTGCTCGTCATCTTGAGCGATCCGACCTTTGCGCTCCTTGTCGCGTTCGGCATCCTGGTCTATCTCGTTGTGGCGGGCGTGCTCCGCCATTGCTGGGGCGGCTGTCTGCGCATGGCGCTGACGCTACTCGCGGCAGCGGCGCTCTCCGGCATATGGGTCGTCCCCGCGCTGGTGGGCGGTGTGAGCGTGCTCGACACCCCGCAGCTTCTCGCCAATGTGACACAGGCCCTCACCGCGATGCTGGATCCGCTGGAGAGATATACCTCGGGGGTCGAGGCCGCGTATCTGGGGGTTTCGGTCGCAGCGTTGGCGGTTTTCGGGGCCGTCTGCGCCCGCCGGGCCTCGCTTCCGGGCTTTTGGGCCGCCATGGTCGCCGTGTTCATCTCCACGACGGCCGCCGCTCCGCTCGTCTCGTTTGTGACGGGTTCGGCGGATATCGGCATCGCCCGCATGCTCGGTGTCGCCGTGGCGCTTGTCCTTGTCGCTTTCATCTCCTGGCGTTCGCTTAAGACGGGGTTCGTCCTCGCCGCCTGCGTCGTCCTCGCGATCGACGGCGCTGCGTCCGCCCGGGTCGTCATCGATTCGTTCGGGCGCTCCGACCCGGCCGTTCGCATGGCGTCGCATCTCGACCGGGCGCTGATCGCAAAGGCGAAATCCATCTGCACGCAGCGGCTCGGTTTGGTCGGAGAGGATTTCTTCGACGAGGAGAGCGCATACCTTGCCGTGGGGCTCGGAGACCGCACCTCGCTCACCCAGGGCTTCTCGGACCAACTGTCCGAGACGGATTACAACTACACGCAGGTCAACCAGGCGCTCGAGGACGGCCGCTTCGCCTATGTGTTCGACCGGTCGCTCGAGCTCGGCGATGACACCATCGTGCTCAACACGGGGCAGATATCGGCGCGCGTCTCCTGGACGGCGAAGCAGATCGATGCGGCCGCGCAGCGGAGCGGCTACTCGTTTGTCGAGGCGAAAGACGGGTACCGGCTCTACCATCGCGACGCGCCGGCGACGTTCGGCGTTAAGACGGCGTATCGGGCCATCGCGATCGGGCGTGCCGCTTCCGAGATCGCGCGCCAGTTCCCTGCGTTCGAGGAGGCGCCCGACCGAGCGCTCGACAGCTATTCCTACGATGACCTCAAGGGCTATGACACCGTCTATCTCGATGGCTTCACGTGTAAGAGTCGGCGGGCTGCCGAGAAGCTTGTCGAGCGGCTTTCGGACTCCGGTGTCGACGTGATCATCGCCGCCGATGGCATCCCCACCGAGGAGCACACGGGCGAGAAGACGTTTCTGGGCCTCGACTGCGAGTCGATCACGTTCCAAGGGGGATTCCCGACGATCTATACCGAGGGTGGCCCGCTCGAGACGACGCTGTTCCCCAACGGCTATACGGATTGGAGCTGCGTCTACGTCAACGGTCTCGTCGATGTCTACGCCACGATCCGGGAGGGCGATCGGACGCTTCCGGTGTGTGGAACGCTGGAGAACAGCCATATCAAGGTGATCGGGCTCAACCTGACCTATTACGAGGGGCTGACGGGAGACGAGGGCATGGCAGGGCTGCTGTCGCGGTTCCTGGACATCTCCTCTCAAGAGCTGCCTTCGCGCGAAACGCTGCCGATATCGATCGATGTGTCGGGAAACACGTTGACGGTTGAATCCGAGGCGGGGTCGGTCGACACCACGCTTGCCGCGCTCGAGTGCATGGACGTGAAATCGGGCACCTCGTGGACGGCGGAGAACCTTGTGTACGTCGGCCGGGGCAAGACGGTGATCGAGCTGGGCTATCCCTATCTTTGGCAGGGTGCCATGGTGAGCGTCTTGGGCCTGCTCGGCCTGATAGTCTTGCTTGATCCTCGGGGCTCCAAACTTTTTCAAAAAAGTTGTTGACGCGATTGATGGAGCTCGTCTAATATATCCCTTGCGCGATGGACCTGTAGCTCAGTTGGTTAGAGCGTCCGGCTGATAACCGGGAGGTCACAAGTTCGAATCTTGTCAGGTCCACCACATTTTCTTTCGCAATAAACACCCCAGCGAGAGCCGAGTCGCCGCTGGGGTGTTTATTACTTTCTCCGTGGGGGTTTAGCTCAGCTGGGAGAGCGCGGGCTTTGCAAGCCTGAGGTCAGGGGTTCGATCCCCCTAACCTCCACCACATGATGGACCTGTAGCTCAGTTGGTTAGAGCGTCCGGCTGATAACCGGGAGGTCACAAGTTCGAATCTTGTCAGGTCCACCATCATTTGATCGAAGAGCCTCGAGGATACGTCCTCGAGGCTTTTTCTTTGCCGTCCCATATTCGCCTCAGGGTTTGGGTAGTATAGCTATTCGATAAATGGGCGCTCGTGCGCCCCGTACCAGCAACCGACCCGGAGGTGTTCCATGGTTCGCGTCGACATAGAGACCATCGTCATGGCCGCCGGCCCCGTTCCGTCCTTGATCGTCCTGCGCGAGCGCGGCAGCCAGCCTGACTCGACGGCGCCGCTCCGCTCCCTCTCCATCCAGACCGGCTCGTTCGAGGCGGCGGCCGTGAGCCGCGGTATCGATCAGGGCCGCGGCGGCCGACCGATCACGCACGACCTGATGCTCGATGCCATCTCGGCGCTTGGCGCCAAGCTCGAGCGCATCGAGATCTCGCGCGTCGACGCCCCTGTCTTCTTCGCGACGCTCGTGCTCGTGAAGCCCGACGGCGCGGAGGTCAAGCTCGACGCCCGCCCGAGCGATGCGATCGCCCTGGCCGTGCGCTCGAACGCCCCGATGTTCGTCGAGGACGATGTCATGAACCGCGTGGGCACCGTGTCGCGTACCGCCTCCGATGAGAACGATGACGAGGGAGAGCTCGAGAAGTTCGACGAGTTCGTCCAGACGCTCTCACCGGATGATTTCTAAACCGCGATGACCGTCGACGAGGCGCTCTCCGTTCTGGGGCTCGAGTCCGATGCCGCGCCCGACGACATCGAAGTCGCCTGGCGCGAGCTCGCCCAGATGCTCCATCCCGACCGCTACGGCTCCAACGCCAAGCTCCGCCGCCGTGCCGAGCGGCAGATGTCCCGCATCAATGAGGCCCGGGATGTGCTTCGTCGCGAGCGGGGTGGCCGCTGCGGTGCCGCGGCGGGAACGGCGCGCCGGGGAACTGCGACTCCCCCGGCTGACACACCCGCCCAAATCGCCCGCGCGGCCCAGCTCCGTGCCAACGCCGCCGAGTGCGCGCGCGTCCAGATCGTGACGCAGGCCCGCACGATGTCCGAGCGCCGTGCCGGTTACGTGCGCCTGGTCGTCATCGCTGCGGTGGGGGCGCTCATATGCTCCCGCCTTCGTGGTACAGTGGGGACACTTGGTTTTTCAATCACCTCGATGCTTTTGGTCTGGTCCGCCGTCGACGCCGTGACGCTCTCGAACCAGATCCGGGCGCTCGATGCGCGCGCCGCCGAGCTCTTGAGGACGCGTGACGCCGCGCTCCGCATCGCCCGCGAGGCAAGCGAGCTCTAGCGCCGGCGTGGGAATCGGATTCGACAGGAAGGCTTACGTATGGCTCAGGACACACAGGACGCGGGATCCGTCTCCGCGGAGCTCGACCAGATGGTGTGCGACCTTATCGGCGCCTTTCTCGACGATCTCGCCCAGGGCGAGAACCCCGGCGTCGTCGTCTGCATGGAGGACGCGCAGGGCAACCGCTTCGAGGCGGCGCTCTCCGAGGACGGCGAGGAAGCCTGCCTCGAAGCCGCCAACAACTTTATCTCCGAGCACAAGATGGGTCTCAAGGACGAAGGTCTCGGCCGCATCGCCCGCTATGCTATCGCGTACGCCGGCTGCGTCGAGGTCGAAGAGGGCTATCACGACGCGCTGCTCGTGAGCTTCTACGAGACCGCGCTCGAGAGCGGCTACTCCGCCTACGTGCTCTTCGAGGGCGTCGGCGCGGGCGATGGTTTTATGTGGAGCGACCCTGAACCTGCAGGTGAAGAGACACCGCTTATCTAAAAGTCGCTAAACTATATGAGTTTTCGGTAAAAGGCTCAAAATTCCCGCCGAGCGTGTCTGGGCGGGCCGCATACGCGTGCCGTTGCATAAAGAAGAATAGGGGAACTACATGCGCGTAGACAATCTGAGGAACATCGCCATCATCGCCCACGTCGACCACGGCAAGACGACGATGGTCGACAAGCTCCTGCGTGCCACGGACGCCTTCCGTGCGAACCAGCAGGTCGAGGACCGCGTCCTCGACTCGAACGACCAGGAGCGCGAGCGCGGCATCACGATCCTCGCCAAGAACATCTCCATCGAGTACAAGGACGTCAAGATCAACGTCATCGACACCCCGGGCCACGCCGACTTCGGCGGCGAGGTCGAGCGCGTGCTCAAGATGGCCGACGGCGCCCTGCTGCTCGTCGACGCCTTCGAGGGCCCCATGCCCCAGACGCGCTTCGTGCTGCGTCACGCCATCGACGCCGGTCTCTCCATCATGATCGTCGTCAACAAGATCGACCGCCCGGGCGCCAACCCCGAGAAGGCCTACAACGACTGTCTCGACCTCATGGCCGATCTCGGCGCCAGCGATGAGCAGCTCGAGTTCGCCATGGAGCATGTGATCTACGCGAGCGCCATGAACGGCTTCGCCCGCCGCGACCCCGACGACGGCAACATGGACATGTACCCGCTGCTCGACATGATCATCGACGACATGCCCGCGCCCGAGGTCGACGAGAACGCGCCGCTCGCCATGCAGTGCGTGACCATCGACCACTCCGACTACGTGGGCCGCATCGGCATCGGCCGCATCTACTCCGGCACCATCCACCAGGGCGATCAGATCCTCGTCGTCAAGAACGACGGCTCCAGCTCCACCGCCACCGTCAAGCAGCTCTTCACGTTCGACTACCTCGGCCGCACCGAGTGCCAGGAGGTCGGCGCCGGTGACATCGCCGCCGTCGTGGGCATCGACCGCACCGACATCGGCGACGTCTACACCGACCCCGAGAACCCCGTCTCGCTCGAGCCGATCGAGATCGACCCGCCGACCCTCTCCATCGTCTTCGAGGCCTCGACCTCCCCGCTCGTCGGCCGCGACGGCGATATCGTCGGCGCCCGTCAGCTCAAGGAGCGCCTGTTCAACGAGGCCGAGAACAACGTGACCATGAAGATCGAGGAGCTCGAGGACAAGAGCGGCATCGAGGTCTCGGGCCGCGGCATCCTGCATCTCTCCGTGCTCATGGAGTCCATGCGCCGCGAGGGCTTCGAGTTCCAGGTCGGCCGTCCCCGCGTGCTGTTCAAGAAGGACGAGAACGGCAACAAGCTCGAGCCCGTCGAGCAGGCCGTCGTCGAGTGCCCCGACGAGTACTCGGGCAAGGTCGTCGAGGTCTTCGGTACCGCCGGCGGCATCATGACGAGCATGGACACCTCGGGCATCGTCACGCATCTCGAGTTCAAGATCCCGACGCGCGGCATCATGGGCCTCAAGAACCGCATCATGAACGTCACGCACGGCGAGGGCGTCTTCTACCACACCTTCCTCGAGTACGGCCCCTACGCCGGCGAGATCGGCAACCGTCAGAACGGCGCCATGATCTCCATGACCACCGAGAAGGCCGTCGCCTACGCCCTCGGCACGCTCCAGGAGCGCGGCCAGCTCTTCGTCGAGCCGGGCACCGAGTGCTACGAGGGCATGATCGTGGGCGAGCGCAGCAAGGCCGGCGACATGGTCGTCAACATCGCGCGCACCAAGAACCTGGGCAACCAGCGTTCCTCGACCTCCGACATCTCCGTGCAGCTCGTTCCGCCCCGCACGTTCTCGCTCGAGGAGGCGCTGGAGTACATCGCCGACGACGAGCTCGTCGAGGTGACGCCCAAGAACATCCGCCTGCGCAAGCGCCTGCTCAACGCCACCGACCGCAAGAAGGCCGCCGTCCGCGCCGGTCAGGTGAACAAATAGTTCACGTTACGCGGTTTTGACAAACCGCGTAAGCGTTTGACGCTGCGAGGGTCTCTGGCACGGCAATCTGACGTTCAACTTCACGGTCGCGACCAAAAGGTCAGCGCCCGCTTGTTTCACGTCACCTTGCCGCACCAGAGGCCCTCTCGCTTACGTACTCTCGCCATGAAGCTCGCCATGATTCGACCGCGGTTGAAGAACTGGGCCTGAATGGAGAAGCCCGCTGGGACATGGAGTTCCAGCGGGCTTTCTTTGTGTCTTGGGCCTTCTGGGGCCTTCTGGTCGTGCGCGGCGTATTGGATGTCTGCAAATAGCACGGCTGGGGCGGATTTTGGCTTCCAGATGTTAGATAGGTAGATATCTGCTTATCCAACATCTGGGTCGCCGGCGTCGTGCCCGGAACGGCTAGGCCTGCGGGAGCTGCGGGTTCATGGGTGTCGACGCGCGCTGTCCACGGGCGTTGGCGATCACGGTCTGGACGGTGTAGCCGAGCGTGAAGACAAAGCAGACGCCCGATACAAAGCCACCGATCCAGGGGAGCGCCGTGAGGGCGCCGGCGATAAAGCCGCCGATGGCCGCCGAGAGGAATCGGTTCATCTTGGGCAGGTAGAGTGCGGCGACGCCGGCTCCGGTAAACGAGGCGCCGACGAGCGCGATGCCGATGATGCCGCAGACGGCCGCTCCGGCGAGCGAGGCGCCGGCGATCGTCAGCAGCAGCATGACCATGGCGGGAAGCATGACAAAGATGCTGATGATGCCCCCAAACCAGAGCGGCATGGGATGCTGTCCCAGCATCTGGGCGCTGCCGCGCACGGCGCGCGGCAGGATAAGCACGAGCAGGATCGCGACGAAGCCGGCCGAGATGCCCGAGAAGACGATGCCCGAGATGATGTCGCCCACGGTCGAGACCGGGCCGTCATCTTGCGTGCGGTCGATCTTGAGCTCGCCGATCTGGGCGCCGTCCGCGCGCTCCGGCTCTTCGGAGACATGGGCCGTGACGATGCCGTTGATCTTGGCGTGCTTGCCGATGATGAGCTTCGAGGCGTAGACCTCGACGTCGCCGTCCACGGTGCCGTCGAGCGTCACCGTCTCGCCGGCGAGCGCGGCCGCGTGTGCGCTACCGCGAAGGTTGACCGTGCGTCCGGCGGCGTAGACGCCCGCGGCCTTGGATCCCTCGTTGAAGACGATGTTCTCGCCCGCGATGGTCACGCTGCCGGCGGCCTCGGTGCCCGAGATGTTGATGGTGCGCCCCGCCATGCGGATGGCCCCGCCCACGGTGGCGTCGGTGACGGTGAGCGAGTCTCCCGCGGCCAGAATGTCACGGCCGACCTTGGCATCGCTGTAGTCGAGTGTCTGTCCGGCCCAGTAGAGATCGCCCTCGACGCGCTGAGCCGCACTTGGGCCGTCCTCGGTGGTAAAGGAGTTGCCGGCGGAGTCGCTGCCGGAGTCCGCGAATCCGAGCGCCGGAAGTGCCAAGGCGAGCACGAGGGCCGCGGCGATCGCGGCGAGCACGAGACTCGGTCGTTTGATGTTCATGGTTGGTCCTTTGATAGAGGTTGCCGATACCCCTAGGGTACCCATGAACGACAGGCGCGAAAAGGACGGTACGGTTGCGGTACCGCGGCGCTAGCGATTCCCGCGATGGAGGAAGCGCGCGATGTCCTGCTCGGTGGGGCTCTTGATGTCAAAGCGGAGCGACAGCCAACGCAGCCCCATGGTCACGGCGACGCAGACGACAAGTGCGACGATGTTCGACGTGATACGGTTCATGACGAGCGCGACGTAGGCGGCCGCGCCCGCGATCGAGGCAATGGCGTAGAAGTTGGTGCGCTGGAAGATCCCGGGCACGACGCCCATGAAGCCGTCGCGGAGCATGCCGCCGCCCACCGCGGTGAAAAATCCCATCATGACGCAGACGATCGGGTCGAATCCGTAGACGAGCGCCTTGTCGGCACCGGTTGCCGAGTAGATGCCCACGGACAGGATATCGAGGAGCGGAACGATCTTCTCGGGTTTGTCGACGATGGCGGGGAAGATGTAGATCACGGCGGCCGTGGCGATCGAGATGGGGAGCGCCATGGGCTGGCTGAGGATATAGACGTTGCCCACCTGGAGCGTCATGTCGCGCAAAAGTCCGCCGCCGAGGCCGCAGACGACGGCGAGCGCCACGGCGCCGACGAGATCGAGCTTGTGCTCGCGCGCCACGAGGACGCCCGAGATCGAGGCGGCCATCACGGCGAGCATCTCGAGCCAAAACGGGATGGCGACCATGGCGGACGAAGCGTGTGCGGTGACGGTCATGGCATCGGTGACGGGCAAGATGGTTCCTTTGGGATTCAAAAACGTGCGGTGCCCGTACATGGTACACGGTCGGCTGACAAAAAGTCATGGCCTTGACGCTCCGCGCTCTGTCGGGTTCGAATCCCTCCTCCTGCACCGGGAAGAACGGCGCTCAAGAAAAGAAAAAGCCCCATCGCTGGGGCTTTAATTCCAAACTGGCGGAGGAGGAGGGATTCGAACCCTCGTGACCTTATACAGGCCAAACGGTTTTCGAGACCGCCGCATTCAACCACTCTGCCACCCCTCCGCATGGGGTAAAAACAAAGCAGGCGCGAAGCCTGCTTTGAGAATGAACTGGCGGAGAGTCAGGGATTTGAACCCTGGAGACGCTTTTGACGCCTACACGATTTCCAATCGTGCTCCTTCGGCCACTCGGACAACTCTCCGTTAAATGCGAAAGTCATTGTACATGAAGTTCTGCTCCATGCAAACAAAATTTTGCGGACTTTTTTACCCGCAGCTCTTTTGGCCGATGAGGGGTCGCATGGATGGCTTCAAGCGCGGCCGGTATGGAATCGTCGTGTGGCCGAGTGGGTGCGTGGCGGCAGCATGCAAAAACGGGGACGCGAACGTGGCACCCGACGCGCCGTGCACCTGCGTCTCCGCGACGAATGTCCCGCGCGCCGCCCGTCGCGTACCGTTCGCGTACAGCTCGGTGCGAGCTTTTATCACTGATCCGTCGGATATCGCGTGCGAAGATCCGTTATGTGTGGAGGTCATGAGGTCGTAGCTGCAAATTCTTGCGATGCAGAGTGCGCAAGGCTATTATGACCAAGTCTTTTCCTGCTTCAGGCGCACCTTCACGACCTGAAGCCACATTTGCCCAGAGGAGGTGACAATATGAAGGCTTATGAACTGCTGTTCTTTGTTGACCCGTCGCTCGATCCCGAGACCCGTCTCGCTGTGATGAAGCGTATCGATACCACGATCGCCGAGGGCGCTGGCAAGGTCGACTCCGTTGACGAGTGGGGCAAGCGCAAGCTCGCCTACGAGATCAACGACCTCACCGATGGTGACTACACCCTCATCAACTTCCACGCAGATCCTACCCAGATCGCCGAGCTTGATCGCGTCCTGCGCATCACCGACGCTGTGGTCCGCCACATGATCGTCCGTCGCGACGACCAGGAGTAAGACTGTCGTTTTGGATTGGGCGCCCCGCGTCCCCCAAGAGGAAGTAGTGAGTTATGAGCATCAATCGAGTTAACATCTCCGGCAACCTCACGCGCGATCCCGAGCTGCGCGCCACCGCCGGCGGAACCCAGGTTCTGTCCTTTGGCGTCGCCGTCAACGATCGTCGCCGCAACCCGCAGTCCGGCGAGTGGGAGGATTATCCCAACTTCGTCGACTGCACCATGTTCGGCACCCGCGCCGAGGCCGTGAGCCGCATCCTGCGCAAGGGCCTCAAGGTGGCCATCGAGGGAAAGCTCCGCTACAGCTCCTGGGAGCGCGACGGCCAGCGCAGGAGCAAGCTCGAGGTCATCGTCGATGAGATCGAGTTTATGAGCTCCCGCCAGCAGGGCCAGGGTGGCTACGACCAGGGCGGATACGCCCCCGCCGCGGCACCCGCGCCGGCAGCCCGTCCCGCCGCACCGGCAGCACAGCCGCCTGCGGTCGACGTCTACGATGAGGACATCCCGTTCTAACGGGCTGTTCGCTATTTTTGAGTGAGGGGCGGCCTTGGGGTCTCCCAACGTCGCCAAATGAAAGGTATTTTGACATGGCTAATGATTACTCTGCACGTCAGCCGCGTCGTAAGTACTGCCAGTTCTGCAAGGAGAACACTGAGTACATCGATTACAAGGATACTCAGCTCCTCCGTAAGTACATGACCGACCGTGGCAAGATCAAGCCCCGTCGTGTCACTGGCGCTTGCACGCAGCATCAGCATGACATCGCCAACGCCATCAAGCGCGCCCGCGAGATGGCTCTCCTGCCGTACACCGTCCCCGTGGTTTCCTCTCGTGGCAACCGCGATCGCGGCTAAGAAGGGAGAAGCATCATGAAGGTTATTCTTCTCGATGAGATCAAGGGCAAGGGTGGCGAAGGCGACATCGTAGAGGTCGCCCAGGGCTACGCCGAGAACTTCCTGTTCCCCAAGAAGCTCGCCGTTGCCGCCACCAAGGGCAACCTCAAGCAGCTTGACGAGCGTCGCAACAACATCGCCAAGCGCGAGGCCGTCCGTCTGGCCAACGCCAACGAGGTCAAGGCTTCCCTCGAGGGCAAGCAGATCAACGTCGACGTCAAGGTCGGCGACGAGGGCGTGCTCTTCGGTTCCGTCACCGCCGCTATGATCGCTGACGCCGTCAAGGCTCAGCTCGGTGTCGACGTCGACCGCAAGCGCGTCGAGCTCGGCAAGCCCATCAAGGTCGCCGGTGCCCACACCGTCGCCATCTCGCTCTACCGCGAGATCAAGGCCGAGATCACCGTTCTCGTCGGCGTCACCGCCGAGGAGCTCGCTGCCGAGGCCGAGACCGAGGAGGCCGCTGAGGCTGCCGAGGCCGAGACCGCCGAGGTCGAGACCGAGGCTGCTGCCGAGTAGCGCGCAATCGCTTCTCGCATAAGCTGTCTTGCAGAGGGCGCTCCGGGAAACCGGGGCGCCCTTTTTTGATACCGCGCGGCATCCGAGTCCCGTTTATGCCCCTCGTGGTTCCACGGGCGTGCGCTAAGATAGATGCCCGCGGCTCGCGTGCGGGGCATGTGCAGACGATGCCGCCGCCCACACGCCAAGAACATGTGCGAAAGAGAAGGAGGGACATGCCCTACGACGACAGGGAGACGGGGCTCACGGTTACCGACCGCGCGGCCACGCAGGGGCTCCCGCAGAACCAAGACGCCGAGGCCAACGTCCTCGCCGCCATGCTGCTCTCGCCCGACGTGGTCGAGGAGGCCCAGGTTGAGCTGCAGCCCGATGACTTCTACCGCCCCATCCACAAGACCATCTACACCGCGATGGTCGAGATGTACGAGAAGCGCATCCCCATCGACTCCATCTCGCTCATCGACTACCTGCGCAGCATCAACAAGCTCGATGCCGTGGGCGGTGAGGCGTACATCCTCGAGCTCATGGGCCACACGCTCTCGCTCGTCAACTGGCAGCACCACGCCAAGATCGTGCGCCGCGACTCCATGCTCCGCGAGCTTATCGGGGCCACCAACCAGATCAACGCGCTGGCCTACGACGCCCCGACCGACACCAAAGAGGTTGTCGAGCGCGCCGAGAGCATGCTGCTCAAGGTCACCGCGCGCGAGGTCAAGTCGAGCTACAAGTCGCTGACCGAGTTCATGGTCGAGGCCTATAACGAGGCCGAGGAGGTCTGCGCCGCCGGCGGCCAGGCCGCGGGCGTGCCCACCGGCTTTCCGTCGCTCGACCGCATGCTCATGGGCTTTCGCGAGGGCCAGCTCATCATCATCGGCGCGCGTCCTGCCGTCGGTAAGACGTCGTTCGCCCTCAACCTCGCGCTCAACGCCGCCGCCGCGGGCTACACCGTCGGTTTCTTCTCGCTCGAGATGTCGGGCAAGGAAATCGCGCAGCGCCTGATCTGCGCCTATGCCATGATCTCGATCTCGGACTTTCGCATGGG
>ERZ808240.1559-NODE-1559-length-27898-cov-13.497719_pt1 | contig 27898 bp, 19 predicted proteins | sample MGYA00521084_ERZ808240 | MGnify/ENA primary metagenome ERZ808240 (study PRJEB31516, sample SAMN03275571) | gut metagenome | biome: mammalia-associated habitat; material: feces | host: Papio cynocephalus | place: Kenya | collected 2012-08-06 ... | reverse complement strand
TGGACACATTGCTTATGTCAACTCCAATACCAACGTCTATAAGGGAAGGACTTTATAAACCATTATCGCGAAATAGGGGCTGGGTTCCACTTTTGGAATCCAGCCCCTATTTGTTTACTTGTGCAATCTAAGGCTCTCGTGTGCCATCCACACTTCGCTCCACACGGGTGTCGCGCCTTTGACATCGTGCTGGCCTATCCGCAAGCGATATTCCAGTGTGCCTCCTTCGTGATGGAAAGGCTTTGACACGAGGTAGTGCCAGCTGTCGTTGCCATGGCTCACGTCGTCGACCCACGTCGTACTGTCCTTTTGTTCGCTGAAGAGCGGAATGCCGCGGCTGGCTGCCCAGTCATAATCTTTCAGCATGCGGTCATCGGTGGCTCCATATCCGTCGAGGCGCAGCATGGCAAGGCATTTGTCGCCACTCCACACGCTGAGCGTGGCGTCCATGGCCGTGCATATGGATAGGCATTCGAGGGTGTAATCACCTTTTGCCAGGCTCTGCTTGTGGCTCAGAGACACCGTCATGGGCTTGCCATTCTCGTCGGGACTCACGTAGAACGGCTCGTCGCCAAGACGCAAAGGGTCGTCGTCGCTGCCGGAAAACAATGAGGCGAACCGTATGTTGTCTGCCTCGTTAACCGTCCATCCCTTGGCGTACAGTTTTTCCCACGTCCAGCGGCTAAGGTAGATGCCGTTGTGGGTATTTTGCTGTCGGTCGATGATTTTGCTCTCGTTCTCGGCGTGTATCGCAAACAGTGCAAACAACAATATGCCAACGGTTATGGCGACGATCCATGTGCCTATGAGCGAGGCAATGGCCGCGAAGCCAAGCGGCTTCCGGTTTGACTGGAATGAGCGAATGATTCCCAACAAGGGGAGCACTGACACGATGAGCCAACACAATGCCGATATTATCCAATATAAACCAAGCAATGGTATTGATGTCAATACTTGAACATCTTGCTGATTGTTGTTGAATAGCAAGAGGAAAGGCTCGCCCACGATGGAGTAGACTGCTCCACACACGAGATAGGCCAACGCGAAAGCCGACATCATCGCAAAGGCCACAAGCGCGACCGACTTCACGCAGAACTTCGCTATTTCAAACAATCGCCCCATTATCGTTCCGTCGTGTTGTCGCTTTGTCGCAGGCTTGTTCTCTTCGTCAGCTTCGGCTATCAGGGTGCGGCTTATCGACTCTGGCGTGACTTCCTCGCCCGTCATGCACAGGCGTTCCTCAGCCGTGCGTGCCACGGGCGCGAGCAGCCAAAGGGCTATATAGATAATCAACGGCACGGTGAAGAGCAGGATGAAAAACCGTTGCAGGACACCGGTAAAATCCATTTGGCACAGCGTGAACGTGGCAATGGTCAGCAGCACCGCGCACACTCGCCATACCACGATGTCGCCACCGCCGCAATAATGTCTCAGTCCAGAGATCACGCCGCCAGCTATCTTGTCCTTGCCGTCGCGGTAAAAGCGATGTGTCTTGACGTGATTGAGCATGCGGTCTATCCATTTGCCATCACCGAGGTCTATGTCTACGTATATTCCTTGTTTGGCATCTTCTTCCGCGCTTTCGGCTTCGGAGCTTCGCGCGTCCTTGGTTTCCCCAGCGGTGGAATCGTCTGCCGGCGCGTCGGCGGCAGAGTCGTCCATGGCACCGTCGACCTCGGCTGGATTGCCAATGCTGCTGATAATCCGCTTCACGGTTTCAATGTCGATGACGTTGCGGCCTTGTTCCTTCAGTGTCCACAGGTGCTCCGCTACGCGATGCTCAATGTCGTCGGCAATCTCGTCGCCACCATCGCGCTTGGCGAAGTAGCTTTTCATGTTGTCGAGATAGTTGCCAAGCAGTTTGTATGCGTCCTCATCGATGGCGTAGAGCGTGCCAAAGAGGTTTATGTTGATGTTCTTTTTCATGTGCGGTTCTGGTTTTTTAAGTGTTTTGGTCTTGTTTTGTACTTTCGCCTGGTCGCATGCTCTTTAATACTCCCACGGTGTGGGCTATCTCTTGCCAAGCCTTGTCGAGCTCGTTGAGCGTTGCCTCGCCGTCTGCCGTGAGCGCATAGTATTTGCGTGGCGGTCCCTGCGTTGATTCCTGCCACTCATAGCTGAGCAGTCCGTCCTTTTTCAATCGCGTCAGCAGCGGATAGAGAGTGCCTTCGACCACTATCAGCTCGGCTTCTTTCAGCTTCGCTATGATGTCGCTGGCATACGAGGCGCGATGCCTGAGCAGAAGCATGATGCAGTATTCGAGCATACCCTTGCGCATTTGTGATTTGGCATTGTCGATGTTCATTGCTTTGATGTCTATGTTTTATGTCCGCAAAGATATGCAATACTTAGGTACTATGCAATACATAGTACTATAAAAATGCGCAAGAACCGTCATTTTTAACATTTCAAAGGGTGGCAGACATTGAACAAGGCACGAAAAAAGGAGGCAAACAACTATTGTTAGTGTTTGCCTCCTAATGGATTCATGCCTGATGGCGATTGGCTGTTGGCAAGGTCGCTCTTGCCAACAAGCCTGTTGGTCTTACTTCTCGGCGTGTCCGCCAGCCGTTGTTGGCCAGTATGGGTTCTGGTATAGGTTGGTGTTCTCAAGTGAGCGGTCTGGCGAAGCCGTGCGCATGTCGGTCACGCCAATCGGGTAGAGGTAGTAGGCCTCGTGCCAGTTGTATCCATCTCTCAGCTCGTTGGTAGACTGCATCGACTTGCTGTAAGGGCGGAGATACTTGCCGAGTTCCCTTGACGACACCACGGCGTCGTTCTCTCCATGGCACCTGATATTCGGGTCGTAGAACTTGTACATGTTGTCCCAGAAGTTGCATCCCTCTGGCACCCACTTTGTGGTGAGCATGTTGTCGAAGGCGCGCCAGCGTATGAGGTCGGCGAAGCGCAGTCCCTCGGAGAAGAGTTCCGTGACGCGCTCGCGGCGGATGTTGTACAGAGTCTTGTCGACCAGTTGCGTGCCTGAATAGCGCCCGAAGTCCATCTCCTTCGACAGGTCGGTCGCGTCGATTGTCTTCTGGAAGTCGGTGTCGACGCCCGCGCGGGCACGAAGCTCGCGCCAGTATTGTTGTGCGGTAGCGTCGAGCCGACCATTGAGCTCATACTCTGCCTCCATGTAGTTGAGGAGGGCTTCCGATGAGCGCATGAGCGGGCAGGCGTTGGTCGTGGACAACTCTGAGTAGCGTGTCTGCTCCGCGTCGTATGTGTAGTATTTGCGCTGCTGGTAACCAGTGATGCATCGTATTGACGCGTCGTCGTCGGTGATGTGCTTAGAGTTTGTCTCGGTAGGGCTGAGGTAAACTGGCAGAGGCTCTCCCTCCGTGACGCCGGCTATGGTCGGGTCGGTGTATGTGGGCGTGCTCTCGCCCCATACGAACAGCTGCAGGCGCTCGTCGCGGTTTTCCTTTGTGTCGTCGATGGTCACGTCGCCATGGTAGCCGCTTCCCTGCGCGTAGATTGGCAGGCCGTTCTTCATGAGGAACGTCTGGATGAACGAGCGTGTGAAACCAGCGTTGGCGCCGCACAACGTGTAGTGTCCGACACCGTGCACGTAGCCGAGATCCTTGTCGTATTCCTTCCACATGATGGCCTCTGGCACGTTGGCGAGCGACGGCTCGCTGAAGAGGTTGAAGTATGGGTTCCAAGCGTCCTTGTCGCCATACACTGGGTCTATCTTGTGGTTGTTCTCTATGAGCGCGGCCTGGTCGCCCACTTGCTTGGCCGCGTCCATGGCCTGCTGTAGGAAGAACCTCACCTCTCCTTCCTGGTCGAATGTCTTGCCCTGGTTGTACGACATCTTCGCGCCTGGCCAGTTGGCGTCGCCAGGTACGCGGCCTGAGCCACGGTGATATTTCTCGAACGTTCCCTCAAACAGGGCTACGCGCGACTTCATGAGCAACGCAGCCTCACGGTTTACGCGCTGTCCGTTGAACGTGGCGCGTGGGTAGCACATCTCGATGGCCTTGTCGAGGTCGCTGAGTATGAAGCGTGCCACCTCGTTGCGTGGTGTGCGCTTTGAGCTCTCTACTATGGCGTCATTCTCATCGGCAAGCACTTCTGTCACGACAGGCAGGTCGCCGTAGTAGGCCAGCATGTTGTAATAGTTCAGGGCGCGGAAGAAGTAAGCCTCTCCGAGATAGTTTTTCACTTCCTCTGTCTCTGTCAGCGTCCCGTTCTCTATCTGCTCCAGCACCTTGTTGATGAAGAAGTTGTATACGCGCACACCGCCGTAGCTGCCCTGAAGCACCTTGCCTGAAGACACCTCCCAATGGTCGTTGGCGAAGAGCTGTGTGCTGCCGCCGCCCGAGCAGTAGATGTCGGTGTTGCCGTCCGACTTTGCCTTGCCCTCGTTGAATCCTCCCCACGAGTGGCTCATCGAACCGGAGAAAGGCGTGGTCAGGTAGGTGTCGTAGTAATTGTTCAGGTAGGCGGCCAGCTGGTCGGCGTTCTGGTAGTATGCTCCTGGCGTGATCTGGCTGATAGGTTTCAGGTCGAGCAAGTCGTTGCAGGAGGTCATGCCCAAGGCAGCCGTGGTGACAGCCGCTCCCAAGAGCATTTTCTTTATGTTGTTGAGATTCATGTTTTCTGTGTTTTAGTAGGTGATAACTTTAGAAAGTGATGTTCATGCCGATGGCCCATGTGCGCTGCAGTGGATACAGCTTGCCGTTTCCCCACGAGCCATCCATGGCCTCTGGGTCGAACACGCTGGAGAGACCTGTCAGGGTGAACAAGTTGTCGCAAGAGAAGTAGGCGCGCACGCGGCTCATGCCGGCTTTCTCTGTCAAGCTCCGCGGGAGGGTGTAGCCGACCTGGATGTTCTTGCAGCGCACGTATGCCGCGTTCTGCAGGTAGCGTGTCTGGGTCTGCTGGTTCTTGGTGTTGCCAAAGTAGGGTCTTGGGTAGTAGGCATCCTTGTTGTCCTCGCTCCAGTAGTCGAGGTGCTCCTCGAAGCAGCAGCTCTGCCAAAGGCCGCCGCTCGCGCCCCAGAAATACGGTCCGCTGACCCAGTAGTCGCGCTTCATCACGCCTTGGAAGAATATGGAGAAGTCGATGCCCTTCCACTCTGCGTTGAGGTTCAAGCCGAAGTTGAAGCGCGGTGTGCTGTTGCCTATGCGCTTCAGGTCTCCGTGGTCTTTGAGCGTGCTCGCGCCAGAAGTCACCTTTTTGTCGCCGTTGAGGTCCTTGTACATGATGTCGCCGGCTTGCCAGTTGCTGCCCCAGTTTGGCTTGTTGTTCTCAAGCCATGAGTTCATCTCCTCGTCGCTGTTGGCTATGCCCTCTGTCTCATAGCCCCAGATCTCGCCGAGCTTCTTGCCGTTGTAGTAGCTGTTTATGCTCTGGTTGTCGAAGTCACCCTCGTAGGGGTAGGAGAGGATCTTTGACGTGGCGTCGGCAACGTTGAACTTCGCGCCATACTTGAAGTCGCCAATCTGGTCGCGCCATTGTATCTCAAACTCCCAACCCGTGGAGCGCATGTCGCAGTTGTTCGTGCGAGGGGCGTCGGTGCCGAGCACTGAGCCGAGCACCGGTGCCGGGCCTATCATGTCCTTCGTGGTGCGGCTGTACCAGTCGAAAGAGCCTGTCAGGCGGTTGTTGAGCAGGGCGAAGTCGAGACCCACGTCCCATGTCTCAACGGTTTCCCATGTCATGGTGCTGTTCACGATGCCAGGCAGCGAGGCCGTGTTCTGGCGTGAGCCGTTGATGAGCCATGTGCTGCTCTGTGAGCCTACGCCTTGCTGTTGGTAGAATGGGTACCACGCCCAGAACGAGTTGTAATTTGAGCTCGTGTTGCCGAGTTGGCCCCAAGAGGCGCGCAACTTCAGCGTCTGTATGGTAGACGAGAGAGGCTTGAAGAAGCCTTCGCGCGCTATGTTCCAACCTGCCGACACCGACGGGAACCATGCCCAGCGGTTGTCGTTGGTGAAGCGCGACGAGCCGTCGTAGCGGAGGTTGAACTCCATGAGGTACTTGCTGTCGTAGTCGTAGTTGATGCGCGCGAAGTAGCCGGCCGTGGCGCGGTGCCAGTAGGCGTCGCTCACGCGTGGGTTCTTCTGCGTGAGGCTGAGATAAGGGAAGTCGTTGGTTATCAGGTCTGTGCCCGACGCGCTCACGTTGTTGGTGCCATACTTCTCGAAGTTTACGCCGAGCATTCCCTTGAGGTTGTGCGAGCCTATGCTGCGCGTGTAGTCGGTATATCCGTTGAAGGCGAAGTAGTCTGCCTCCGAGCGGTAGTCGCTCACGCTCGCCACCGTGCCGTAGCCCGAGTCGCGCTGCCAGCGCGTGCCGTCGGCATAATAAGAGTACACGGGGAACATGTCGGTCTTCGACTTGTAGAAGTTGTTGCGCATGGCGCCATCGATGTGGATGTTCCAGCCCTTTATTGGCGTGAAGGTGAAGTTGAGCTGCTGCGTGAACTGGTTGGTGCGCTGGTTTGTCGTGCCGCCGTCTTCAAGCTCGGCAATCTCCATGCCGTCTATCCAGTGGCCGTTGGGGTCAACGGTCGGGCAGGTCGGCCAACGGCGCGCTATGTTGTGGAAGAACAAGCCTGAGAGGTATTGTGGCCTCTCATAGTCGGAGCGCATGAACTTCGTGGAGTATTCCACCTTGGCCCACGACGCGAGTTGCGCGCTGATCTTGCCGTTCATGGTGTAGCGGTCGAGCTCGTCGTGTCCGTGACGGATGAGGCCGTTGTTCATCAGGTAGCCCGCGCTCAGCATCCAGCTCACCTTGTCGTTGCCGCCCGACATCGAGAGGTTGTGCTGCGTGGAAGGCACGTTGCTCTTATAGAACTCCTTGAACCAGTCGGTGTTGGCGAAGGAAGAGCCGTAGATGCCCCAACGGTTGTTGGAGCCTGCTATCACGCCGTAATATTCCGATTGCGACGGGTCGTTGTAGACACCGTTCATGTAGTTCTTTATGCGCTCAATGGCCTCGCTGTTGAATTGGTCGCCTGAGCCGGAGTTGTTGCTTGCCACGTTCCAGTAGTTGGCGAAGTCGAGCGAGTTCACCATGTCTGGCAGTTGCGTGGCGGTGGAGAAGCGCACGTCGCCGCTGTAGTTGACCCTCACCTTGCCAGCCTTGCCGCTCTTCGTCGTGACGAGAATCACGCCGAAGGCTGCGCGCGTGCCGTAGATGGAGGCTGAGGCCGCGTCTTTCAGCACGGAGACACTCTCTATGTCGTTGGGGTTAAGGCTGTTGATGTCGCCCTCGATGCCATCGATGAGGATGAGAGGCGAGTCGGTAGAGCCGTTGCCGATAGAGCCAGTGCCGCGGATGGTAATGGCCATCGAGTTGTTGAGCATGCCGCCGTTGGTGTTGGCGGTGAAGTTCAGGCCTGGCACGGCGCCTTGCAATGCCTGGGTGACGTTTGTCACCGGGCGGTCTTCGAGCACCTCGGAGCCAACCATCGACACGGCGCCAGTGACGTTGACTTTCTTCTGGGTGCCGTAGCCCACCACCACGATCTCGTTGAGCTCGGTGTCGGCCGATTTCATTTGCACGTTTATAACCCTGCGGCTGCCCACCTTCACCTCCTCGTTCTTGAATCCGAGATATGACACGCGAAGGGTTGCCTGTGGCGATGCCTGTAATGAGTATTTGCCGTCGATGTCGGTCACGGTGCCACCCTTTGTGCCGACCACCACGACGGAGGCTCCGACGATGGGCTCGCCCGAAGAGTCGGTGACGGTACCTGTTACCTTGATGCCCTGCGCGTAGACCATCACGGCAAAGAGCATCATAGCCATCATCATGCCCATTCGTCTTAAGGCATGGTGGAGTTGAGATAGTTTCTTGTCCATTAATTAATAGGGATTAGTTTGTGAATTTTGATGATGAGAGAGATTTCCCCCTCTTATGTTTTCCTTCGTGATGAAACATTTTTCCTTGATTGTTTGGTCTTGTTTTGTTTTTAGTTTTGTAAGCGCAAATATAGCAAGAAAAATTAATATTATCAAAAGTTAACGCAAATTTCGGGGGGGGGTAACATACGTTAACAATATTACGCTTTACTGAAACAAATATTAAGAAAAACGCTTTCGAAATAATAGGAAAGAAGTTGCGAAGTTTTAAGGTAATATAGCTGTTGGCAAATGGTGTCTTGTGAATGTAACTATAAGTTATTGTGGCTGTTTTCGTGCCCTCCGGCTTTACGCTTGAATCGTGTCGGCCTTACGCTTGAATCGCGTTGCCTTTACGCTTGAATCGCGACGCGATTCAAGCGTAAAGGCGATGCCGTTTCAGCGTGACGAAAAAATCCGTGTTTTTTTGAATGTTTTCGAGTGCTGTCGTCCACTTTCCATGGGCTCATTGGAAGCGTTTTCGCCCCCATTTCCCTCGGGTTGACATAGAAAAAGGCGCGGAAGACATTTTGTCTTCACGCGCCTTTATATTGATTTAGCCTTTATCTCCACGAGTGGAGACGAAAAGGTTGATTAGTCGCAGTTAGCGAGCTTGTTCTCTGAACCGAGAACATCCTTGATCTTCTCCTCGTACATTTCGATCATGTAGTTGCGAGCCACCTTGCCATACTGGCGAGGATCGAAGTAGTCAGGATGGTTAGCAAGAGTCTCACGCACACCTGCGGTGTAAGCCAGGCGAGAGTCTGAGTCGATGTTGATCTTGCAGACGGCGCTCTTTGAAGCCCTGCGGAGCTGATCCTCTGGTATGCCTACTGCATCTGGGAGCTTGCCACCAAACTTGTTGATGATGTCCACATACTTCTGTGGTACAGAAGATGATCCGTGGAGCACGATTGGGAAGCCAGGGAGCTTCTTCTCGATCTCAGCCAGCACGTCGAATGCCAATGGAGGAGGAACCAGACGGCCAGTCTTCGGGTCGCGTGTGCACTGCTCGGGCTTGAACTTGTAAGCACCGTGGCTTGTGCCGATAGAGATGGCGAGGCTGTCGCAACCAGAACGCTGAGAGAAGTCGATGACCTCCTCAGGCTTTGTGTAGTGGCTTTCCTCAGAAGCCACCTCGTCCTCAACGCCAGCGAGCACGCCGAGCTCAGCCTCGACAGTGACATCATACTTGTGGGCATACTCCACGCACTTGCGTGTCAGCTCGATGTTCTCCTCGTAAGGCTTGCTTGAACCATCGATCATGACGCTTGAGAAGCCAAGGTCTACGCAATCCTTGACAAGCTCGAATGTGTCTCCGTGGTCGAGGTGCAACGCAATCTCAGGATGGTTGCAGCCAAGGCTCTTGGCAAACTCCACGGCACCCTGTGCCATATAGCGGAGCAGGATAGGGTTAGCGTATGCGCGTGCGCCCTTTGAAACCTGAAGGATGACCGGGCTCTTGAGTGTAGAGCTGGCCGTGATGATAGCCTGAAGCTGCTCCAGGTTGTTGAAGTTGAATGCTGGAATAGCATAACCGCCTGTTACGGCGCGCTTGAACATCTCGCGTGTGTTTACGAGACCCAAATCTTTGTAGTTAACCATTTTATTAAATGTTTAAAAGATAATTGTTTTCCTTTTATAATCCTTATCCATAGAGAGGTGCTACCTCTCTCTTGCGTTTGCAAATTTAGCACATATATTTCCTTTTCCAACATTCTTGATGATTATTTTATGTTTTTGAATATTAAAAAAGAATAATACGGTATCTTGCGTTGCCATTGCTTCGTGGTTTTGCAACATCGGTTTTGCAAAACTTGCAAGTTGGAGGTTCGCCCACTTAAAGCGTAAGCACGGGGTCATGGCCTTTGCCCTTGCGTGCGAGTTCGAGGGCGAAGAGCAACACAAGGAAGTAGCAGAGGAAAGGTATGACAAACGGCAGCGACATCATCTGCGTGGATTCGGCTATGAGGCTCATCAGCAGGAATCCACATCCGCCTATCGGTGTCATCATCAGCAGCGACGACGCGCTCTTTGTCAGGTTGCCCAGCCCTCGTAGCGAGAGCGAGAAGATTGTCGGGAACATTATCGCCTCGAAGACGTAGTTGCAGACCAAGGCTATCATGGACAGCTTGCCGAGGTTGCAGAGCACGAGTCCGATGCTTATCACGCTTCCCGTGGCGCACACGAGGAGCATGGTCTCAGCTTTCACTGTCCGCATGATCCAGCTGCCGCCGAATCGCCCGAGCATGAAAAACGCCAAGGCCGCCGTGAGCACTATGGAGGCCGTGTTGTCGCTCATCCATCCCTTGTCTGTCACGAAGTTGATGAAATAGCTGTTGATGCTTATCTCCGCCACCTCATAGGCAAGGAGCGAGAAAAGTCCGAAGACGAACATGGGGTGATGGCGGAAGAGCTTCACGATGCGCGTGCCTTGCTCGTGGTCTTCCGTGGTGGCCTTGTGGCTTATCTCCGGCAGCCTGACGCACGAGAATACCACGGCTATTATGAGCACTATGATGCCGAGTATGGCGTAGGGCAGCACCACCTTGCCGCGCTCGCTGGTTCCGGTGAAGAGGAATTGCCCCACGATGAACGTCGCGGCGAGTGAGCCAAGTCCGTTGAACGACTGCGAGAAGTTGAGGCGGCTCGTGGCGGTTACTGGATTGCCGAGTTCGGTGACATAAGGGTTGGCGGATGTCTCAAGAAATACCAGTCCGCATCCTATGATGAAGAGCGCGCCAAGGTAGGCGTAGAACGTGCCGGCCTCGGCACCGGGGATGAAGAGCAATGAGCCCACGCCGAAGAGCATGAGGCCGAAGATGACGCCTGTGCGATAGCCGTGGCGGTTGATGAACCAGCCGGCAGGAATGGCCGTGATGAAATAGCCGAGATAAGTGGTGACCTGGATGAGTGCCGACTGCGACATGGATATGTCGAGCGCGTTCTGGAAGTGCTTGTTGAGCACGTCGAGGATGGCGCGGGCGAAGCCCCACAGGAAGAAGAGGGTGGTGACGAGGATGAATGGCAGTAGATACTGCTTGTTGGTAAGGGTAGGTCTTTCCATTATTTTTTTTATGATATTGTTGTCGTGCGATATTATAATTAATGTGTGCGTGGGGTTTTACAGGCTGTCTATGTCTTTAACGGGCAGTCTGGTCATTTTTGGGATTGTGTCTGTTGGATGCCAAGGTCTTCCGTCGTTTTCGCGTTCGCCTTGCGTCCTTCCATCATGTATTCGCTTTCTTCCATAAAGAATATTTTAGTTTGCAAATGTAGGCATTCTTTTTCTATAATCGTCAGCCTTTATCAAGGAAATGTCATATTTTGCACGCGATTTAGCAGTTTGTAGAGTCTACCAGCAAGTAATCGAAAGGCATCTTGTTGCTGCGAGAAGTCCTTTATTGCAGAGAACGGAAGCAGTAACGATATTTGGAACACCTGAAGGTTCGTCAACTGGCAGTTGTCGCGTTTCAAGCCGCCAAGGTTGCGGATGTCCCAATTTAAGCCTTCAAGCAGGCGGATGGATGTGTCCATAACCATACTGCGACGTTTTTCTGCAAAAAACAATTGATTGATGTCAGTAATTCAAACATTTTATATAATTTTGCAATCATCTTTTAATATCTTTTACAGACTACGCCTTTTGATGTTAATGATGGTAAATAGAAATACGTTTATTATACATTAAATTTATTTATTTTAGTCTATGTCAAAACGAGTACAAACAGTCGGCATGCTGCTCGCACTCACTTCAATGGCCATTGGGGGGGGTAACACGGCTTATGCAGGCACGGTGACCTCTGTCAACGAGGCCCAAGACGTGAAACAAGACGCGCAATGCAAAGGTGTCGTTGTCGACGCCACAGGTGAGCCAGTGGTTGGCGCAACCGTGTTGGTGAAAGGCAAGACAGGAGTGGGCACGGTTACCGACATCGACGGTAACTTCACGCTCAAGAACGTCAAGAAAGGCGAGACCATCCGCGTGTCTTACCTCGGCATGACCCCGGTGGAGGTCGTGTACAATGGCGCCGACCTCAAGGTGACGCTCAAGGACGATTCCAAGGCCCTCGACGAGGTGGTGGTGACCGCCCTCGGCATGAAGCGCGACGCCAAGGCCTTAGGTTACGCCATGACAGAGCTCAAGGGCTCTGACCTCAACGCCAACCTCATCAACCCCGTGCAGGCATTGCAGGGCAAGGTGGCCGGCGTGGAAATCAACGCTTCCGACGGTGGTATGTTCGGTGCCTCAAAGATCCTTATCCGTGGTGCCTCTACCCTCAACAAGAACAACCAGCCTATCTACGTCATCGATGGCGTGATCCTCGACAACAGTGTCGTGGAGAACGACGCCGACTGGGCTTCTGGTGCTCAGAACTACGGTAACGAGTTGAAGAATCTCAACCCCGACGACTTCGAGACGGTATCTGTGCTGAAAGGTGCTGCCGCTACCGCGCTTTACGGCTCACGTGGTCTTAACGGTGCCGTGGTCATCACGACCAAGAGCGGCAAGGGCCAGAAGAAGACTCAGGTGCAGTTGACTCAGACCTTCGGCTTCGACAAGGTGACAAGCCAGCCACAGCTGCAAAACGAGTACGCCGAGTCGTTCTGGTATTGCTCATCGCCAACCAACCCGTTCAACGTGAACGATCTATATTGGACCAACGAGGACGGTTACCTGTCTTACAAGACACTTTCTACTTACAAAGAAACCGGTTCGGCATGGGGACCGTCGTTTGAGTATATCCGCCAGCACGCCAAGGACGGGAAAATAGAGATGTACGATGGAAAACTCTATGACGCTAAGCCATACGAGAACAACTTCAAGGACGCTTACGGCACAGGTTTCTCAACCAACACCAACGTCTCTGTTTCTGGTGGCAACGAGCGCACTTCGTTCTACACGTCTCTTTCTTATCGCTACAACAACGGTACGTTGCCAAACAACGACTTCCGTCGCCTTAGCGTGATGTCCAAGGCTTCGCACAAGCTGACCGACAAGATCGAGCTGGAAGCGAGCATGACCTTCGCGAACTCTAAGCCACGCAACGCCCAGCCTAACATCGGTGAGAATTTCGCCAATGGCACATGGGACCGCATGTACGACGCCAAGTATTATCGCGACAAGTACAAGGGCAGCCATGGTGGTTTGGCACAGACCTCATACGGCGACGAGTGGGGCTTTGTAATAGGCCGTGACGTTTGGTGGAACATCTGGGAGAACGAGTACTACCAGAAAGAGACTGTGTTCCGTCCAGACCTCAAGCTCACATGGCAGTTTACTCCTTGGCTCAAATGGATAACAGAGGGTAACTACAACTATTATATGGTGCAGACCGAGGGCAAGTACCCAGGTTCAGGCTATTACAACAAGGGTGGCAGCTATTCCACATCACAGAGCCGCAAGGAGCAAATCAACTTCAATACCAACCTCATGGTCGACAAGCAGATCAATGAGGACTGGCACGTCAACGGCTTCCTGCGCTATGAGCTTTACAATGGCCGCACATCATCCATGTCGGCTGAGACCAAAGGAGACTTCATCGTTCCCAACCAGTTCTTCCTTGCCAACGGTTCTGAGGGTTACAAGGCAAGCGCCGGCATTTCTGGCACGAAGATCATGCACTCAGTGGCGTTCCAGGCTGGCGCAAGCTGGCGCGACCAGGTCTACCTCGACGTGACCGGACGTAACGACTGGTCCTCGGCCCTTATCTATTCCGACGGACACGGCACGTTCAGCTACTTCTATCCTTCGGTGAACGCGTCTTGGCTCATCTCCAACTCGTTCAAGTTGCCAAAGGTCATCAGCTTCTGGAAGGTCCGCGCCTCTTACGCCCAGGTGGGTAACGACTGCGACCCGTACTACATCAACTCGGCTTACTCGCTCCAGAGCTATACCAACAACAACGGTAAGGCATTCTCCACTGTGCTCCCAAGCACGACTTACAGCCAGAGCCTGAAGCCAGAGCGCAAGAAGTCGTGGGAAATCGGTACCGACTTCCGCATGTTCAACAACCGCGTAGGTCTCGACTTCACGTTCTATAAGGAGAACACCACCGACCAGATCATGACGGTGTCCATACCTTCGGCTTCTGGTTACAGCAGCGCGCTCATCAACGCCGGCGACATCCAGAACTCTGGTTTCGAGGTAGCCCTCAACACCACTCCTATCCAGACAAAGAACTGGCAGTGGGACTTGAACTTCACATGGTCGAAGAACAACTCTAAGATTGTGGAGCTGTCTCCTCTCTGCGCCGACTACATCCTGCTGAATGGTGATCCTGCCTATGGTAACTACCGCATCGGTTCCGTGGCACAGGTTGGTGGCACATATGGTATGCTGATGTCTGATGCCATGCCTAAGGTCGATAAGACTTCTGGTATGAAGGTCCTTCAATACAGCAACGGATATCGTTCTGCCTTGTACCAGCGTTCAGGTGAGGTCCAGAAAGTTGGCAACATGGTTCCAGACTTCCTCGGTGGTATCAACACGACATTGCGTTGGAAGAACTTCACACTCTCCGCAAGCTTCGACATGCGCTTCGGTGGCAAGGTAGCTTCCTACAACTCTCTTTACGGTACCGCTTATGGTTATACCAAGACTTCGCTCAAGGGTCGTGGCGTGAAGAATGGTGGTATAGAGTACGTCTCAAAGTGGGATGGCGAGACCTACGATGATGGTGTTCTTCCAGACGGAATCATTCTCGCTGGCACGAAGATCAATACTCCTGACGGCAAGACTTATACTGTTGGCAGCGGTGCTTACTCATCGGGTGAGACCTACAAGGAACTCTTCGACAAGGGTGTGGTCGACTATATGCACGCTGGCGCATGGCACTATTGGAACAACTGCTGGAGCTACTTCACCATCAATGACAACTGGTTCAAGACATTGAACTACATCGCTTTCCGCGACCTCTCGCTGTCTTATATGTTCGACAACAAGGTTGCCAACAAGATTGGCGTGCACAACCTCAGCATCACGGCCGCCGGTCACAATCTTGGCTACTTGCTCAACACCATGCCAAACAAGGAAAACCCTGAGGCCGTGGCAGGTACCACCACTGGTGAGTTCCGTATCCGCCAGTTCTCTGGTGTGACTTCAAGCTTCACCATTACTCTCAGAGCTACTTTCGGAAAGTAAGACGTGGTGAAAAGTTTTTAACTAATAAAAAACAAGGAAATGAAAAAAATATTTTCGATGTTCTTTGCGGGTTTGGCTGCCCTCTCGCTCGTAGGCTGTGCCGACGACTTGAAGGACATAAACACCGACCCTGCCAATATAACAAAGACAATGCCGGAGGGTATGTTGACGGCCGCCATAAACGAGTTCCAGCCCAACGACTACCTCGTTTGGTTCTATAACGTTGGCTACTTCACAAGTTGGAGTCAGATGAGGGGTGGAAGTTACACCGACGAATATACAGGTATGAATGAAAACGGTGGTCAAGGTGGTCAGTACATTGCCACTCTTAAATACCGCAACAAGATACAAGAATACATCAACAACACCGGTGAGGTAGAGAACAATGGTTACCTCGCCGCCACAGGTATTTTGACCATCTACCTCGGTATCTTCGACACCGACATGTACGGCTCCATTCCTTACACAGAGGCTTGTCACTACGACGACCAGAAAATCCTCACGCCTAAATATGAGTCGGTTGAGGAGCTCTACAACCTGTGGATAGATGAGCTGAACAACTACATCACAATGCTTCAGGCCGACGGGCTGGCAGGTAACCCTGTGCAGGATGCCGCCTATGGTTGCGACTGGACTAAGTGGGCAAAGCTCGCCAACTCCTTGAAGCTGAAGATTGCCGTGCGTCTCTACAACAACGACAAGGCGAAGGCAATGCAAATCGCGGAAGAGGCCGTTGGCAACAGTGCTGGTCTCATCACGAGCACCGACGACGATTTCCTCTTCGCCAAGGCCACAGACTACTCTTCGGGCAACAGCGATTATGTTTACGGCACAGGTAACGGACTGGCAAGCGTATCGGCTTCTGGCAACGTGATGAAGTTCATGCTTGACTCCAAGGATCCACGCGTGCGTTTCATCTACACCAAGAACAGCTTCAACTCTTCTGTCGTGCAGAGCTTCATCGACAACGGTCGTTACGACGACCTGCCAAGCGCGGTGAAGGCTAATGTCATTCGCGACAAGGACGGCAACTTCGAGAAGTGGGGTGGCATGGGTGAGCCTTGGGTTCGCTACACGGCTCTGCCTGTTGTCTACGACGCTAAGTCGCAGTTCGCCAACGGAACCATAAGCAAGGAGTTCTACGAGGAGTACTTCAACCCAGGCTTGCGCTACGAGATAAAGAAGGGCGATGCCGTGAAGGATTATACCCCGTTCAGCTATTACCAGAATGAGATGCGCCGAGGCCGCATGAGCTTCAGCCTGCCGACAGCCATGACAGTCAACGCTGATGGTTCGGTGAACATGCACGTGCTTCAAGACACAGACCCACATCCTCTCTACTCGATGTATGTCACCGCAGGCGAAATCAACCTCTACTTAGCAGAGCTTGCTTGCCTCAAGGGTAGTGCCTTGGGTGGCAAGACCTATCAAGAGTGGTACACCGCTGGCGTGCGCGCCTCTGTTGAGGAGTACGATGAGCTTGCCAACGACAACAAGATTCCTTACTACTACGATGAGGCAAATCCCGGCATCTACTCTTACGACAAGTTTGAGAAGTCCATTGCCTTGAAGAAGGGCGAGATAGACACCATGCTTGGCACCGACAACGTGAAGTTAACAGGCAGCAAGTCGGCAGACCTTGAGAAAATTTACCTCCAGCTGATGATGCACTTCAGCGAGCAGTGCGACGACCAGTATGTTACGGCACGCCGTTCTGGTTATCCTAAGGTTGGCTCTAAGCTCATACCGTTTGTCGAGTTCCCAAACATTGCCCTTTCAGCCATCCCACGTCGCTTCGTGGTCTCAGAGCCTCTCGAAACCGATATCATGCGCAACATCATATTGAAGGCTTACGAGGACGAAGGATTCAAGACACTTGGCACGAACAGCCAGGGCATCCAGTACAATGGTGGCGACGCTCCTCTGAACACGGAGCGCGTTTGGCCTGACAAGAACGCTCCGCAGTGGGGTTCTGGTTATCAAGGAAACTAAGGCTTAAATTGGAGATGCCCTCCAAGATAAGTTGATATATAATGATGGGGGGAGTGCCATGCGCTTCCCCCTTTGTTTTCCATCAATGTTTACTTCAATTACCAATATAATCAACATGAACATGAAAAGAATTCTCCTTTTTGTCGCCTTCGCCCTTTGCTCCGTGCTGTCGGTGTCGGCCCAAGGCGAGCGCATCTTCCTGTTCGACAATTTCGCCCAGGGGGTCATAAAGTTCAAGACTGGAGCCGTCAACGCCAGCCTGATGAACTACGACGCCAACAACGGCAAGATGTATTTCAAGCAGGGCGAGACCCTCATGGAGCTCACCGCGCCTGAGGAGATAGACACCATAAAGTTTGGCGACCGCAAGTTTGTGGGACGCAAGGGCGACTTCGTGGAGCGTTGCAAGCTCAAGCACGGCACGGTGGATATTCTGTGGCGCATACACAAGGTTCACGAGGGCTATGTGGGAGCATTCGGCCAGACCCAGCAGGTGGGTGCCAAGAAGATAGAACTGCAAGGCAACTTCGGCATGGGCGGATTCGCCAACGGCGGAATGTACAACGGCTCTTCCGACTACAACCGCGACGGCAACGGCCGTAACCTCGACGTGTGGAAGATGAAAAGCGCCAACACATATTATTTCGAGAAAGACGGCAAGCAATACTCCATCAGCCGCCTGAAGAGCTTCTACAAGCAGTTCCCGAAGCAGAAGGCGGAGCTTGAGGCATTTGCCTCGGAACACGGTCTCGACTTCATGTCGGCAGACAAGGCCGTGGTTCTCATCGACTACCTACTGTCGCTCTAAGCTCCATCTGCATTTTTGAATCGCTTTGCAGGGGCGGGTCTTGTGCCCGTCCACAACCCGAATGGCCAGACGCATTGGATTTGTCGATGCATCCACATTGGTTGCGGACGGGCACAAGGCCCGCCCCTGCAAAGCATTATATGTAACCGGCGATGCCGACATCTTTGAAATCCGTGTGAAACGAGATGTGCGAAAGAAAGACACCCACACGAATCAATATGGAAACATGAAAACGAAAAGCCAACCGCTTGATTTTTAAGCGGTTGGCTTTTCCTTATGTTGTCGTACGCGGATTCGAACCACGACAAACAGAACCAAAACCTGTTGTGCTACCATTACACCATACGACAATCATTTACACCTTGGAACGCTTGAGCGTGATGCTCATTTCCTAAATGTGGTGCAAAGTTAATCTTTTTATGTAAAACAACCAAAGAAAAACAGACGTTTTTGTTTATTTTTGTCTAACTTTGCCATGATGTAGCACGTGTCTAACCTTTTGTGGGGATGATAAACGACTTAAGCCATGAGATAATAGTAACAACAACAAACAATACGCAAATATTATATAGAAATGACAACTTTAGCAATAAATAAACTGTGGAGCTTCCTCCAATCTTTGTCAATGACCGCAAGCAATGAGCGTTGGCTCGCTGAACGTTTGTTAGAGTCTGCAAATGCCAAGTCGGTTGCTAACAAGCAAAAAGCGCAATGCCATGTTTGGGATAGCTACCAATTGTCCCAGGAAATAATAGATATGACTCTTAAAAATCGCAAGAGAGTTTCAAACAATATTGAAAAATCATTATTGACGTCAATGGAGGAAAAATACAAATGAATGTTTTCTTAGATACGAATATAGTTATAGATTTCTATGACAAGCGAGGAGAATTTTATTATCCTGCCGCTATAATATTTGATCTTGCCCATAAGAACAAGATAACTATTTTTGTTTCGGCTATCACATTTGTTAATGCTTTTTTCTTGCTGCGAAAATCTTATTCCCATGAAGAACTTTATAAATCTATGAGGGAGCTCTCAACCCTCTGCGAAATAACAAGAGTAGATTCCGCTATTATAAGAAAATGCTTAGAAGAAGAAAGAAAAGATTTTGAAGACGGAGTGCAGTATGAGTCTGCATTGATAAAGGATGTTGATGTTGTAGTGACAAGAAATGTAAAAGATTTCTTGGATTTCGCAAACAATGTACAAACACCGACCGATTTTTTAGACTCTTTCTTTGAGAAAATCAATGGTAAAAACATTATAGTTTAAACTTTAAACTTAAACACATGAAAGTACACGAATATCAAGCCAAGGGCTTCTTCGAGAAGTATGGCGTGCCCGTTGACCGGCATTACCTTTGCCGCACTGCCGACGAGGCGGTTGAGGCATATCGCGCCTTGGGCGGTGGCAAGGCCGTGGTGAAGGCGCAAGTGCACACCGGTGGTCGCGGCAAGGCCGGCGGCGTGAAGCTCGGCTCGAGCGAGGAGGAAATACGCGAGAGGGCCAACGCCATCCTCGGCATGACGATAAAGGGTTATACCGTGGACAGGGTGCTCGTGTCGGAGGCCGTGGACATAGCAGCCGAGTATTACGTGTCAATACTCGTGGACCGCAAGTCGAAATGCCCAATGATGATGCTCTCGCGCTCTGGCGGAATGGACATTGAGCAGGTGGCTCGCGAGACACCGGAAAAGATAGAGAAGATCATCATCGACCCCACGATAGGCATGGCCGACTTCAAGGCCAACGAGGCGGCGTGGAAGCTTTTCGACGACAAGGCGCAGGTGAGGCAGGCCGCGAAGATATTCAAGGCCCTCTACAAGCTCTTCGTGGAGAAAGACGCGTCGCTCGTGGAGATTAACCCCCTTGTCTTGCTCAGCAACGGCACTCTGAAGGCCATCGACGCAAAAATGACGTTCGACGACAACGCCCTCTTCCGCCACGACGACGTGAAGGCGTGCTTCGAGCCCGACGAGGACGAGAAAAAAGAGCAGTGGGCCAAGGAGCACGGCTTTAGCTATGTCAACCTTGGCGGCAAGATTGGCTGCATGGTCAACGGCGCGGGCCTTGCCATGGCGACGATGGACATGATAAAGCTCTATGGCGGTGAGCCAGCCAACTTCCTCGACATCGGCGGCTCTTCCAACCCCGAGAAGATCGTGGAGGCCATGAAGCTCCTCATCTCCGACAAGCACGTCAACACCATCCTCATCAACATCTTCGGCGGCATCACGCGTTGCGACGACGTGGCCAAGGGCCTCTTGGAGGCACTGAAGGTGGTGGGCACCGACATACCAATCGTCATACGCCTCACGGGAACCAACGAGGCGGAAGGCCGCGCGATTCTCAAGGGAACCCACTTCTGCGTGGCCACGTCGATGTCGGACGCTGGGCACAAGGCCGTGGAAATATCCAATGCCAGGTGACACGAGCGCAGACAGTGCGAGGATACAAGCCAAGACATCAGTAAAGACCATTAATTAAGCTAATCAATCAAGATAATGAGCATACTTATAGACAAAGATACAAAGGTCATCGTCCAGGGCATCACCGGGCGCGATGGCAGTTTCCATGCTGCCAAGATGAAAGAGTATGGCACCCAGGTCGTCGGCGGCACGTCGCCCGGCAAGGGTGGCCAGGAGGTCGATGGCATCCCAGTGTTCAACACCGTGAAGGAGGCCGTGGCCGCCACGGGCGCCAACGCGTCCATCATATTCGTGCCTGCCCCATTCGCCAAGGACGCCATGCTCGAGGCCATCGACGGCGGCCTGAAGCTCGTGGTGTGCATCACCGAGGGCGTTCCGGTGCTCGACGCTGTTGAGGCGCAAAACTACGCCCGCGTGAAGGGCGTGAAGGTGATAGGCCCCAACTGCCCCGGACTGATCTCGCCGGGCAAGTCGATGGTCGGCATCATGCCCACGGGCGTGTTTCGGCAGGGCCACACCGGCGTCATCTCGCGCAGTGGTACGTTAACCTACGAGGTGGTCTACGACCTCGTGGAGAGCGGCCTCGGCATATCCACGGCAGTGGGCGTGGGAGGCGACCCTGTGGTGGGACTCTATTTCGAGGACTTGCTGCAGATGTTCCAAGACGACCCCGACACCGACTCCATAGCCATGATAGGCGAGATTGGCGGCGACGCCGAGGAGCGCGCAGCCGAGTTTATCAAGGCCCACGTCACCAAGCCCGTGGCGGTGTTCATCTCCGGTCGTCAGGCTCCTCCGGGCAAGCAGATGGGGCATGCCGGAGCCATCATCTCCGGAGGCTCAGGCTCCGCCGAGGGCAAGATAAAGGCATTGGAGGCCGCCGGCGTGCCCGTGGCCGACGAGACACGCGCCTTGCCTGAACTGCTGAAGGCGCGGCTGTAAAAGAGCCAGAGGCACGATAATCACATTGTGCGGAGGGCGGCTACGCTTAGGTCAGCGCGTAGCCTCCTTCCGCTTTTTCATGACAACACATAAAGAAAATGACACAAACAAGCACTCTCCACACCCAGCGACTTTGGAACGCCAACTACATCAAGGTGATGACGACCAACTTCCTGCTTTATTTTGCATTCTATCTCCTCACCCCGTTGCTGCCGCTGTATCTCAGCGAGGAGTTTGGGGCCACTAAAGACGTGATAGGCATCGTGCTGAGCGGCTACACCGTGGCTGCGCTCATCGTGCGTCCCTTTTGCGGTTACGTCGTCGACAGCTTCTCGCGCAAGAAGGTGCTCATGCTGTGTCTCACGGCTTTCTTCGTGTGCTTCGCTGGCTACATCGCAGCTGGCACCATTCTCATGTTCGCCATTTGCCGCACGCTCCACGGCGCGCCCTTCGGCGCGGTGACGGTGGCCAACAGCACCTGCGCCATCGACGTGCTGCCCGCTTCGCGTCGCAACGAGGGCATCGGGCTTTACGGGCTGAGCAACAATTTCGCCATGGCCATAGCCCCGTCGGTGGGCATCTGGCTCCACGATGCCATGGGCAGCTATGCCGCGCTGTTCTGGATAGCCCTGGCCGTGGCGGGGATGGCCGTGGCGATAGCCGGCACGTTGCGCATGCCAAATAAGGAAATCGTGAAAAACAAGAGCAAGGTATCGCTCGACCGCTTCTTCCTCACGCGCGCCTGGCTCCTGGCCATCAACATTGCCATGTTCGGCTTCTGCTGGGGCACGCTCAGCAATTATCTCGCCATCTACGGCAAGGAAGAGCTTGGCATGACGGGTGGCACGGGAACCTATTTCGCCATACTCTCCTGTGGCTTGTTTCTCTCTCGCCTGCAAGGCCGCAAGGCGCTGCGCGACGGCAAGCTCACCCACAATGCCGCCGAGGGCATGTGCCTGTCGCTTGTAGGCTTCATCCTCTTCGTCGCCGTGCCACACCCTGTGGCCTACTACCTGTCCGCCATGTTCATAGGCCTTGGCAATGGCCATCTTTACCCCGCTTTTCTCAACATGTTCGTGGCGGTGGCTCGCCACGACGAGCGTGGCACCGCCAACTCTAGCATCCTCACCGGCTGGGATCTCGGCTTTGGCATAGGCTGCCTTTTGGGTGGAGTGGTGGCCGAGCATTGGGGCTATGCTGCCGCCTTCTGGATGGTGGCCGCTGAGAACGCCGCCGGCGTATTGCTCTTCTTCCTTTTCGGTCGCCGCTTTTTCATGGCGAGGAAGCGGCGATAGTGGAGGAAGGCTAAACACCTTAAATTAGCAGACTTTTTCTCCAAAGAAAATGAGGTGTTTTATGGTGAATCTGGATTGTGTGTTCGGTCTATCGCCTTTATCTTCTTATTTTATATCCTGCGAGGCCATAATAGAATATGAACAAGAAACAAGGTAGGGCAAGCCAGTAAGCGTTTTGCGCCCCAAAGGAGTCTTTGAGATAGCCGAATAAAGTTGGAATGACAGCGCCACCAGCCATGGCCATTGTCAAAAGAGCACTGCCCGACTTGGTGAAGCGTCCGAGGTCAGCCATGGCCAACGGCCACAGTGCCGGCCATAGAAGTGAGCATCCGAGAGCCATCACGAATATAGCCCAAATTGAGATTTGTGCAGGGAGAAGTACGACAAGTAGAGAACCAACTATGCCGAATGTTGAGCAGATGCGCATGGCTGCGCCTTGCGACATGTGGCGAGGAATAAGCATAATGCCACAGATATATCCCACTACCATGCCTACACTTGGAATCCATGCGTAGAGATCGGGGTTCGGTAGATTAACAGCCATTGCATAATCGACAGCTGTACTGAGAGCGAGAGTTTCCACGCCAACATACACAAACAGGGCAAGCGCACCGAGAATCAGGTGTGGAAACTGCCATACAGAGGTCTTGGAGGCCGCATAAGGGCAGTCGGCCGCAGAATTCTCATCCTCTCCTGGAGCCATGACTTCTGGTAGAGGAGCCATGAGTGAAACAAAGCCAAGCACAACAAATGCGGCAATGATAATGTAGAATGGGACAAACAGGTCTGACACATGCACATTGGTGCTGTCTGGGACAACAGCCGCAAAGAACAGCGGTGCGACTGGCCATGCAAGTTTGTTGCATATACCCATCATGCTGATGCGCCGCGCGGCACTGTCAATAGGTCCGAGAATTGTGATATACGGATTTACAGACGCTTGCAGGTAAGCGTTGGCAGACCCACTGATGAACGAAGCAAGAAGAAACAGCGTAAAGCTTTCGTATTTGGCTGAAAGAACGAATACCACAAATGCCAATGCGAATACCATAAACGACAAAGCCATAGTGCGCTTGTAGCCGATTGCTGCTATGGTGCGCGAAGCTGGATACCCAAACAGGATGAAAGGAATGAACGTGGCAGCGAGCAGCATGTAGGCCACACCGGAAGACAAACTAAGAGAGCCTTGAAGTACTGGAATAAGAAATGAGTTGATACCAAGGGCAAACCCCAGGGTGAAGAACATCATGCCTACAAACACCAAGGGCACGACATAATTTTTACTTGATTGCTGTGTCATATATAGAAAACTTGTTTTGTTTGTGATTATTTACGTTTGCAAAATTATTATTTTTTTGTCAATAACCTTAAATTAGCAGACAAAGAATTTCTGTATATTCTTTAGATTTTTATCGTGCGCACACGCAAATGCAAGCGGTAAAAATCAAGGGGGAAGACATGTTTTTGTCTTTTTCCAGATGCTTTTCTTGCGTAGATTGCCGTCTTTTCATAAATTTGTAGTTTGAAAAAATAGTGAAAACATGACCGAAACCTATCGCCATATCAAGACAACAATTGCCGCAATGCTTTTCCTCACGTTTCATTTGCTTGGCTGTCAGGCGCAAACTCGAGCAAGCGTCGACTCGCTGCTTAGCCGCATAGATAAGGCAGTGGACAACGCCCCCATGTATGTGGCCAAGAGGGAGCGGAGAATAGGCAAGTTGAGGCTTGACCTGGCAAGGGCGAGGACTGACAGGGAGCGTTATCGCGCCTCTTTTGCCCTTTACGGGCAATACGCACCATTCATCAACGACTCTGCCGTGTATTTTCTCAACCGTTGCGCCATGTTTGCCACCCGCATGGGGAAGAAGTCGGACTTGTGCAAGTGCGAGGCTCTCATTGCCATGCGTCATTCCGGCACCGGGGTCTACGTGGAGTCGCTCAACACGCTCCGTAGCATCGATACCGTAGGCGTGTCCAGGGAGGCCAAGGGCGTGTATTTCCAGGCTTACACCCATGTCTATGGCGAGATGGCATATTACAGCCACGTCGCCGCGGCAAAGGCAAGATACTATGAGATTCAGGGGCGATACCGCACGCTGATGTATGCCAATGTGTCGGCGACCGACAATGCCGTGTTCCAGTATCGCCAGCTGCAAACCCTCAACCCCGACCAGTGGCGCGAGTCGTTGCGCGTCAACGACGAGTGGATGAGGCACGTGGAGAAAGGCTCGTACCCTTACGCCCTCGTCACCCTCTACCGATACCTCGCCTACAAGCATGGCAACGACTCCACGCGCATGATGTACTGGCTGGCGCAGTCGGTGCTCGCCGACATCAAGAACGGGGTTCTGGATCAGGGTTCCATGTGGGAGATGGCCAATCAGCTCATGGAGGCCAACGACGTGGACCGCGCTTACAAGTACATCAGCTATACCTGCAATTGCGCCACAAGGTTCGGCTCGCGCCAGCGTCTGGCGCAGATAGCCCCGTTGCTTGCCGACATAGCTGGTAAGTACAAGGCCGAGAACGACCGCTACAACCGTCGGCAGGCCATGACTCTCAGCGTCATCAGCTTGCTTGCCGTGGCGTTGCTCATCGGCTTTTTCTATGTCGTCAGGCAGCGTCACAAGCTCGCCGTGGCAAAAGACGAGCTGGCGAGCTACAACAGCCAGCTGCAAGAGCTCAACGTGAGGCTCGAGTCGCTCAACGGCCAGTTGTCAGCGACAAACGTGCGCCTCTCGGCAGTGAACAAGGAACTTTCCGACGCCAACCGCGTGAAAGAGGAATACGTGGGGCAGTTCATGCGGCTTTGCTCTGAGTATATCAACAAGATGGCGGCGTTAAGAAAGAAAGTGAACAACAAGGTCAAGACCAGGCAATATGCAGAGGTCTACGAGATGACGCGACCTCAGGGCGACAAGGAGGATTTGGAGGCGTTCTACGCCAATTTCGACTCGGCGTTCTTGCACCTGTTCCCCAACTTCTTCGAGTCGTTCAACGCTCTCCTGCGTCCCGAGGCGCGCATTGAGCAGCCGCACAAGGACAGGCTTACCACGCCCGTGCGCATCTTTGCCCTCATACGCTTGGGTATCAACGACAGCAGCAAGATAGCTGAGTTTCTCCATTACAGCGTAAACACCATCTACAACTATCGGGCGCACATCAAGAAGGGCGCGCTCAACGACAAGGAGACATTCGAGGACGACATAAGGAAAATAGGCGCTTTCTGATTCGCGAGGAAATGTTCGTGAACCAGAAAATGCATAATATATAAAAAGTGTTGGTCTTATTTCAACATTGACTCGTCTACACTGTGGAGTCGTCGCGATTCAAGCGTAAAGGCATCGCGATTCAAGCGTAAAGGCATTGCGATTCAAGCGTGAAGCCGATGCGATTCAAGCGTGAAGCCGATGCCACCGTTTTCATGTGGTTTTTGAAATGACATTTCAAAACGAGAGGGATAATTACCCTTTTCCTTGAATTTTTCTTGCACGTTATCCTTTTCCTTCATACTTTTGCCGATGTAAGCTTACGACAAAAGAATGACTTTTAATTTTAAGCATGAACAAGATAAGAAATGACATTGAGTATGATGACAGCTTGTATGGCGCTCCTGATCCTGTCGCCCTTGACGCTGCGGCATTGGTGGCGCGACTGGTGAGGCTCCCGGCGGGCAGCGTGATGTGGCGCGGCAGCAAGCGTTGCCTGGTGGAGCTCGTTGCGCGCGCAGCCGAGGCACGCGTCCTCACCGACGGCTGCGGAGGCACCGCCACTCGCGTGGCCCTCTGCCGTGATCTCTTTCGCGTGATGGGCATGGTGCCGCCGCGCCGACTGTCGTCAGTGGTCTACCGCATTCGCAACAGGGTGATGCCACAGCCGCCATTGAGCGTCAGGGTGAGAGAGGCACTCGGCGAGACCGCCAACACGCTGTGAGCCAGCAAGTCTACAACCGAAAGCAATACTATGAACAATTCAGCAAACAACAACAAGATTATGGAAAACATGAAAACCAACTCAACAACTATCAATACCGTGACAGAAAACAACAGCAAGCTCGATCCTCGCACCACATGGCTCTCGCCACACTTCCGGCTGATAGAGTTCACGCGGTCTGGAGTGGCTACCGACAAGGGCATCGACAATACGCCAGGCAAGGAGGAGATAGAGGCGTTGCGTGCGCTCTGCGACAACATACTCGAACCCATGCGTCGCCGCTTTGGCGCGATATACATCTCATCTGGCTATCGCTGCCGTCGCGTCAACAATGCCGTGGGCGGAGTGATGAACTCGCAGCACATGCGTGGCGAGGCCGCCGACATACTGCTTTCCACCTTCGCCGACTGGCGCGATGCCGTGCGTTTCGTGCAGGGACTCGATTTCGACCAGGTGCTTGTGGAGCCGCTCCACGGAGCGAAGGCGCGCTGGCTCCACGTGAGCTATACCACGCGCCATCGCAACCGCCACTTTCTGAGCGTGGGCGAGCGCGACATGGCCGTGCGCAAGCCCTGAAAACCAAGTGTCGCGCGAACGCTAAAAACAAGGCTAAAAAGTTGCCCGTGTGCGTTTTTTTTGTTATCTTTGCCATTATGATAACTTATATGGATTCGTATTCGGCTGATTGTCAGCCGAATATGCTTTTGTATAAGGACTTTTGACATATAGTTAGGTCGCGTGCCAGACTCATGCTGGCCTTGTTTTTTCATCAATTTCATTAGCGATATTATGGCAAGAAAGCTATATCCCATAGGAATCCAGACATTTGAGGAGATTCTCAAAAAGGATTTCTTCTATATCGACAAGACTGCTTATGTCTATCACATGGCGCATACCAATGGCAAGTATTTCTTCTTGAGCCGCCCACGCAGGTTCGGCAAGTCGCTGCTGGTGTCCACCTTCCAGAGCTATTTCGAGGGCAGGAAAGACCTCTTTGAGGGCCTTGCCATTGATAAGCTTGAAAAGGAATGGGACGCTTATCCCGTGCTGCACTTTGACATGAGCCTTGGCAAGCATATGGAGCGAGAGCAATTGACAGAATATCTTGGTTATCAACTGGAAGACGAAGAGAGAAAATTTGGCATCGCAAATCACCGCAACGGTGTCAACAACAGGCTGACCGACTTGATAACCTCTGTTTACCGGAAGACTGGCAAGCAGGTGGTGGTGCTCATCGACGAGTATGACGCGCCGCTGCTCGACGTGGCGCATGAGCACGAGAGCCTCGACGCGCTGCGCAACATCATGCGCAACTTCTACTCACCCATGAAAGGTTGCGAGCCCATGCTCCGCTTCGTCTTCCTGACGGGCATTACCAAATTCTCTCAACTCAGCATCTTCCGCGAGCTGAACAACATCAAGAACATCAGCATGGACGAGCCCTACGCCGGGATATGCGGCATCACCAAGGAGGAGATGCTCACCCAGAT
>ERZ808240.1557-NODE-1557-length-27907-cov-4.193092_pt1 | contig 27907 bp, 23 predicted proteins | sample MGYA00521084_ERZ808240 | MGnify/ENA primary metagenome ERZ808240 (study PRJEB31516, sample SAMN03275571) | gut metagenome | biome: mammalia-associated habitat; material: feces | host: Papio cynocephalus | place: Kenya | collected 2012-08-06 ... | reverse complement strand
TCAAAATACCTCACAAGCCTTATGGCTGTCTTTGGCAGAATATAATATAAAAAATTAACTGTGTTAATACAATGTGCATCTGCTTCTTTCATATATGATGTTGTCCGTTTGTTAAGAATGTGTGCTAAATAAATATATAATTATTATCAATAAGCAAAAAAGTGCGAAATTACTATTGACAAACAATTAAACATTTGTTTAAATGTTTATATAAAGAGATGTAAATCTTAATAATTGTAAATGTAAAAGAAAGGATTAGCATATAATATTATATGCGGGTGATTATTATGAAAAAGACTTATGGAATTGAAGTTGATTGTGCTAATTGTGCTTTAAAGATGGAAGATGCAGCTAAAAAAACTAATGGCGTCAAAGATGCCACAGTATCATTTATGACACAGAAGATGAAGGTTGAGTTTGAAGATGGTGCTGAGGTAGCTGCGGTTATGCAGGATGTTCTAAAGAATTGTAAAAAGGTCGAGTCTGACTGTGAGATATTTTTTTAAAGCATGTTACATTGACAAAGATGCTGAGTTAATAAAGTGAAAGGCAGTGGTTCATATGACTAAAAAACAAAAAAAAGTGCTAATAAGAATAATAATTGCATCTGTGTTGATAGTATTTCTGAAGGTATTGTTTCATTTTGTAAGTGTTAATAAGTATGTTGAACTTGTTGCTTTCCTTGTTCCATATTTCGTTATTGGATATGATATATTAAAAAAAGCAGTGTATGGAATATTCCATGGGGAAGTATTTGATGAGAATTTCCTTATGGCAATTGCTACAGTAGGTGCTATTGCGCTTGGCGAGTATGTAGAAGGCACAGCAGTTATGCTGTTTTATCAGATTGGAGAGCTTTTCCAGAGTTATGCAGTTGGTAAGAGCAGGAAAAATATCACATCACTTATGGATATAAGACCAGATTATGCCAATATCGAAGTTGACGGAAAACTTGAGCAGGTTGATCCTGATGATGTTGAAATAGGAAGCGTTATTGTTGTTAAGCCCGGTGAAAAGATACCAATTGATGGTATTATTGTTGAAGGCAGTTCAACCCTTAACACAAGTGCTCTTACAGGAGAAAGTGTTCCAAGAGGTGCTAAGGAAGGTGACGAGGTTATAAGTGGATGTGTCAACCTGACAGGACTTTTAAAGATTAAAACGGATAAGGAGTTTGGAGATTCAACAGTATCTAAGATTCTTGATCTTGTTGAGAATTCCAGCATGAAAAAGTCACGTTCTGAGAATTTTATAACAAGATTTGCAAGAATATATACACCGGCTGTATGTATAGGCGCGCTTGTACTTGCACTGCTTCCACCAGTAATTAATCTTATCATTGGTAATCCTTCTGAATGGTCAAAGTGGCTTATAAGAGCACTTACAACACTTGTAATAAGTTGTCCTTGTGCACTTGTTATATCTATTCCATTAAGTTTTTTTGGAGGAATAGGTGGAGCATCCTCAAGAGGTATCCTTATCAAAGGCTCTAATTATCTTGAACTTTTATCAAAAGCCAGATACGTAGTCTGTGATAAAACTGGTACTCTTACAAAAGGAGTGTTTGAGGTTACAGAAGTCTTAACAGCTTCTTCTTATAAGAAAGATGACGTTCTTAAGATGGCTGCATATGCAGAAAGTTATTCTACACACCCAATAAGCAGAAGCATAAGAAATGCTTATGGTAAGGATATAGATACCAGTATAGTATCAGAGATAGAAGAGATGAGCGGACATGGAGTGAGTGCTGACATTGATGGTAAAAATGTGCTTGCTGGTAATATTAAGCTTATGAAGCAATATGGAATAGATGTATCAGAAACAGAGGCGAAGGTAGATAAAGTTGTTGGAACGCTTGTTTATGTTGCCATTGACAATGAATATGCGGGTTGTATCATCATATCAGATGTAGTTAAGCCTACATCAGCAAAGGCAGTTAAAGACATGAAGAAAGCAGGAGTGGCAAAGATTGTCATGTTGACGGGTGATTCTAAGAAGGTAGCGGATGCAGTTGGAAAACAACTTGGAGTTGATATGGTAAAGAGCGAACTTCTTCCTGCTGATAAGGTTGAAGAGGTAGAAAAACTTCTAAATGAAAAAGATAAGAATGAAGTTCTTGCATTTGTAGGAGATGGTATCAATGATGCACCTGTTCTTTCAAGAGCAGATATTGGTATAGCTATGGGAGCATTGGGCTCTGATGCAGCGATTGAGGCGGCAGATATCGTTTTGATGGATGATGACCCGGATAAGATAGCAACAGCTATGAATATATCAAGAAAGACATTAAGGATAGTACACCAGAATATTGTATTTGCACTTGCTGTTAAGTTTGTGTGCCTGTTTTTAGGAGCAATAGGTATTGCTAATATGTGGATTGCAATATTTGCAGATGTAGGAGTTATGGTGCTTGCAGTACTTAATGCAACAAGAAGTCTCGTTTACAAGGATTAGGTTATATTAACTAATATTAATGTTACTGTCCAGAGTCAGTCATTTGTATTTAATACTATTTGTATTTAATGGTGTCCTGGACAGTAACTTATCATAAGGTATGTTACTATGTATATGGTATATGAGGTTTATTATATATAACATGTGTTATTACAGAAACGGATAAATTAAACAACATACTGATAACATGCTGAAAAATAAAGCAGGAGGAGGATATTTATGTCAGGAGTTAATCTTCCACATGACCATGGTCAGGATATTGAGAAAGTCCTAAAACGTATGCCAAGTGCTGATGAATGCAGTATTGTGGCTGAAGTGTTCAAACAGATAAGTGATGGCAGCAGAATGCGTATATTATGGCTGCTATGCCATTGTGAAGAATGTGTAAGTAATATAGCAGCTGCCATGCAGATGAGTGATCCGGCGGTTTCACATCATTTAAAGCTTTTAAAAAAGAGCGGTCTTATTGTCAGCAGAAGAGAAGGCAAAGAAATATATTATAAACTTGCCGACACACAGACAGCAGATCTGCTGCATCATATAATTGAAGAAATGTTCAGGATTACATGTCCGTTTGATTGTTAGGAAGATGCAATTTTATAGATTGCATCTTTTATTTTTACCATATTTGTGATATCATAATAAAATAATTATAAATATCAGACAAATATATTGTCAGGTTATATATAATATATATAGTTTCTGATATTAATAAACGTGAGTATATGGTTAAGGAGAGTTAATATGTTTAGTCAGTTATTTGGAAAGTATCTTATTGAGAATAATATTATAAGTAAGGAACAGTTTGATGAAATCCTTGAAAGGATGGAGAAGACACGTGCAAAGCTTGGACTTATAGCTGTATCGGAAGGGATTCTTACGAAAGAAAAAGCAGAAAAGATTAATATTCTGCAGACACAGAAAGATGCAAGATTTGGGGATATTGCCGTAGAAGAGGGATATATTACGGAAAAGCAGCTTGAAACAATACTTTCTAAACAGGGCAATCCATATATTAAGTTTATTCAGGCACTTGAGGAAGTTACAGGAATAAAACAGGATAAAATAGAATTATATGTTGAGGATTTCAGAAAAAGTATTGGATTTACATTAGAAGAACTTGACCATCTTAAGAATGAAGATATAGACAGCATAGTTCCAATGTTTGCATATGCCTCTAATCCATATGTTACAAGAATTGCGGCACTTGCATTAAGAAATATTACAAGATTCGTGTCTAATAATTATTACATAGGCAAGATAGAACATGTTGACAGCTTTGATTACAGGGCATTTGCTGGACAAAGATGTGAAGGAGATATCAATACAGTTATTGGTTTTGCAGTGAAAAATGATCCTGACGGATTCATACAGATAGCTAATGGATATTCAAAGAATGGTTCTTATACATTAGGACTTGAGAGTTATGATGCTGTCGGAGAGTTTGTAAACTGCATAGATGGTCTGTTTTCATCAGCTATGTCAGAGGAAAATATTGAAATAGAGATTCTTCCACAGTTTTCATATGAAAACCAGATTGCTAAGGGCAGTGCTTATGCGTTGCCTATATATATAAATGGCAGCGAGGTTTCACTCTATATTGCAGTTGACAGCGATGTAACTATAGGACAGATGCCTGTTACAAGAAAAATGGCAGTTAAAGAGGGCTCGATTGACGAGACCGGAGAAAAGCCAACAGTGCTTATAGTAGATGATTCTGGCTTATCAAGAATGATGCTAAGAAATATACTTGAGGAGGCAGGTTATTGTATAGTTGCAGAAGCCTCAGATGGACTTGAAGGAGAACTTGCTTACAAACAGTATGATCCTGATATAGTTACACTTGATATAACCATGCCTAATATGGATGGAATAGAATGCCTTGAAAAGATTATGGATTATGATCCGGATGCCGCTGTAATCATGATTACAGCGGCAGGACAGCAGAATAAGGTTATTAAAGCATTAAAAGAGGGCGCAAGCAAGTTTGTAACAAAACCTTATAATGTTGATGATGTTCTTAAAAACATTGGAGAAATGGTTGATTAATAATAAATGTAATAATAAATAATAAATAGCAGCATTAATGTAAATGTAATATTGCAATTGCATTAATGTAATTGTAATATTATTGCTGTAATGCTGTTATTATATTATAGAATGTGAGTGCCAAAAGTGAATTTTGTTATTTAATGATGTATCAGTATTGTTACACTATTATGTAATTAACTTGCATCACTTTATTCCTATTAAATAAAAAAGAAAGCGTATATAGCAGATCTCCCCAGCTGCTGTACAGGCTTTCTTTTTTATTTTTAGATAACTTTTTATGGAGATAACCTGTGTTCACGTACATATAAGTCACAGGTCATATGATTAAAATATGCTTAGAATAAATTATGTATTTGTAAGCACATATATATACTAACATAATGAGTATTATTTACATCCTACTTTTAGGGGGGATTTTACTTTAAACACACTATATAAAGTATTTTCACTGATACAATGTGGTTTTATAAATAAATTTTACGTATAAATAAATTTTAAACAAATTAACTGGTAAGGTTACGCATGGTATGATATAATTAATCGTAATATGTTTATATACTTTAAAGAAACGGAGATTTTAAACAATGGAAAAGTATTTCAAAGTAAAAGAACATGGTTCTACAGTAAAGGTTGAAGTCCTTGCTGGTATAACTACATTTATGGCCATGGCTTACATACTTATGGTTAATGCTGGCATGTTTTCAGCACTGCCTGAAGTATCCTACAATGCGATATATATCGCAACTGCAATATCAGCGGTAGTTGGTACTTTTGCTATGGCATTTCTTGCTAATCTTCCTCTTGGATTAGCTTCAGGTATGGGTCTTAATGCCTTTTTTGTTTATACAGCATGCTTTAATTTCGGACTCAGTTATGCTAATGCACTTGTACTTGTATTATTGGATGGTATTGTCTTCGTACTCCTTACAATAACAGGTATACGTGCAAAACTTTTCTCAGCTATTCCGGATGCAGTAAGAAAAGCTATTCCAGCAGGTATTGGACTTTTTATTGCATTTCTTGGTTTACAGAATGCCGGACTTATAGTTAATGATGAATCAACACTTGTTAACCTTTCATCATTCAACATCCTTAATGGTAATGCTACATGGGCAAGTATTATGCCAAAGTTTGTTACTATTATTGCGATTGTTATTATTGCTGTACTTACAGTTAAGAATGTAAAAGGTTCAGTTCTCTGGGGTATTCTTGGAGGAACTATTATTTATTATATTTTAGGATTCACAGTTACTGGCTTTTATGATGGATTTTTTGATGGAATGACACTTAATCCTTTTGCAGCATTCGGTGACTGGGCGACAGAGTCTTTTGGTAAGGTGTTTACAGACGGTTTTAATTTCTCAGGATATCTTGCAAATCATACAACAGCAGATCTCGTTCTTGTTATTGCAACAACAGCTCTAGCTTTCTGCATGGTTGATATGTTTGATACTCTTGGAACTTTATATGGTGCATGTTCAAGAGGCGATTTACTTGATGAGGATGGACAGGTTCCTAACTTTGAAAAGGCCATGTTGGCAGATGCTATCGCAACATGTGTTGGTGCAGCATGTGGTACATCAACAGTTACAACATTCGTTGAGTCATCATCAGGTGTGGCTGAAGGTGGAAGAACAGGTCTTTCTGCATTTACAACAGGATGTCTTTTCTTTGTTGCTATGTTCTTAAGTCCTATTGCAGCACTTATTCCTGGATGTGCAACTGCAGCAGCACTTATTTATGTTGGTGTACTTATGATGGGCGGTGTTGCCAATATCGACTGGAAAGATATTTCAGTAGCTGTTCCAGCATTTCTTACTATTGCATTTATGGCATTTGCATATAACATCAGTTATGGTATTGCATTTGGTCTTATATCATATGTGCTTATTAAGGTATTCTCAGGTAAAGCTAAGGAAGTTAAGGCATTTACATGGGTTGTTGCAGCCTTGTTTTTGTTGATGTTCTTCCTTACACATTAATAATACGCTTGAGCTGCATGTTTCATTTGAGTTTAGTGTGTCACAGGTAAAAAGTTTTTGTAAGCAGTAACGGTTTTTATACTTTTGACACTTACATCATATTATTATATAATAAACAGGACGTTTATGGGGGCATACACAACGTTGCCCCCATTATTGTGTTTATATATAATTGCTTATCAGCGTGATTGGAGATAGATATATATATGAAAGATATAAGATGTTATCTAAAAGATAATAAGCTTATAACAGATGGAGCTTTCGGAACATATTATGCAGGATTATATGATACAATGGAGCTTCCAGAGAAGGATAATATTAACAATAAAGACAGAGTTATAAGTATACATAAAGAATATATTGATGCAGGTGCAAAGCTTTTAAGGACTAATACATTTGCAAGCAATACAGTTAGTCTTAACACAGATATGGATGGTGTAAGGGACAATATTAAGGCTGCAGTGTCTAATGCAAGACAGGCTGTTAAGCTTTCTGGCACAGATGTGTATGTTGCTGCTGATATAGGTCCTATACCTGACGATAATATGTTTGACAGACAGATAATAGAGAATGAATATGTTTGGCTTGTGCAGACATTTGCAGAGCTGGGCATTGATATATATATTTTTGAAACTTTTTCAGATATTTCAGATATTACTAAGGCTATAATGGCAGTTCCAAAGGATGCTTTTGTTATAGTGCAGTTTGCAGTTAACCAGTTTGGTTATAGTAATGCAGGATTAAGTGCAAGAAAGCTTATTTCACTTGCCGATGAAATAGACAGAATAGATGCAGTTGGTTTTAATTGTGGAACTGGTCCTGCACATATGGAGCAGTTCGTAAAAAGCAATAGAAAGTGTACTTCCAAGTTTTTTACTGCTCTTCCTAATGCTGGATATCCACAGGTGGTCAGTGGCAGAATGGTTTTCGCAGAAAAAAATGTAGAATACTATTCACAAAAGGTATGTGATCTTGTTAAAGCTGGTGCTGACATAGTAGGTGGATGTTGTGGAACAACACCAGATTATATAAAAAAGCTGTCAGGCATGATTAAAATATCAAGCGTTACTTATAATACAACAACAGATAATTTATCTGATGGTGGTTTATCACAGGTTAAGGATAGCGCTTTTTATAGTAGAAAAGAAAATAAAAAACTTATTGCAGTTGAACTTGCTCCGCCTTTTAACAGCGATGCTGACAAGCTTATGGATGCAGCACATTATTTAAAAGAAAAGAAAGTTGATGTACTTACATTCCCTGATTCACCATCTGGCAGAACAAGAGCGGATTCTATACTTATAGCAGCTAAAGTTGCAAGACAGACTGGAATGTGTGTTATGCCACATTTGTGCTGCAGGGATAAAAATGCTATAGCAATCAGATCACAGCTTCTTGGCGCACATATTAATGATATTAATAATTTTCTTGTTATAACAGGAGATCCTATACCACAGATGATAAGAAGCAGCGTTAAAAGCGTGTTTAATTTTGATTCAACAGGACTTATGCATATAATTGAAGATATGAATGAAGACCAGTTCAGATATGAACCAATGACATACGGAGGCGCTATTAACCAGGGAAGAAAAAGACTTGATATAGAGATAGGACGTGTTAAGAAAAAGATGGAAGCTGGAGCAACTTTCTTTATGACACAGCCAGTATTTTCTGATGAAGATATAGAAAGAATACGTACTATAAAGAATGAGACTAATGCACGCATATTATGTGGAATAATGCCACTTGTAAGTCTTAAAAATGCCACTTTTATGAAAAATGAGATGGCTGGCATAGATGTAACAGATGAAGTACTTTCAAGATACAGAGATGATATGACTAAAAAAGAAGGTGAGCAGACTGGAATAAAGCTGGCAGTAGATATTATTGACAAAACAAAAGGTTTTGTTGATGGATATTATTTCTCGTTTCCTTTTAACAGAGTATATATGCTTGAAGACATACTGCACATGAGTAACATATAAAAATAATATAATGCCATGCATTTTACATCATATACATTAAATTTAAGAATGCAATATATGTAATATGATATTCGGAGGTGATATAAGTGAATGAGGCACAGGTTAAGCACTTTGTATTAGTAGAACGTAAAAAAGGTACAACCATAGAAGAACTTATATTTATTCTTCATGACAATGGGGTGCCTGAATATGAGATATCTAATTATCTTGAGATATCTATAAAATATGTTGAAGAAATACTTAGTGATTATTAAAATTTAGCATTTTTTAAGAAAAATGTATATAATAATGATTCTTTCATACTTGCTAATATGGCATTTCAGAGATATAATCTATAAAAGATTTAATTAATCAGGAGGGTGCCTTATGGAAGTATATGAGATGCCTATAACTTCAGAAGAATCAAGAAATTATCATAAGCTTATGTATCAGCTTAAGATATTAAGTCCGGTTGAGTGGGTTAAAACATATATATATACGGTTATATTCTGCGTAATATTTGCATTTATCCTGTTCACATTTTCAGCGAATATTGCACTTACATTATGGAGCTGCACGGGTAGGGCTGTTAAGATTATTGCATTTATGATAGTGTTTGTACTTGTCGCTATGCAGAGGTCTAAGAACATACAGCTTAAGGCTATGCTTCAGAAGTATTTTATTAATAATATTCCTCAGGAGTTTCTTATGGGAGGCATCCAGCTTAAAAAGATAAAAGTATCGAAGGATTCATTAAAGGTCTACTATAGAAAGTTCCAGACACGAGACTTATAATTTTATAATTAATATGATTAGTAATAGAAGCTCCTTTTTGTTTGTATATGTAGCAGGAAAGGAGCTTTTTGTATAATGTCTGATATGATTATTAATACACTTTATACATTTATATAGTATTTTAATGTTGTGTATTAGTATGCAGGCATAGAAATTATGACATAAGAATGGAGATAATATATGAGTTTATTGAATGTAGAACATCTTACACATGGCTTTGGTGACAGGGCAATATTTGATGATGTGTCTTTTCGATTGTTAAAAGGTGAGCACATTGGGCTTGTCGGAGCTAATGGTGAGGGTAAGTCCACATTTATGAATATAATAACAGGGAAGCTTATGCCTGACGAGGGAAAGATCGAATGGGCAAAGAATATTAAGATAGGATATCTTGACCAGCATTCGGTTCTTGAAAAGGGAATGACAATAGGTTCTGTTATGAGACAGGCTTTTGATGATTTGTTTGTCATGGAAGAGCGTATGAACGAGATATGTGACAAGATGATGGATGCAGATGATAATCAGATGGAAGAATATATGGAAGAACTAGGAACTATACAGGATCTTCTGACTAATCATGATTTCTATATGATAGATGCTAAAGTTGAGGAAGTAGCAAGAGCTTTAGGACTTCTTGAGTTAGGACTTGATAAGGATGTTACAGACCTTAGTGGCGGACAGAGAACAAAGGTTTTACTTGGTAAGCTGCTTTTGGAAAAGCCGGATATTCTGCTGCTTGATGAGCCTACTAACTATCTTGATAAAGAGCATATAGACTGGTTAAAAAGATATCTTCTCGATTATGAAAACGCATTTATACTAATATCACATGATATACCATTTCTTAATAGTGTGATAAATATAATATACCATATGGATAACCATGAACTTAACAGGTATGTGGGTGATTATAATAAGTTCATGGAAGTATATGAGATGAAACAGGCACAACAGAAGGCTGCATATGACAGACAGCAGAAAGAGATAGCGGACCTTAAGGATTTTGTGGCACGAAATAAGGCAAGAGTGGCAACAAGAAACATGGCAATGTCAAGACAGAAAAAGCTTGATAATATGGATATGATTGAACTTGCCGAAAAAAAACCTAAGCCTGAATTCAATTTTAAGGTTGCAAGAACACCTGGAAAATATATATTTACAACAAAGGATCTGGTAATCGGATATGGGGAACCTTTATCAAAACCTCTTAACTTTGAGATGGAAAGAGGTAAAAAAGTGGTTCTTACAGGAGCTAATGGCATAGGAAAATCTACATTATTAAAAAGTCTACTTGGTATAATAAAGCCAATATCAGGAGAGGCTGTGCAGGGTGACTATCTTGAAATAGGATATTTTGAGCAGGAGATGTCCCCTGATATAGATACAACATGTCTTGAGGAAATATGGCAGGAGTTTCCTGGATATACACAGTATGAGGTTAGGTCAGCACTTGCCAAATGTGGTCTTACAACTAAGCATATAGAAAGCAAGGTAAGAGTGTTAAGCGGTGGAGAACAGGCAAAGGTACGTTTATGTAAGCTTATAAACAGGGAGTCCAATATTCTTGTTCTTGATGAACCGACTAATCACCTTGATGTTGATGCCAAGGATGAACTAAAAAGAGCACTTATTGATTATAAAGGAAGCATTCTTATGGTATGCCATGAGCCGGAATTCTATGATGGTCTTGCAAGTGATGTATGGGATTGCAGTGAATGGACAACGAAGTTAATTTAATTGTATGCAGTAGCTTTATATCAGATAGTTATTTTTAATGTAATATAAGATAATACATTGTTATATGTAACGATAAATATAAGAGGTGGGAATCATGAAGATAGGTATATTCGATTCAGGTATAGGAGGATTATCATTATTACATCAGTCAATGATAACACTTCCTGAAGTTGATTATGTGTTTTATGCAGATGTTGATAATGTTCCATACGGGGAAAAAACAAACGAGCAGATACGTGAGTATGTAGATAAGGCTGTGGGTTTCCTTGTGGAAAAAGACTGTAAGGCAGTTGTGCTTGCATGTAATACTGCAACAAGTGCAGCTATCACATATCTTCGTAACAAATACCAGTTGCCTATCATTGGAATAGAACCAGCTGTTAAACCAGCATGCCAGCATAACCGTGATAAAAGAATAATGGTTGTGGCGACACCTGTAACTGCATGTGGTGTTAAGCTTAAGAATCTTATTATGAAATATGATATTAATCATAAGGTTGATGTTGTTGCGCTTCCTAAGCTTGTTAGATTTGCACAGAATGATGAGTTTGATTCTGTCAACGTGATGAATTATCTTAATAATGAATTTGCAGGCTATAATTTTAATGATTATTCAGAACTGGTATTAGGATGTACTCATTTTAATTATTTTAAAGATTCATTTGCAAAACTTTTTCCATCTGATGTAGAGATTATTGATGGAAATATAGGAGTATCTAATAATCTGAAAAATACACTTATAAAGAATGGAATCATCAATAATGAGAATAATAAGAAAAGAGGAAAAGTTGAGTATTATTATTCAGGAAGAGCAGTTGATGATAAAGAACTTGAACATATAAAGAATCTTCATAAAAGACTGGAAATTATGAGAAAGATATGATATGCACGGCTTGAAGGTTTACTAACATTCTGTGCCTGCACAAAGAATGTGCGTGGAAATGAGGAATAATATGTCAGTTAAACATATGTATATTGCTATTGATTTAAAAACATTTTATGCGTCTGTCGAATGCAGGGAAAGAGAGAAAGATCCACTTGATACCAATCTTGTTGTTGCAGATGCATCAAGAACTGAAAAAACAATATGTCTTGCTGTGTCGCCTTCGCTTAAGGCATATGGAATACCAGGTCGGGCCAGATTGTTTGAAGTTGTTTCAAAGGTAAATGAAATCAATGCAGAGAGACGTTTACATGCACCAGGACGTAAGTTTAATGGAAGCTCATGTATAGCATCTGAACTTGATAGAAATCCTGGACTTGAGCTGTCATATATAATTGCAACACCACAGATGTCTGTTTATATGAAATATTCAACCGATATCTATAACATATATCTTAGATATGTTGCTCCTGAGGATATACATGTATATTCAGTTGATGAGGTATTTATAGATGTTGGGGCATATCTTGGCATATATAAAATGTCTCCGCGTGAGCTTGCTATAAAGATGATAAAGGATGTTCTTGATGAAACAGGAATAACAGCCACAGCTGGTATAGGAACGAACCTTTATCTGTGTAAGATTGCCATGGATATAGTCGCTAAGCATATGCCGGCTGATAAAGATGGCGTAAGAATAGCAGAGCTTGATGAAATGAGTTACCGTGAACAATTATGGAGTCATAAACCAATAACTGACTTCTGGCGTGTGGGACCAGGATATGCGAAAAAGCTTTATGAATATGGCATGTATACAATGGGTGATGTGGCAAGATGTTCACTTGGAGCAGATACAGATTTCTATAACGAGGAGCTTTTATATAAGTTATTTGGAGTTAATGCTGAGCTGCTTATAGACCATGCGTGGGGATATGAACCATGCACGATAGCTGATATAAAAAGCTATAAGCCGGAATCTAACAGTATAGGTTCTGGACAGGTGCTGCATTGCGCATATGATTATGATAAAACAAGACTTGTTGTATGCGAAATGGTTGACCTTCTTATGCTGGATCTTATAGATAAGGGACTTGTGACAGACCAGATTGTCCTTACTGTTGGTTATGATATAGATAATCTGACTAAGGATTCGGATAATAAGGAAGGCACATATAAAGGAGAGATTGTTAAAGACAGATATGGCAGACGTATACCTAAGCATGCGCATGGAACAGCTAATCTTGGAAGATATACTTCATCAGTAAGGCTTGCTACTAAAGCGGTCATGGAATTATTTGATAATATTGTTGATAAAAGACTTATGTCAAGACGATTGAATGTCACAGCCAATCATGTAATAAGAGAAGATGAAGCAACGAAGAAGCAGGAGTACAGACAGCTTAATCTTTTTTCGGATTTTTCTGATAAGGAATCCTACAAGCAGGAAGATGCCAGGCTTGATAAAGAAAAGCAGGTATTAAAAACGATGATAGATATAAAGAAAAAGTATGGAAAGAATGCTGTTGTCAGGGGAATGAACCTTAAAGAGGGTGCAACTGCCATGGACAGAAACCGTCAGATAGGTGGTCATAAAGCATAGTTATATTGCTGTGTTATCTGATAAGTAAGATATTTCAGAGATGATAATCATAAAATAAGTTATGTGCAAAATGTGCTTAGAAATGAGGATTGTTATGGATTACAGTGATATTATAGGTAAAAGCCGTCCAGAATCATATAGACATGCTCATATGTCTAATTATGAACGGGCGGCTCAGTTTTCACCTTTTGCAGCATTAACTGGATATGATGATGCAATAGTTGAAACGGCAAGACTTACTGATAGTAAAATAGAGCTTGATGAGGACACTATTAATACATTGAACGACAGATTCGTATTATTAAAAGAAAGAATTAATAGTAAATCTAAAGATAGTACAGATTCAATGTGTAAAGTTACGATAACATACTTTATAAAAGATGAGTTAAAAGAAGGCGGACATTATGTGGAATATACAGGATTCGTTCGGACTATTGACGACTATGATAGAATAGTAATAATGTCAGATGGAAAGTCAATACACATAGATGACATAAGTAATATAATATTTGATAATGAACCGATGCATGAAAACACGTACAGAAATGAGGATTAAAATGAAACTGAGAGTACCTGATTATTATGATGAATTCCAATGTATTGCGGGTAACTGCAAGGATAACTGTTGTGTAGGTGGATGGGAAATAGATATTGATGATGAAACCTATGAATATTATCAGAGCTTAACAGGAGATATAGGTGAAAGACTAAGAAGTAATATTATAAAAAATGAGGACGGTGATTACTGCTTCAGGCTCGTTGATGGCAGATGTCCTATGCTTACTGATGAAGGATTATGTATTGTACATAAAGAACTTGGTGAAAAATATCTGGGTGTTGTGTGTAATCAGTTTCCAAGGTATTCAGAATATTACGGTACTGTTAAAGAGTCTGGTATAGGTATGGCATGTGAAGAGGCAGCCAGGATAATGCTTTGTAAGGACAGGCCATTCTCTATGAATGTAAAACCACTAAAAGAGGATTATGAAACAGATTCCGAGTACAATAGTGAATATGCAGCAAAGATATTTGCTGTACGTGAAATGATATTTCATATATTAAACAATGATATGTTGTCTATTCACGAGAAGCTTATAATTATATTATCTGCTGGCAGTTCTGTCCAGGAGGCAATTAACGATGGTAATTATGATAATATAAAAGATATTATGGATTCATATACTAAAGAATATGGAGCTGAATTGCTTGAAGATACAAGAAATATGTACGATAATGGTGAATTTGGTAATATATCACTTCATGATAGTATAAGAGAAATATTTATACCTTATGAAGAAATGGAAGTCCTTAATGACAAATGGGATACTTTGTTTAAAGATATGATAAACAGTCTTTTTGAACAGATGAATGATGTGGAATATGAATTACTCAGTGATGAATTTGCAACAGATATGCAGGGACGTGAGTATGAATACAGGCAGATTCTTGAGTATTTTGTTTTCAGATATTTTGCTAAGTCAATATATGATTATGATGTTTTAGGCAAATGCCAGATGCTTGTGACGAATTTTCTTTTGATACGTCATATGGATATGTTCAGGTGGCTTGATAATCATAAGAATTATTCATTCGATGACAGAATGGACATAATGCATATATTTTCACGGCAGGTAGAATATTCAGAAGAAAATATAGAAAATCTCTATGAAGAGTATATATTTGATGAGATTTATAATCCAGATAGTTTAAAAGCAATATTGTGGCTGGATAGCGAAAATATGTAATGAAAATACGTAATGTTTTAGTACTTGTTTTATTTTATATAGGATGATAAGATAAATATTAATGGCTAAATGTCCGTTTTAATGTGAAGAGGTATATATATGGATAAAAGTAAAGACACCATTCTTATAGTTGATGATTCAAGGTTTCAGCATGCTGTTATCATGGAATCTTTTAAGGATGAGTTCAATTTCGTTGAGGCTTCATCAGGAGAGGAATGTATGGATATTATAAACAAGAATATCCATATTGACCTTGTTTTATTAGATCTTGTTATGGCTGGTATTGATGGATTTGAAGTGTTGCGGCGCAGACAAGGTATGCAGAATTTTCTTGATATTCCGGTTATTGTGCTTACAACAAGTGATAGTGTTAAGATGCAGGCATCAGCTTATAAGCTTGGTGCCAATGATTATATCATCAAACCAGTTAATAAAGATATAGCACTTTCAAGAATAAGAAATCTTCTAAAGTCAAGAAAAAGAATTAAAAAGCTTATAAGCCAGTATGATGAATATAAAATCAAAGCAGAAATCGATGGTATGACAGGACTTCTTAATAAAACAACAGTAATTCATCTTATAACTGAAAGACTTATTAAGCAGCCAGATAAGCATCATGCATTGTTAGTAGTTGATATAGATAATTTTAAGGCGGTCAATGATATATATGGACATGCAGTAGGAGACCACACAATAGGTATAGTCGCAAGTATCATATCAACAATATTTACTGATAATTATATAGCTGGAAGAATAGGCGGTGATGAGTTTGTTATATTGGCCTCTGATATATTATATAAGGAAGATATATATAAGAAAACAGAAAAAATGGTTGATACAATCGCACATGATAAAAGCCTGTCTATTCCAGATAATGTTACGTTAAGCATTGGATTAGCATTTTCAAATGAAAATACAATGACGTATGAAGAACTATTCTTACTTGCTGATAAGGCATTGTATACATCAAAACAGTCAGGAAAGTCATGCTATCATGAGTATGGTGCAGCTGATATCAATCATGTTGTATCAAAGGTTATTCCTGTTGTAACTAAGTCAAGGAATATAGTAAGTACAATTGATTTCGTACATAATTCATATATTAAAGTGTGTCAGGCTGAATCAGTCGATGCTCTGTTAAAGATTATAAATAAGTACATGCAGGACATACCATGCATATATGTTGACATATCAGATGCAGATGATAGTGGTGTTGAATTGCTTGATATGATTGCGCATGAAAATATCGTTAATATTCCTATTGTTGTCATATGTAAAGAAGGAGATATTGGTTCATTAAGAAAGGCTGTATCTTATGACTATGTCAAAGATGTAATATATGCGCCGATAGATCCACAGATGCTTAAGAGACGTATAGCAGAATATACAAAGAATAATTAGACATAGATTATTATATTATTCATAATTTAATAAATACAGGAGTTACATATGGGTATTGATTCTGAATATTATAAAGAAAAAAATAAAAACAGATTAACTAAATTAAGACGTTTAGAATCTGCATTGCCTCCATATGTTGTATCTTTTCTTGATGATAAAGAACTTTCATCACAGATTAACACGGTTATAGCATATGCATATGATTTGCAGACATTTTTCAGATTCCTTACAGAAAAGAATGTTTTACTTAAGGATACCGCAATTAAGGATATTGACATTGAATTTCTTGAACAGTTGTCATTTGAGGATATTAATGAATACCAGAGGTATCTCAGGTTTAATAATCCAGCAGATAAAAGTGAAAGCAATCATCAGAATCAGGATAAGGGAATAGCAAGACGCATGGCTGCACTCCGTGGATTCTTTGAATTCGCATGTCTGCATCATTATATGAAAAATAATCCTACAATAGGTGCTGCAAAACGTGTTAAAATGCCACAGAAGGATATTATCCGTCTTAATGATAACGAAGTGAATGATCTTATTAATGTTGTATCTAACACGAATATCAAGGGAAACAAATTACAGCTAAAGAAGTGCCAGAAAACACAGCTTCGTGACACAGCACTTATTACTTTACTTCTAAACACAGGAATACGAGTGTCAGAATGTGCTGGATTAGATTTAGACGATGTGAATTTTAATTACAGGACCATCAATATTGTAAGAAAAGGTGGATCTGATGCACATCTTTATTTTAATGAGGCAACGGAAAATGCGTTGAAAGATTATATAGAAAATGAACGTCCACTTCTTCTTGGAAACGAGGATTCAGATGAGCCTGCAGTATTTATATCTATGAAAAAAAGCCGCATGAGCATAAGTGCAATCGAACGTATGGTAAAAAAATATGCTAAAAATGCCACACCTGATAAGAAAATATCGCCTCATAAAATGCGAAGTACATATGGTACTGCACTTTATAAAGATACCGGAGATATTCGTCTTGTAAGTGATGTCCTTGGACATAAAGATATTAATACAACAGCGAAACACTATGCAGCCATGGAAGAAGAACACAGAAAGATAGCTGCGACTATTCCTTTATACCAGAATAAAGATGATGAGGAATAAAGTATAAGAATTACAATTATTTGAAAATAATGTGCATTTATAAAACATACAATATTGATTATTGAAAAATGTATAGGATATATGAGAAGATAGTAGACAATAATAACGCCGATAAATCCTGCTTTATCGGCGTTATATAGTTTTTAATGCCTTAAGCTATGTTTAGTATTGTATATTTCAAGATTTTAGTTGTTTTATGTATATTAATGAGTTTATATTTTCTGATTATTAATCATGTTAATCAGGATATATGGTATGTGATGGATATTAAGAAAGGCGGATTGACAGATTATGGATTCCATGGAAGATTTTAATATACTTGTATTTGATATTAATCATACAGAAAACGACGATGAACAGGTTGATAAATTAAATAATCTTTTAAAGATGTTTGGTGGAAAAGCCGAGATAAAGCAGTCATCAGACAGAACACGTCTTGTGCTAAGTTATGATGAAGAAAAGCTTTCAAAATGGACAACAAGGAATGCCGGCCGTGTTGGTAAATATTATAATATATCGGTTGAAGAAGTCCGTAATATGATATCTTCACTGGGTGCCAAAGAGGCAGCTAAAAAGCTTGGTATGACTAAGCAGGGAATGTATAAAAGACTTAAAAGATGCAATGAAAATGGCACGGATATGTTTTGATGCTTAGTAATATATATTAATTTATTCTTCAACCATCACTGCACTCATGAACCCGCGCTTACGCGCTCCTTTGTCCTGCTATACATGACTGTTCGTTTGTTAAATGGCGCAAGAAAAGAAAATGTCTGCTACGCAGCCGCTTTCTTTTCTTGCGCACATTTTATATTATTTATTTTGTCGTGCATGTCCTAAAAAGCTATTGCTTTTCTGGACTGTCGGACGTTTGCACTATCAAATCATTACTTCGGATTTTTCTTTACTCTTGTCTACTATAGCGTTTAGCTTGCGACATGGTTTGGCAACAACTAATCCTATAAACAGACATATAAGTACATATACGAATAATGCAAGTATACATTTCCAATAATACCAGCTGTATGTTCCACCTACGCATTCTCTTAATGCATCCATGGCATATGTGAATGGAAGGTACTTGTATATAGCCTGGTATACAGTAGGCAGACACTGGATTGGGAATGTTCCACCAGCTCCAGCAACCTGGATAACCATTATTACTACTGCTGCTGCTTCACCTACATTCTCGAATGCAACTGTTAGTGAGTAAGTTATCATAGTAAATACAAATGATGTAAATGCCGATGCAAACCAGAATTTAAAAGGATGCAGGCATTGTATTCCTATGAAGAACAAATCGCCAAGAGTTATAAGTAATGCCTGAGCCTGGCCTATAAGGAAGAAAGTAATGTATCTTCCAAAGAACGCCTGGACAGAATTAATCTTAACTCCATCAAAAGGATGAACCTTTACATGTATAATAGCTACAAGTATGAGCGCTCCTACCCATATTGAAAGAACTGAGTAAAAAGGTGACATAGCAGAGCCATAATTAGATATCGGATATACATCCTCTGTGGCAATAGCTACTGGGGATGATACAAACGAAGCAAGTTCATCTGAATTAAATGATATTGCTGTCTGTAAAAGTGAATATACACCACTGTTTTTAAAATCAACCAGTTTATCTATTGTTTCATTAATATTACTTTCAAGCCCCTTTACCATAGAAAGTGTGTCATCTATGGAAGTTCCCATCTGATTTATGGAATTGTTAAAATCTTTAATGTTATAATTAACATCATTATATATATCGGATAATGATGACATATATCCTGTAACAGCATCAATATCCTGAGATATAGTTGTAAACAGGGAAGAACCTGCTAATGAATTCTTATCTGCGATTCGGCCTAACTCATTAAGTAACGCTCTCTCACTGTCAAAATTCCCGGTTAAATCAGTTGCATTAATTCCGCTCGCAGTTTCAGCTGTAGCAGATGCAGTTCCCATAATATTAGACAGAGCAGTAAGAACGTTATCAAAAGTCGATATCTGGGTGTTAATAATCTGGAATTTAGCTATAAGTATATCCAGTATTGAATTGCCTGAAGAAAGCTGGTTCGTGCTATTGTCGGAATTGTTAAGTTTATTAGCACCAATATTATCGGCTACATCTGCAGATTTCATGATTGCCTCAGTTAATGTACTTATAAATGTTGCATTAACCTGCTGCTGTACTGCAGTCTTAGCTTTATCGGTTATTTTAGGTGCTATGGCATTCTTTTTTTGGTTAGTATAGTATATGATCTCAGGGTGAGTCATGTTATCTGCAAGAAAACTAATCATATCTTTAGAAAAATCTTCTGGCATGATAAGTGCTGCATAATAATCACCTGCCCATACACCTTCGATTGCCTCATCTGTGGTATCTGTAAATACCCATCCTATTGTATCGTTAGCCTTAAGTGCCTCGATAATATTAGTACTTATGTTGATATTCATTCCGGCTATATCTACGCCAGTATCGTCATAAGCAACTGCAACTTTAATATTGGATGTTGATTCTGAGCCGTAAGGATCCCAGTTTGATAAGATATTGAACCAGGCATACAAAGATGGCAAAACAGCAAGTCCCATTACTACCACAAGTGCTACAACATTGCGACCTACATGTTTTGCATCATTCCAGAATACTTTGAATACATTCTTCATCGTGTAGCCTCCTTATCAGGGTTGATAGTTATGCTTATTGCATTCGTTTTGTTGTCAATGCTGATTGTAATAGTGCTGGCATTGGCTTTATTATCTATGATAATATCCTGATGGCCATTATTTTCAACAGCATTAGTATTAACAGCAGGAAATGTATTAACCAAAGCAGCCTCTGTATCATGTATGGCATTATTATCTTCGATATCAGGATTTATAGTTTTATCATTATTGTAATCTTTATTATCATTGGAAGCCGTTTCTTTTACCTGATTATAATTAAGAGGTGTATACATATCCTCGTTTGAATACGTATCATCAGTATTGTTGTCTGTTATAAGCAACGGTTTGGCATTATCTGTATCTGTTGCACTTGTATAGTTTTTAGCTATATCAGATAAAAACTTTGTCGTGTCAATTAATGAATCGTTATTTTCTTCACCAATTATATCTTTCAGGTTTTCTGACATATTATAGTCCTTGTATTCTATAGCAATCAGATAGCCGCTTATTATGAAAAGAGATGCTATCCACATTACAAGAAACACTACTTTTGAACTTGTTACAACAAACAGCAGAATCAGAAATACAATAGGGATAATAATCATCGCAATTATACCATATTTGATTCTGTCTTTATTATGTTTGTGTTCTTTTTCATAATAGTCGCGAATCATTTCGACTGAACTGTTCATTACAGACTGTTTATCTACCTTTGACATAATAATCCTCATTTCTGTGTATGTTTGTTTTACATTCTGAATAAGATTTATACTTACATCATTTTAGTGTCATGCATACGATGATGCATATAATGATTGAGCTTCATAAAAGGTTTCCTTAAGAATAAGCCTAAGAATAATGTACCAATTACAAATATCATAAGTTGTCCCATAAGTATGAAATAATCGTATCTGTAGAAACCACTTATACATTCTCGCATGGAATTAATCGCATAAGGGAATGGGAAATATATATATACATTCCTAAAGAATGATGGTAACAGTTCAATAGGATATGTACCACTTGAACCTGCAATCTGAAGTACAACAAGTACAACAGCTAAGGCCTTACCAATATCGCCGAAGGATAATGTAAGAGTATATATAAGCAGTGTAAATGTGAAACTCACAATAGATGATGTTAACATAAATATACCGGGATGTGCACAGTATATTTTAAGTATATACAAGTCACCAAGTACTGTTATGATAGCCTGAATCTGCCCCATAAGCCAGAATATAAGGTATCGTCCTATATACTTCTGCGTAAGTGTTGCACTTTTGAATTCATCAATATCATCAGGTGAGGTTTTTATAAGTGCTGTAAGTAAAAGACCACCAACCCACAAAGCAAGCGTTGTATAGAATGGTGATACTGCTGTACCGTAATTAACTGCTTTATATACATTTTCAGTTGTTACCTTAACTGGAGAAGAGAAAAACTCTCCATATTCAGAGGAATCCTTGTCAAGGAGCTTCTGAACAATCTCATATTTTCCATCCGCCTTTAATACATCAAGTTCATTTTCAGCTTTTTCGAGAGTACCTTTAATGCTGCTTATCAGATTAGTCATAGTATCAAGAGTTACATTGACATTGTCTAATGTACTATCAGCACCATTAATAATAGTACTTACTGCTGTAAGATTATTAGATGCGTTGATAAGTGAATCATATATTGTTTCAACAGATGTCTTAAACAGACCGCCTACCTGCTCCATGGAACCGCTTATAGTCCTTGTCAGTATATTGTTTAATGAATCTATGCTTGTCTGGCATTGTGCAAGTCCATTGTCAAGGTGTGATAACAGAATGCTTGAATGTCCGCTTGAATTACTAAACAATTCTGTAAATGTGCTAAGAGTCTGGGAAGCTGTTTTTATAAGCTTAGGCATATAATCAAGAGAATTAATCAGGCTGTCATATAACACCTGGTTATTACCTCCAAGATTGGAATCCTCTTCTTTAAAGCGTTCAAGCACAGGCTTTAATGTATCAGATAGCTGTAATGATGCATCATATGCGTTGTTAATTTTATCATTAAGTCTGTTTAGCTGGTCTATTATTTCCTGTTTATCTATGATTGATAAATCGTGACCAGAAAGTGAAGATATCTTATCTCTCAGAGAAGAAAGGCCACTGCTTATATCGTTATTAATATCGGTTAATCTTGTTAAAGATGTGCTTATATTGTCAACATATTCATCAACAACTGAATTGGCTGATGCTTTTGAAGAATTAAGGCTGTCCTCTGACATATCATTATGAATATTATTAACAAGAGCATCAGTTTTTCTAAGTGTAGATGAAAGGTTAATATTGCTTTCAGCAAACTGGGTAATTGCATTGTCATATTCTGATATGTTTTCATTAATATCTTTTAACTTATCTGAGATGTCAGATAATACATTGTTTTTTGTAAGCGAATCAGCATCAGTCGAATTAAGTATAGTAACGACTACTGTTTCAATAAATGTTTCGTTGATAGTTTCCTGTAATGTTGACATACCAGATTGTGTAATCTTACTTGCAATTGCATTTTTCTTGGCATTTTCATAGTAAGTTACAGAAGGGGTTTCCATATTATCGTTAAGAAAATTAATCATTGAACGTGAAAAGTTTTTACCGATAACGATAGCAGCATAATATTCACCACTTTTTACTCCATCAATAGTACTTTCTTTATCCTTTGTAAATGTCCATCCAAGCTTATCATTTTCTTTAAGGTTATCAATAATATTGTCACCCATATTCTGCTTTTCACCGCCATCAGGGGTGAATCCCTCATCCTCTGAATAAACTGCAATCTTTATAGAAGAAGTATTGGCATAAGGATCCCAGTTTGAATAAATATTAAACCATGCATACAAAGAAGGAATTATGCATAATCCGAGTGCAATTATAAGTGCAAACATATTTCTGCATATTCCTCTGAAATCATGTCTGAATATACGTAAGATTGTATTCATTAGTATTCACTCCATTAACCAAAATTTGTCATATAATTATATCACTAATAAAATATGTTCACAATATTAATATAATTAAATCCTGTTAAATCCTGTAAAAATTATATAAAATAATTATGAATCAGTATTCTTATTTTTATTAGAACAAAGAATAAGAACCCGGATTAGAATTTTTCATCCGGGTTCTTATTCAGATTTATACTGCTATTGATATTATTATCTAAATTGCCTGAATTATTGGAACTTTTATTTTCACTTTTTTCCTGCAATTCAGCATTAGCTTTCTTTTTAGCCTCTTCTTTTAATTTTTCTGATTTGAATTTAAACATAAGAAGACCGATTGGAAATGGCATAACACATATAATGAATAATAAAGCGATTATAATTATAACTTTTTCAGGTGAAATCATTATATACCTCCATATTTGCAATAAAAGATATAGCATACCGATGGATAATATTTAACATTTCTACCGGTATTCAGGCATTCAGCGTTATCTGCTTCAGCTGTACAGGTTGCGTTAAATGCTTTAGCTTAATAAACTGCTTTAGCTTCCTAAGATGTTTTAGCAGCTTTGCTATCAGTTATATATTTGATAAGTAATATACATCCAACCATAAGAACTACACCTATTATAAGAGATATAACAGGATTGCGTAAGAAACCAGCTATAATATACGTTACGAGTGAAACAGCAGCCACTACCACAACATAAGGAAGCTGCGTTGATACATGGTTCATATGATTACATTGTGCTCCTGCGGATGCCATAATAGTTGTATCTGATATTGGAGAACAGTGGTCACCACATACAGCACCGGCCATACAAGCCGATATGGATATTATCATCATTGTTTTATCAGTTCCAGCAAATGTACCTACAACAATAGGAATAAGAATTCCGAATGTTCCCCAGCTTGTACCCGTTGCAAATGCAAGAAATATAGCAACAAGGAATATAATAGCAGGAAGAAAGTTAAGAAATCCTACTGATAATCCACCGACAAGACCAGCAACATATTCTTTAACACCAAGGCTGTCAGTAGTTGCCTTAAGAGTCCATGCAAAAGTTAATATAAGAATTGCAGGAACCATAGCCTTGAAACCTTCTGGAATGCATGAGAAACATTCATTAAATGAAAGTATTCTTCTTACTGCATAGAATAATACAGTAATCATCATGGCAAAAAAGCTGCCCATCATAAGTCCTAATGATGCATCACAGTTGGAAAATGCAGTAACAAATGGAGTTCCACTAAAGAACCCACCTGTATATATCATACCAATAACACAGCATATGATAAGACTGATTATTGGAAATACAAGATCAATAACTTTTCCGTTACCTCTTATTATTTCCTCACCACTTACGTTATTATAAGGTCTGTCTTTAGTTGTGAACAAATCACCCTTTGCTGCGTTATCTTCATGTGTTTTCATAGAACCAAAATCAACTCTTAGTATTACAAAACAGAGTAAAGCCACAATTGTAAGAAGAGCATAATAATTGTATGGAATGCATTGTATAAATATTGCAAATCCATCCTCATTTTCAACAAAACCAGTAACTGCAGCTGCCCATGAAGATATAGGAGCAATTATGCATATAGGAGCAGCTGTAGCATCTATTATATATGCTAACTTTGCTCTTGAAACTTTATGTCCGTCTGTTACCGGACGCATAACACTACCAACTGTAAGACAGTTAAAATAGTCATCAATAAATATAAGCATTCCAAGGAATATAGAGGTAAGTTCTGCGCCGATTCTTGTTTTTATTTTTTTAGAGGCCCATTCCCCGAATGCTTTTGAACCTCCGGCTTTGTTCATCATACTTACCATAATTCCGAGTATGACAAGAAATACAAGTATGCCAATATTAGATGGATTAGATAAAACACCAATCAGACCATCATCAAATACATGAAGTATAGATGTCTCAAGACTGAAATGTGTTGTAAAAAGTCCACCATAAAGCAAACTGCCAATAATAATACCGATAAAAAGAGAACTGTATACTTCTTTAGTTATAAGCGCAAGTATAATAGCAACTAATGGTGGGATTAAAGCCCAGAAAGTTGCATACAGCTCAGGTACATATCCAGATATTGTATTCATCAGAATTCTCCGTTCTATTGCATTGTATAAAATATTAAAATAATGTTTTAACTATTACTGTTCCTTGAAAGTAATAGTATTGTTGGCTGCATCCATGCTTTCAACTATAGCAAGTGATTCAAGCTGGTAACCCTTTTCGCGGATTATCTTACCACCCTGCTGGAAGCCTTTTTCTATTGCGATTCCAATTCCTTCTACAGTTGCTCCTGCACTTTCAACAAGATCTGTAAGACCAAGAAGCGCACAGCCGTTGGCAAGAAAATCGTCAATTATTAAAACATGGTCATCTGGCGATAAGAATTTCTTTGATACAATTACATCGTATACTTTTCCATGTGTGAATGACTGAATCTTAGTACTGAAATTATTGTCATCAAGATTGATACTTTTAGATTTTTTTGCAAACACAACAGGTACATCAAACTCTCTTGCTACTATCGCAGCAATACCGATACCACTTGCTTCTATTGTAAGAATCTTATTAATCTTTTTATCAGCAAAAAGTCTTTTCCACTCGTTCGCCATCTGCTCAAAAAGCTTTATATCCATCTGATGATTGATGAAACTATCAACTTTAAGAACGTTACCTTCTCTTATAATACCGTCTTTTCTGATTCTTTCTTCTAATAATTTCATAATTACGTTTCCTTTTCTTAATTGGTTATATTATATTTAACTGGTTATTAAATGCGTAAATAAATGAAAATACACAAAATAAGTTGTTAACGTCTTTTTTATTAATGAACCATTTTAACATATTAATCATTTCTTGTAAAATTAATTGTATATATATTGTTGTATATACCGCATATACTTGCAATATATATTTTTTATATAGCTTCAATATATAATTGATAACGCTCTTTAAATAAAGCTTAGTTATCTTTTTGTTTTTTTCTGCCTGTTAAAAAAGCTACAAGATATATAATTGTAACGAGAAGTACAGCAAAGCACATCCATCCTATTAAAATATTGTGTGGCTGCTTTGAAAACATATCATAATAACCTTTTAAATAAACAACAGTAATTACAATTGGTAAAATATATGTCATATACTTTCTAACCCAAACTGGCAGCTTGATTCCATCACCGGTATCTGCTTCTTTAATGAAATCATCAAAGCCCCATCCGTTCTTTTTGGTACAGAATAATACCATAACAAGACTTCCGAGAGGAAGCAGGTTATATGATACAAGAAAATCTTCGAGATCCATAACGGTTGAGCCTGCTCCAATCGGCTGGAAATCTGATAAAAGATTAAAGCCAAGTATTGCCGGTATTGAAAGAATTATTATGGCAAATATGTTAATGACAACAGCCTTGGAACGTTTACAGTCGGTTATATCCATCCATACAGCTATTATCTCTTCAAAAACAGCAATAATAGTTGATAGTGCAGCAAACGACATAAATACAAAGAATAAGAATCCCCATATTCTTCCACCAGCCATATTGTTAAATACATTAGGCAGCGTTATAAATAATAAAGAAGGACCGCTGTCAGGATTTACTCCATAAGAAAAACATGCAGGTATTATGATAAATCCAGCCATAAGTGCAACAAATGTGTCCAATAATACAATACTTATAGCTTCGCCTGTTAAAGAACGTTTTTTATCAAGATAACTTCCGAATATTTCCATGGCACCCATGCCTATGCTAAGTGTAAAGAATGCGTGTGTCATAGCAGCAAATACAGCTTCACCTATACCGGACTGTTTGACAAGTTCTATATTAGGTACGAGATAGAACTTAATTCCAGCTGATGCATTTGGCAAAACAAATGAATGTATTGCCAATATAACCATAAGACATAGAAGAAGTGACATAACTACCTTAGTTATTCTTTCGACACCATTCTGAAGTCCGAGGGCGCATATTCCGAAAGCTATCAATATTGCAATTGTTGCAAAAAACATCATGGATGCCGGATTACCAAGCATATTATTAAATGTGTCTTTAATACCTGTAGAATCAAGACCAGATAATTTTCCGCTTAATTCAAGATATGCGTAATAAAACATCCATCCGCCAACCATTGTATAGAACATCATTAGTATATAAGAGCCTATGATGCCCATCCATTTAAGTCTATGCCATTTAGTGCCTTTTTTTTCAAGTACATCAAAAGCTTTTCCTATTCCTTTGCGGCTTGCCCTGCCGACAGAAAACTCACATATAAGTATAGGCAGACCAAGCAGTGCAAGAAATATGACATACATTACTATAAATGCTGCTCCACCATACATACCACATATATATGGAAACTTCCACACATTACCAAGACCAATTGCACACCCGGCAGAAACCAGAATGAATCCAAGTCTTGAACCGAATTGTTCTCTTTCTTTCATAAATAAATAATTCCTTTTCCGTATAAGATGATATTCAATGTATATTATAAATTATTATGCT